>Ga0079223_10000476_pt1 | contig 20490 bp, 15 predicted proteins | sample Stecom2011_FD_75072 | JGI IMG/M metagenome (GOLD analysis project Ga0079223, IMG submission 75072) | Agricultural soil microbial communities from Utah to study Nitrogen management - Steer compost 2011 | ecosystem: Environmental > Terrestrial > Soil > Agricultural land | place: USA: Utah...
CGCGCGCAAGGTGCGCTTTGCGAAAAGCGTCTAGCTCCGCCCCAATAATCCGCCAGGCTTCAATAGAGGCCGCCTCGCGGCTTCGCCGTCCATCCGCCGCCACGCGCTCCAAATCATCCAGGGTGTAGACGAAAGCGCCATCCAGCGCCTCAACGGCCGGATCGATGTCTTTGGGGACGGCGGCGTCGATCAAAAAGATCGGACGCCGCCGACGCTCCCGCAAGGCCCGCTCCACCAGAGTCGCATCGAGCAGCAGCTGCCCATTGCCCAAGCCACTCACCACTACATCGGCTTGCGCCAGGGCGCTTTGCCACTCGGACCATGGACGCATGTGAGCCCGCAATCGGCGCGCGGCGGCTTCCGCGCGACGGTCGGAACGGTGGGAAATGGAAAGCTCTCCGATCGAGGCTGCGCGAAACTCTTCAGCCAAGAGCTCGCTCATCTCCGCAAGGCCAAGCACGAGCAGGCGACAATCACTAAGGTCCCCATGCAGGTCGCGCGCCACGCGCAGTGCCGATGCCGCCAGGGTTACCGGGCGCTCCGCTAAGGTGGTTTCACTGCGAACACGCTTGGCCACGGTATAGGCCGCCTGGAGTCGGCTCTCCAGGAAACTCCCCACCATTCCCAGCGCGAGGGCCAGGCGATGGCTCTCCTTGAGCTGGCCCAGAACCTGAGGCTCACCAATTACCTGGCTGTCCAGAGAGGCTGCTACTGCGAAGAGATGGCGCAGGGCATCCTCTTCGACAAGCTGATAGCTCTGCCCCTCCAGGGTTTCCACATCGGTCGCTGCCCAGCGGGCAATCAGGCCCTTGAGTTTGGCAGCCGCTTCGTTGGGCCTGTCGGTGACCGCGAGCACCTCGACCCGGTCGCAGGTAGTCAGGAGGAGGCTCTCTGAGAGCGCGAGGTCTCGCAGTTCCGCCAGACGTTCCGGTAAACGCTCCTCTTCAACGAAGAGGGCTTCGCGCAGCAGAACCCCGGCACTTCGGTAGTTGACGCCAACGGTCAGCAGCTTCTGGCGCGGTTCCGCCACCGCCGGCCCCCCCTCGGGCTAAGCCGGACGCCGGAGGCGATCAATCAGCGCATCCAGTGAAACGCTCTCCTGCTCACCGCTATCGAGATCACGAAGGCTGGCCACTCCCTGCGCCAGCTCCTCTTCGCCAAGCAGGAGGGCGTAGCGAGCTCCCACAGCGTTCGCCCGACGCATGCGCTTCTTCACGTTGCCGCTATACCCCAGTTCGACGAGGAAGCCTTCGCGCCGCAGACGCTGAGTGAGAAGCAGGGCCTCGCGTTCGGCCTCTGCGCCAACCGGCACGACGGCGATCGGCCGCGGGGCTGGCGGGGGATCGGCCAGCAGCAGGGCAAGGCGCTCTATGCCGGCTGCCCATCCGACCCCTGGAGTAGCAGGCCCTCCCATGGTGGTGATCAAGCCATCGTAGCGGCCGCCGCCCATCACAGTTCCCTGAGCCCCCAGCGCGTCAGTGGTGAATTCAAAGGCCGTGTGGCTATAGTAATCCAGCCCGCGCACGAGGCGATTGTTGAGCTTGTAGGAAATCCCAATCGCTTCCAGTCCCTCGCAAACCGCACCGAAAAAGTCGCGGCTCGCCTGGTTCAGATAGTCCTCGAAGACCGGCGCTTGCGCGATCAGCTCGCGATCTCCCTCGTCCTTGCTGTCCAGGATCCGGAGCGGATTGCGTTCGAGGCGGTCCCGGCTATCCGCACTGAGGCGTTCACGATGATCGGAGAAGTAGGACACTAGCGCAGCGCGATAGCTCTGGCGGCTTTCCGGATCCCCCAGGGTGTTGAGCTCAAGGGTGGTGCGGTCAGCCACGCCGACCGCTTCGAGAATGTGCTGGCCCAGCGCGATGACTTCGATGTCCCCCAGCGGATCCGCCACACCCAGAAGCTCGATGCCGATCTGATGAAACTGTCGTTGGCGACCTTTCTGGGGACGCTCGTGGCGAAACATGGGGCCGGCATAGAAGAACTTTACCGGTAGGGACTGCTGTAGACCGTGGGTCATGAAGGCGCGAGCCACCCCGGCGGTATTTTCGGGGCGCAGGGTAATCTCCTCGCCGTCCTTCATAGAGAAGGTATACATCTCCTTGGTGACGACATCGGAGGTATCGCCCAGCGTTCGCTGAAACACCTCGGTGAACTCGAAAATAGGAGTGGCCATTTCCAGATAGCCATAGCGCTCTGCCAAGTCGCGCGCGCGCTCGATCACAGTCCGGTGGCGGCGCATTTCCTCGGGCAGAAGGTCATGGGTTCCCCGAACGGGCTGCAGGCTGGACACGCTTATTCTACTTTCTTCTTGCTATTTGCTGGCTCGGTTACTCGGCGGCTGCCGTCGCCACCTCTTTGGCAGCCTCGATCTCCGCTGCCTTATCCTCGACCAGCCGCGCCAAATGCTCGACGATGTCCTCGTCCTTCATCCGGTGATGGGGCACCCCGGCCAGGTAAACCTGATGGGTTCCCCGCCCGCCGCCGGTAAAGCCGACATCAGTCATCGTCGCTTCGCCCGGACCGTTGACGACGCAACCGATCACGGAAACCGTCATCGGCGTCGTAATGTGCTCCAGCCGCTTCTCCAGCGCCTCTACGGTGCGGATAACATCGAACTGCTGCCTGGCGCAGGATGGGCAGGAAATGACGTTGACCCCGCGATGGCGCAGACCGAGGGCCTTCAACATCTCAAATCCGACCCGAATCTCCTCGACAGGATCCGCAGAAAGCGAAACGCGGATCGTATCGCCAATTCCCGACCAGAGGAGCATGCCGAGGCCGATTGAAGACTTCACCACGCCGCTCCGCAGGCCGCCGGCCTCCGTAATGCCAATATGCAGGGGGGCGTCCGTCACCTCCGCCAGCCCCTGATAGGCAGCCACCGCAAGGAAGACGTCGGAGGCCTTCACCGAAATCTTGAACTCGTGAAAGTCTTCGTCCTGAAGATGCTTGATGTGGTTGAGCGCGCTCTCCACCATCGCTTCGGGGCACGGTTCGCCAAAGCGCTCCAGCAGATTGCGCTCGAGTGAACCCGCATTGACGCCGATTCGCATCGAGCAACCGTGATCCCGGGCCGCTTTCACCACTTCCCGCACGCGCTCGCGGCTACCGATGTTGCCCGGATTGATCCTGAGGCAGGCAGCGCCTGCTGCCGCCGCCTCAATCCCACGCTTGTAGTGAAAATGGATATCGGCCACGACCGGGATGGGCGATTCCTTCACGATCTCGCGCAAGGCGGCGGTGGAGGCTTCGTCCGGGCAGGAGATGCGCACGATATCGCCACCGGCCGCGGCAATCGCTTGTACTTGCTCGATCGTCGCGCGAACATCGTGAGTGGGTGTGTTGGTCATGGACTGCACCGAAATGGGTGCATCCCCACCAACCGCCACGTCGCCAACATGGATCTGGCGCGAGCGCCGTCGCTGGATGTCGCGATAGGGCCGAACGCTCATGGCCGGCTCCCTGCTGCTTCAACAAATAAAAAGTGGAACGAGTAGGCAGATTGCCCTTTGGCCTGCCAGACTTCAAGATCGCCTTCCAGGCGAAAGGCTGTCTTGTTGATCGTCAGTCTCTATGCCGGAGCGGCGGCGGCATAGCCTCAACCTCCTAACCTCCAGCCCAGTTGCGCAATGCGTCGGGTTCTAGCGGGATATCCCGTCGCACCGCGCCGTTGGGGCCCAGTTGCGGCAGCCGTACCCCCTCAACCACAATGTCGAGCCCGCCCGCATTGCCGGTCAGCAGCGTCAGGCCCGGGCGATCAGGCACGCGATAGGTATCGCCTGGTCGCAGCACCCGGGTGAACAGGAGTTCGTCGCCGGTCCCGCGCACCTGTACCCAGGAGTCCGCCGTGGCGAGGAGTACCACACGCACCGCGCCCTCTTCCCCGTAGCGCTGTCCGGCGCCAAGACTGTCCATATCAATCAGATCTTCTGCCGGCGGCTGCTCGACCAGCGCCTCTTCGCCCTCACCCAGCGCAGCCGGCGGGTCAGGCACTTCATCCTCTTCGGCTACCTCGGGCAACCCTGCTACAGCAGGCTCTGTGGCGGGTTCCGGCGTAGTCGCAGCCATCTCCTCGTCCACTGGCGCGCCGGCGGTTTCGGCGTCTTCCTCCTCAGGAACTGCGGGTCTAGCTTCCTCCGTCGCCTCTTCGGGAGTGGGATCGCCTGGGGCCTCAGGCTCCCCCGGCTCTTCGGTGGCAGTTGGCTCGGTGGCCGTTGGCTCGGTGGCCGTTGGCTCGGGGGCCGGGGGCTGTTCGGCCCCCTGCTCATCCGCCAACTGCACGCTCTCCTCTTCTTCCGGCTCTGGCAGCAACTCCACGAATGGACGGTCGCTTTGCGTCCAGTAATACCAGCCACCATAGGCGAGCGCGACGACGAGCAGGGAAATGAGGACGAGCGCGAAGCCAGGGAGCCGCCCCTCAGGCTTGGGCGCTGGAAAGTTCAGCTCCTGCTTCGCGCGTGCGAGTTCACTCACCTCGGACTTGAAGAGCGCAACCGAAGTTTCGCTGTCCAGTCCCAGATAGTCGGCATAGGTACGCACAAAGCCGATCGCGTAGGGCGTCCCCGGTAGATCGTTGTAGCGCCCCTCTTCAATGGCCTCCAGATAGGGCCGGCGAATGCGCAACTCCGAGGCGACCGTGTCCAGGTCATAGCCGAGGTCGCGGCGGGTCTGCCCAAAGATACTCCCGATAGAATCCTGACCACGCCCCTCGGCCGGCGTGTCACCTGGCCACTCCGGATCGTCGTGTACTTGCTGAGCGTCCTCTTTCAAACGATCACCTCTTAGGAGCGATTTTCTCTACCAGTGCCAGAAACAGCAGCAGCAATGGATAGAACAGGAGAGACGCCAAGTCGACTCGCTCGGGGGATCCCCCGGGCAGTCGATCGGGACGATGCCATCTCGGTGGCTGTAGCAGCATCAGCTCAGATGGCGATGCCATGGTCTCCCGCATAGGCGCGCAAGTGGCCGCGAACGCTCCGATTGGGGAGCCTGCTGAGGTAGGTAATATACTCCCGCAGCGGTGCAAGTTCGAGGCTCCGCACCATCAACCTGATCCCGCCCAAATTACCAGGCGGCATCGAGAGTATCTTGATGCCGCAACCAAGCAGCGCAAGCGCCTCCAATGGGTGACCGGCCATTTCACCACAAAGGGATAGGGGCACGCGATGCTCGCCAGCTTGCTCCGCAAGGGAGCGAAGCAAGCTGAGCAGAGAGGGAGAGAGCACGTCATAGCGTCGCGCGAGGCGCGGATTGCCGCGATCAATGGCAAAGAGGAACTGAAAAAGATCGTTCGACCCGATTGAAACGAAGTCCACCAGGGGAAAGAGTGCCGGCAGTTGCCAAAGCAAGGCGGGCACCTCCAGCATGACGCCGATTTCCAGTCGCGAAGGAGCTGTCCCGCCGCCCTTTAGATGCCGCTCCAGTTCCATGTGCAGCAGATCACGGGCTTGAGTGAACTCGCTGACTTCGCTGACCATGGGAAATTTCACGCGCAGATGGCGTTCACCCGCGGCGGCCACGAGCGCGCGCAGCTGTTGGCGAAGGATGGCCGGCCGATCCAGGCCGATGCGGATGGCCCGCCATCCCAAAGCCGGATTCTCATCCTTACCGCCACTCCAGTAAGGCAGCGCCTTATCGCCGCCGATGTCGAGGGTGCGAAAGGTAACCGGCCGATCCCCAGCCATGTCGAGGATGCGCGAATAGATAGCTGACTGGGTTCGAATGTCGGGAAAGCTATCGCGCACCATGAAGGGCACCTCGGTGCGATAGAGACCGATCCCCTCCGCACCGCAATCATCCAGCTGCTCGAGATCCGCCAGCAAGCCGGCATTGGCGAGAAGCGTTATCCTTTCACCATCCCGCGTTTCGGACGGAAGGCTTCGGACTGCCGCCTGGGCGGCAAGACGATTCGCCCGCTGTTCCATGGTGTGCAGGAATGACTGCCGGACGGACTGGCGCGGGCGCAGCATAGCCTGGCCCGCATCGCCATCCACGATCATGTAGTCGCCTGGGCGCACACGCGACAGCAGCTCGCTGCAGCGACCGATCATGGGAATACCTAGCGCCCGGGCGATGATGGCCACATGCGAGGTGGGGCTGCCCTCTTCCAGGGCCACGGCCCGGAGGCGTTGCGGATCATAATCCAGCAACTCTGCTGGACCCAATGTACGGGCGACCAGAACCGCGTCCTGAGGCAGCGCCTCGGCCGACGCCATATCGCCGCCCGAGAGGTGCTGCAGAAGCCGGTTTCCGAGATCCTCCAGATCCGCATAGCGTTCCCGGATGTAGGGGTCTCGCACCTTGTTCATTCGCTGGCGCATGTCGGTCTGGACCCGCTGCACCGCCGCTTCAGCCGTCAGGCCCCCGCGGATCGCCTCACGCAGCCGTTCGATCCAGCCTCGGTCTTCCGCGAACATGCGATAGGTTTCCAGCACCTCCACATGCTCGCCCTCGTCGTCCAGATCATGCCGCTCGATCATGTCGGCAAGCGCGCCCTGCATCTCCGCCAGCGCAGCATCCAAGCGAAGGATCTCGGCTTCGATGTTCTCGGCCACGATCTGCTTGATGACGATGCCCCTCTCATGAGGGACAGCGACGCCCATGCCGATGCCTTCGTTCAGGGTAATCGCGGAGAGCCGGGCGGGCAGCGTTGCCAGGCTCTCGGTATGACGCCCTTCTTCTTCACCGATCAAGCCGGCACCGCCGATCATTTCGGCGAGCACCATGGCAACGGTTTCAAGGGCCTCCACCTCTTCCTCGTCGTAGGCCCGGCGTGTCTTGTTCTGAACCGCGATGACACCGATGACCTGGCGATCGCGCAGCAGCGGCACGCCAAGCATCGAGTGGTAGACTTCTTCTCCCGTTTCCGGCCGGTAAGCGAAGTTAGGGTGCTGCTGCGCGTCCTGCAGGGCCAGAGGCCGCCCGCTCGAAGCAACTTCACCCACGATACCTTCCCCCAATCGCAGCCGGGTGCGGTGTACCGCTTCGCGCCGCAAACCGCGGGTGGCAAAAAGCTCGAGCACTTCACCGGCGCGCATTACGTAAAGGGAGCAGACCTCGGCGACCATCGCATCAGCGATCAGACGCACCAGAGCATCCAGTCGGTCCTGCCTTTGACCGCCGGATTGCATCAGGTCGCGAAGCTGCCGCAACAGCCTTCGCGAGCCGCCACCGCTGGATGGTTGCGGCGTCATAGACCTTACTTCTCCCTCTACCATGGGAGTGGTGTCCACCGCAGGCTAAGGCGCATCTTCCTACACCCGCCGCGGGAGATGCCCCGCGCGCCACGAGTCTAACCCGGAACGGCGGAATGAGGTTGAATTTTCTGTTGCAGATCAACGAAGACCGCCGAACCTCTTCGACGCGCCTCGCCCTTCGGTGTTAAGCCTTATGCCTTGTCCAAGCCGTACGCTGAATGCAGGCTCCGCAAGGCAAGCTCCAGATACTCCTCCGCAATCAAGACGCTGATCTTGATTTCGGACGTGGTAATCACCTCGATGTTGATACCCTTCTCCGCCAGGGTACTGAACATGGTCTGGGCAACGCCGGCATGGCTGCGCATGCCGACCCCGATGACCGAAACCTTCACCACAGCCTCTTCGGCCGAGAGCGCCTCGTGATTAATGCTATCTGCGTGTTTTTCCAGCACCGCGATCGCGCGCGCCACGTCCCCCCGTGGCACCGTGAAGGTGAGGTCGGTGGTCTTCTCTTTGGAGGAGATGTTCTGGACGATCATGTCGACGTTGATCGCTGCCTCGGCCAGGGGGCCGAAGATGCTGGCCGCCACTCCGGGACGGTCTGGCACGCTGCGCAGCGTGATCTTCGCTTCGTCGCGGCTATAGGTTACACCGCTTACAATTGCCTGTTCCACGATTTCATCCTCGTCCACCACCAGCGTACCGGGCAGTTCCTCGAAACTGGAGCGAACCTGCACGCGTACACCATGTTTCATGGCCATTTCGACGGAACGTGTCTGCAGCACCTTCGCGCCCAGAGACGCCATTTCCAGCATCTCTTCATAGGTGATCTTATCGAGCTTGCGCGCTCGACTGACAATTCGGGGGTCGCTCGTGTAGACCCCATCGACATCGGTAAAGATATCGCAGCGCTCTGCCTGCAAAGCAGCCGCCAAAGCCACTGCCGAGGTGTCGGAGCCGCCGCGCCCCAGTGTCGTAATTCGCTGGCGTTGCGGCTCCAGGCCCTGGAAACCAGCCACCACCGCAACCTCGCCGCTCGTCAGCCGGCGCGCCAGTTCCTCCGTCTCGATCCCTTCGATACGGGCAGAACCGTGCGAGGCATCCGTAAGCACCGGAATTTGCCAGCCTTGCCAAGAGCGCGCTGCAACCCCCAGATCCTGCAACACGAGAGCGAGCAGGCCGGCGGTGACGTTTTCTCCCGAAGAGACAACGGCGTCGTATTCGCGCAAGTCATAAAGCCGGGCGGCCGAGCGGGTGAGGTCGATCAACTGATTGGTCACGCCGGCCATCGCCGAGACGACGACTGCCACCTCATTGCCGGCGTCCACCTCCGCCTTGACCCGGGCGGCCACCTTCTTGATTCGGTCCATATCGGCGACCGATGTGCCGCCGAACTTCATTACGATGCGAGCCATCGCGCGCCTGTCCGAGTAAAAGGAAACGCCGAGCGCCCGGCTCAGCCTACGGCCACAGCCGCAGATGGCGGCCGGAGGCCAACCGCTCGGACGGAGGGGCAGTTGCTGATGTTGGGCGGCCTATCCATACTTGATGCCAACCGCCGTGCGCAAGCGTTCCGCCTAGCTTGAGGAGAAACCACTTATGGTTCTGGATAAACCTCGCTCGCTTCGCCGCAAGCCCAAGGGCGGCAGTGTAGATCAGGCAGAGGTCGAAAAGTTCGCTCGGATGGCAGCCCGTTGGTGGGATCCGGCCGGAGAGATGGGCCCCTTGCACGAGATGAATCCTGTTCGCCTCTCTTTCTTGCGAGACCGGGCAATCCGGCATTTCGGGCTGCAGGCTGACGCGAGGGCTCCCCTGGAAGGACTGCGCGTGCTTGATGTGGGTTGCGGCGCCGGGCTCCTCTGCGAGCCGCTGGCGCGAATGGGCGCAGAAGTCACAGGCATCGACGCCGCCGCTCAAAGTCTGGAGGTGGCCCGTCACCACGCGGCCATGAGCGAGCTCGCGATCGACTACCGCCACACGACGGTCGAGGCTCTGGCAGAGGCCGGTGAAAGTTACGATTTGGTCACCGCTCTGGAAGTGGTCGAGCACGTCGCCGATGTGGACGTCTTTCTGCACGCCTGCTGCGCCTTGGTTCGACCGAGCGGCGCTCTGGCGCTATCCACGATCAATCGCACGCCGCAGGCCTTTGCCTTCGCCATTCTCGGAGCGGAGTATCTATTGCGCCGGATTCCCCGCGGCACTCACGACTGGCGAAAGTTTCTCAAGCCGTCCGAACTGGCCCGCCCCCTGCGCCGCGCAGGCTTCCAGGTGAGGGACCTGGCAGGCATGGTCTATAATCCCGTGAGTGGTGAATGGCGCCTCAGCAGCAGCGACTTTTCCATCAACTACCTGCTGTGGGCCAGCAGGCGAGAAGTCCTGGAAAAGGGCTCAGACTAGATCGGGCTAGCTCTCACCCGGCGGCTCGCGGGTGGAGACAAGGCCTCCCGGCTTGCCGACAACCACGACCGTGAGGGCATCCGCATCGAGCAGACGCTTCGCCACGCGGCGCGCGTCTTCCAAGGTCACCGCCTCGATCAACTCCTGCCGGCGCTCCATGTAATCGATGCCCAGGTCGTCGAGTTGGAGCTGCAATAGTGTGTTCGAGATCCGCGGCGAGCTGGACAGGCTGAGCGCAAAGGATCCGAGAAGGTAATCCTTGGCTGTCTGAAGCTCCTCTTCTGTCGGCCCCTCCTCTCCAAGGCGCTGCCACTCCGCCTGGATGAGGCCAAGCGCCTCCGCGACCCTGGCGTTCTCGCTTCCGACTCCGCCTACCAGCAAAGGCGCCTTGTCGAGCGTGGAGAGCCCCGTATAGACGCTATAGGCCAGCCCCCGCTCCTCCCGCACCTGCATGAAGAGGCGAGAAGAGAAGGTACTTCCGCCCAGAACGTGGTTTACCAGCGTGGCGGCAATGAAGTCGGGATCATCGCGCGCTATTCCAGCGTGCCCCAGGACCACATTTGACTGGGGTTGATCACGCTCGACGATCAGCAGGCCGCCTTCTGCATTCGGCGTCACCTCCTGCGCCTGGAAGGCCGCCCCTTCTTCAGGAAGAGGCCCAAAGGTTTCGTCGAGGAGCCGCCCCAGCGTATCCGGATCAATGTCCCCGGCCGCCGCAACGTAAAGTCGATCGCGCGCCAACTGCTCACCCACGTAAGCGCGCAGATCTTCGATCTCGATGGCTCCCAGGCTCTCGGGCGTCCCTTCGCTGGGGCGTGCATAGGGATGGTTGCCGAACAGCAGGCTGTAGAGTGTGCGCCATGCTATGGTGGAAGGATCCTGTGCCCGCCGCGCTTGCACCACTTGGAACTGCTGACGCAGTCGCTCTACCGCGTCCGGATCGAAACGCGGCTCTGTCATGGCTTGGCGCAGAAGGCTGAAGGCCTTGTCTTGATGCCGAGTCAGCGTGAGGAGCGCCCCTGAGAGACGATCCTGGCTGGCGGAAAAGGATAGCTCTATGGAATGATCGGCCAGGGCATCCTGGAAAGCCTCGGAATCGTACTCCCCCGCCCCTTCCGTGAGGAGAGACATGGCCAGCGCGGCAACACCTTCCAGACCCTCGGGCTGCTCTGCCGCACCGCCTCTGAATGCGAAGGAAAGCGATAGAAGTGGGTTGGAATCATCCTGGATGAGCCAGGCTTCGATGCCCCCGGGCGAGACCACCCGCTGAGGCTCCAGCGCCGCGGCGGCGCGAGGCAAGAGCACAATCGCAAGGCTCAAGCTGGCAACGGTCGCGACTGCCAGAAATCTATTCGCCGTATAATACATCTGATGCCAGGTCCCCCGCCTCACGATGTCGGCTCCGGCCGCAGCACGCTGGTGACCGAACGTTCACTTCTGATGACGAGCGCCAGCGCGGCTTCCACCTGCTCGGCCGTCACCTCGCGCACGCGCTCAGGCCAGGTCTCCACCTCCTCCACCGAGCCACCGGCTGTAAGCGCCATGCCGAAGGCATAGGCCGGGCCGGCCACGGAGTCGCGGGCAAAGACCGCACTATCGAGCAGACGCTGCTTGGCCCGCTCGACCTCTCGCTCGTTCACGCCTTCTTCCAGCAAAAGATCGATCTCCGCTCGAATAGCCTCCTCCACCTGCTCCGGCTCCACTTCTGGCCGCGGCGATCCCCAGAAGGTGAAGGTGGTTAGATCGTAAGCGGTCGGCGAATAGCTGGCCCCGGCGCTGGCCGCGATTTCCTGCTCAACCACAAGCCGCCGGTACAGGCGGCCGGTTGCGCCCGAGAGCAATTCGCTCGCCACCTGGAGCGCGTAGGCCGCTTCCGGCGCGCTGTCATCCAGGCTGCGGTGATAGCTTGGCGCCAGATAGCGGATGGAGAAGGAAGCCTGCCCCACCCGCGGGCTCGTGAGCTCGACACGACGCGGCGCCCACTGTTTAGGTTCCGCTACCCGCGTTCGCTCCGGCAGCGTGCCGCTGGAAATCGGCCCGTAATGCGTTTCCGCCAAGCGGATCACTTCTTCGGGTTCGACATCCCCCGCGACGATCAAGATGGCGTTATTGGGCACGTACCAGGTTTCATAGAAGTCGAGGGCGTCTTCGCTGGTGAGCTGACGAATCTCATGCTCCCAGCCGATGATCGGGGTCCCGTAGGGGTGGTGCACAAAGAGAGCCGCGCTGGCCATTTCTGCCAGCTGCGCCGCAGGGTCGTTATCGATGCGGCTAAGGCGCTCTTCCAGAATGACGTCCCGTTCTGGAAGAACCAGCTCTTCCGCCAGGCGCAGATTCCTCATCCGGTCCGCCTCGAGCTCCATCACCATTTCGAGTTGCTCGCTCGCCACAGTCTGGTGGTAAGCGGTGAAATCCCACGAGGTCATGGCGTTGTCGCGACCGCCATGCCGCTCGATCAGCTGAGAGAACTCGAAGGGACCCACCTTTTCGGTCCCCTTGAACATTAAGTGCTCCAGGTAATGGGCGATTCCCGACTTCCCGAGCGGTTCGTCCGCGGCCCCCACCTTGTACCAGAGCATCTGGGTCACGATCGGCGCCCGATGGTTCGGGATGACCACGATTTCCAGCCCGTTTTCAAGGGTATGGACCGTCGGGTCAAACACCTGCGCAGTGGCCGTGGCGGCCTGTGCGGTAGCCAGAGTCCCGACCAGGGCAACAGCGACGGTCAGGCGGCGCAGAGAGGAAGGCAATACGCTGAGCATGGACATGGTTGGCAGTCTTCTCCGCGAATGATGGCACTGTTGTGGCAGGCCGCTGGTAGACAAGGGTAATGACTTCAGTGGCGGTTCAATAGGGCAAGCTCGGTCTTGGCTGCATCAGGAGCTTTGCTCTCCGCTTCCGGCAATTACACTCAAGCTGGCGGCGTCCCGAATCATGACTTTCTGGCGTCCGCTGCGCACGATCCCCTCCTGCTCCCAGGCCGCAAGGGTGCGGCTGACCGTATGAAGGGTCGTCCCAACCATTTCCGCCAGGTCTTGGCGTGACAGAGGAAAATCGATCTCGGTGCCGTCTGCGGTACGCCGCCCGGCCTGCACCACAAGCCGGCCAAGGGTTCGGGCGATACGCTGCTCAACACGCTCCCCCTGCAGTTCCCGGACACGGTCCTGCAGTTCCTGCGTGCGCCCGCCCATGATCCGCATGGCGTTGAGCGCGATCTGCGGCCACCGCTCGGCGACGTCGGCGAGGGCGCCGCGATTCCACTGCAGCAGCCAGGTATCCTCGACGGCAGTGGCGGTAGCTGGATAAGGCAAGCCGCCGCAAACAGCAACGCAACCGGCCAGTTCGCGCGGGCCCAGGTATCGCATGATCATCTGCTGCCCTTCCTCGCTGGTCTGAGCGACCTTGAGACGGCCGGCGATAATCAGGTGAAAGCTGTCCGCGGGCTCTCCTTGATGAAAGAGAATGAAGCCTTTTGCCAACTGGTGGCGATGCCCCCGCTTCAGAATTTCGTCCAGAGCTTCTTCAGGCAGTCCTTCGAACAGGGGCACCTTGCCTTTGAGAGATTCGCGAAGTTGCTCGTTTCTCATCGTCGCTCCCCGCCGATCCACTCTCGTCCTCGGCCCTCTGACACGGCCAGCCGTTCTGCCTCATCCGGATGCGAACGGTTGTCATCGTTGTTTGCTGGAGCTCAAACAGCTGATCACCGAGGCTCCCACATCTTGGATACGGGCACCATAGAGGACCCGGATCATGCCACGGAGATAAGGCAATGCTTAGTACATTCCGCAATGTTCTTGCCGCAACCGCCAGTGCCGCTGTCCTGGGGCTGGCACTGGTCGCTTCTCCGGCGGCGGCCGACGAGGCTGTCAGCATCGTTCGGGCGCCAACCGACCTACCGGGCCCGCTCGAAGCGCGCGACGCCGAGACGGTAGATCTGCACCTCACGACGATTGAGAAAACAGCGCGGCTGGCCGACGGCACCACCTATCGCTACTGGACCTTCAACGGCGGCGTGCCGGGTCCCTTCCTCCGGGTGCGAGTGGGCGACACCGTCAACGTCACCCTCACCAACGACGAAGACAGTTGGATGCCCCACAATATCGACTTCCACTCGGTAACGGGCCCTCACGGGGGCGGCGAGCTCACCATGGTCGAGCCTGGCGAAACCCGGGGCTTCACCTTCAAGGCGCTCAAACCGGGGCTTTATGTCTACCACTGCGCAACCCCGATGGTGGCCCACCACATCGCGGCGGGCATGTACGGGATGATCCTGGTCGAGCCTGAGGGCGGCCTCCCGGAGGTCGACCGCGAGTTCTACGTGATGCAGGGCGAAATCTACACGGAAGACGCTTTCGGCATGGGCGGCGAGCAGTACGACAGTATTGAAAAGCTCGTCGACGAGCGGCCGGAGTACTACGTCTTCAACAGCGCGGTCGGGGCGCTGACAGAGGAAGCGCCACTGACGGCAGAGGTGGGCGAGACCATCCGTATCTACTTCGGCGTCGGCGGCCCCAACAAGACTTCGTCGTTCCACATGATCGGCGAGATCTTCGACAAGGTTTACCAACTCGGCAGCTTCATCGAGACGCCGATCAGCGACGTTCAGACCGTCAGCGTTCCACCAGGTGGCGCGGTGGCCGTCGACGTGACGCTGGAGGTACCCGGCACCTATGCACTCGTCGATCACGCACTGAGCCGCATGGAGCGGGGGCTCGTTGCTCACCTGGTTGTGGAAGGAGAGGAGAATCCGGAGATCTTCGGTCCTCTGCCCAACGAGCAGATCTCTATGCTCCCCTAAGCGAGCCAGCCTTGCACCAAGACGCCCCGCCGGAACATCCGGCGGGGCGTTTCATTTGTGGCTGCGGCATCAGGGCAAGCCTGCTGCGTCAGGCGAAGTGAATTATCAGAAGAGGCGGTCAAAAAGGCTCCGCTCGCCGCGCTCGATGACCGGCACGCCTTCACCGGTAGGTGCCTGCCCGAGAGCGTCGCTGCCCCGTAGCCGGCGTGCTTCGGCTGCCGGGTCGATGACTTCGTAGTTCGGCTCCGGATCCTTCCAGAAGATCAGCATGTCCGCGAAGTTGCGGCTCTCATCGTTGATCTCTCGGGTTTCGCGGTCGACGAGCTGGCGGATGTTGGGATCGGCACGACCAGCGCCGGCCTGGCTCAAGAGACTTCGCTCACCAGCGGAAAGGCTGTCATCGCTCGGGACCGAGGGAACCGTCGTCGTCTGTTCGCCGTCCGAGGCCCGGAACACGGCCTGGCGCGCCTGATCACGGGCGGTTGCCTCCTGCGGACGCTGGCTGCCAGGAGCAGGCGGACGAAGATTAAAGCTCGGTGGCACCGCCAGGGGCGCTCGCGATACTACGCGGAATTCATCGGGAGACTGCTTGGTGAGTCCCAGCGACCGGCGCACGTTGTCCCCACAACCGGCCAGGGCCAAGGCCAGGCCGCAACAGATCACCAGGGTGGCCGAGCGCGTGAGCAACTTTGACACTTTTGCTATCCTCCAGGGCCTCACGACCGGCTATCTTTACCTTCGGGCTCGACGCCAAACAAGCCGTCGAGCAGCAGAAGCCCGACGCCGCAGACGATGGCCGCATCGGCGACATTGAACGCGGGCCAGTGCCATCCTGCCAGATGAAAATCGAGAAAGTCGACAACGCCGGGGTGGAGAAAGCGGTCAATCATGTTGCCGACCGCCCCGCCGACGATCAGTCCACTGCCATAGAGCGGCAGCGCAGCAGTCTGGCGCCGGACCCATCAAAGCACGCCCCCCACGATCAGCAGAGCCAGCGCGGCCAGGGCAAAGGGCTTCCACCAGAGATCACTCGCGAGCAGGCCACAGGACACGCCGCGATTATAAACGAGCACGAGATTAAAAAAGCTCGTTACCTCGATGACCCGCGGTGGCTGCATCACCCACTGCAGGATGATCCACTTGCTGGCTTGATCCAGCAGCAGCACCAGCAGGGCCAGGGAGAGTACGCGCCGCACTCAGGCCGTCGCCGCGCTCAGCCGGCTGACCGCTTCAGCACAGCGACCGCAGGTCATGGGTGCCTCAGGTACACGATCGACTTCGGGCAGAACCCGCCAGCAACGTTCGCACTTTTCGCCCGTCGCCGTGCGCACGGCGACTGCAACCCCCGGCACCTCCTCATGGCGATAGGCTCCTTCGCCAAGCTCCTGATCCGTCAGTTCGATGCCTGACGTGATGCAGACCTCGGCGAAGTCCAGCCCTTCCAGCAAACTGCGCACCGTCTGGTCCTCGACCTGGACCAAGGGAGCCGCTTGCAATGAGGAGCCCAAGCGCTTTTCCGCACGCTCCAGTTCCAGCGCGCCCGTTACCGCGCGGCGCACCTTGCGGATCTTTTCCCACTTTTCAGCGAGAGGTTCGTTGCGCCACTCCGCAGGCGCCTCCGGATAGGTACGCAGGTGCACCGACTCCGGTGCCTTCCCGCGCGCCCACCAGGCTTCTTCCGCCGTGAAACAGATGATCGGCGCCAGCCAGGCCGTCAGGTGATCGAAGAGCAGATCCATAACCGTTCGACAGGCCCGACGACGCAGGCTGTCCGGCAGGTCGCAATAGAGCACATCCTTGCGGACATCGAAGTAGAAGGCCGAAAGGTCCACGGCGCAAAAATCGTGCACGGCGCGGAATAGTTCGTTGAAGTCGTAGTCCTCGACCCACTGGCGGATCGAAGCATCCAGTTCTGCCATGCGATGCAGCACCCAGCGCTCCAACTCAGGCATTTCGGCGGCCGGCACCTTTTCGGCCTCCTCGAAGCCGTCCAGCGCCCCCAGCAAATACCGGAGCGTGTTGCGCAGGCGTCGGTAGGCGTCCACCTGATATCTCAGGATTCCCGCGCCGATGCGGAGATCGTCGGAGTAGTCCGATGCCACCACCCAGAGCCTCAGGATGTCGGCGCCATCGCGGCTCATCACGTCTTGGGGCGCCGTTACATTGCCCAGGGACTTCGACATCTTGCGACCCTGTTCGTCCAGAACGAAGCCATGGGTCAGCACCGCCTCGAAGGGCGGCCTGCCGCGGGTACCGCAGGACTGCAGCAGGGAGGTGTGGAACCAGCCACGGTGCTGGTCAGAGCCTTCGAGGTAGAGAGACGCGGGCCATTTCAGATCCTCGCGCTTTTCGAGAACGAAAGCGTGGGTAGAGCCGCTGTCGAACCACACTTCGACCACGTCGAAGATCTGCTCGTACTCCGCCGCATCGTAATCCGCGCCGAGCCAGCGCTCCGCCGGTGATGTAAACCAGGCATCGCCACCTTCCTGTTCAAAGGCAGCGGCGATTCGTTCGATTACCGCTGGGTCCCGCAGCGGTTCCCCATCCGCCTTGCGAACGAAAAGCGGCAAGGGCACGCCCCAGAGGCGCTGACGCGAGATGCACCAGTCCGGGCGCTGCTCGATCATGGTACGCAGCCGTGCCTGCCCACGGGCCGGCAAAAAGCGCGTCTCATCAATCCCTGCCAGCGCCTTCTTGCGCAGGCCATTGGCTTCCATCGAAATGAACCACTGCGGCGTGGTCCGGAAGATCAAGGGAGCTTTCGACCGCCAAGAGTGCGGGTAGGAGTGGGTCAGGCGCCCACGGGCCAGCAGCTTGCCCGCCTCCTGCAGGGTCTTGATGACTGCGGGATTGGCATCCCCTTCCTTGCCCTTGGATGTATAGACAAGGGTGCCCGCGAAAAGCGGTACATGTGGTAGAAAGCGGCCCTCCGCGTCGATGGTCTGTAGGATCGGCAAGCCGTGACGTCGCCCCAGGGCAAAGTCGTCCGCGCCATGGCCCGGAGCAATATGAACGAAGCCAGTCCCCTGCTCCATGGTGACAAAGTCGCCGGGTAACAGCGGCACCGGAAAGTCGTAGCCCTGTCCGCGCAAGGGGTGAGCACAGATCGTTCCGGCCAGGTCGCTACCCTTGACCGTAGCCTTCACTTCCCAATCAGTGATGCGTGCCCGCTTGGCAGTAGCCTCCAAGAGGGGCGGGGCCAGCACAAGGTGCTCTCCTACCTGTGCCCAGGCTTCCTCCTCCGTCGCCTTAACCTCAATGACGACGTAGTCGTCTTCCTCGCTATAGCCGACGGCCCGATTGCCCGGGATCGTCCAGGGGGTGGTCGTCCAGATGACAACGGAAGCCTGTTCCAGAGCAGGCAGCGAAGTCTCGATCACCGGGAAACGGACCCAGATCGTAGGCGAAACGTGGTCGTGATACTCCACTTCCGCATCGGCCAGAGCGGTCTTTTCCACTACAGACCAGAGGACAGGACGCTCACCAGCATAAAGTCCGCCGTTCAGCAGGAACTTGCCGATTTCACGGACGATCTGCGCCTCAGCTTCATAGGCCATCGTGAGATAGGGACGCTTCCAGTCTCCGATGACGCCCAGGCGCTGGAACTCTTCGGTCTGGATTTCGACCCACTTTTCCGCAAAGGCGCGACACTCTCGGCGAAACTCGACCTTGTCGACCGCATCCTTGTCCTGGCCGCGCGCGCGATAGTCCTGCTCGACCTTCCATTCGATCGGCAGGCCATGGCAATCCCACCCGGGCACGTAGTTCGCATCTTTGCCCAACATCTGCTGGGAGCGGTTGATCACGTCCTTCAGGATCTTGTTGAGCGCATGCCCAATGTGGAGGTGGCCATTGGCATAGGGCGGGCCGTCGTGCAGCACATACTTCTCGCGGCCCTTCGCCACTTCACGCTGGCGCCTGTAGAGATCCATGTCCTGCCAGCGAGCGAGGATCTCCGGCTCGCGCTTCGCCAGTCCCGCACGCATGGGAAAGTCAGTCTTGGGCAAGAAAATGGTGGAGCGGTAATCGATGGTCATCGGTCTAGCCTTGCCTTCCGGCGGCTGCTTGCGCGGCCGAACCGGCATCCTGATAATTAAAGCAGCACATGATCCCGGCCCCTTCAGGAGGCCGGGCGGCTAATTCGCGGGGCAGGACGCAGGATGGCTGACATGGCCGCGGATGGTAGCGATGGTGAAAGCCGGGTCAAGCGCGGTGAGCGGACTCGCTGCCTCTCTCCCTGCCCCTTGCCACAGCGGCCCTATTCTGCGGCGGCCGCCCGGCTCGGGCGCCTGTCGATCATCAGCGTCGCGTCCCCTTCAACCACAACCCGATCCCCCACCAGGCAGCGCGTATCGAAGATCGCCCGTCGCTTCTCCGTGATCAATTCCTTGATGGTGACCCGGGCCATCACGTTGTCCCCGATCATGACGGGCGCCCGGAACTTCAGGTTCTGATCCACGTAGATACAGCCCGCCCCCGGCAACTTCGTTCCAAAGACCGCGGAGATCAGGCCGGCCGCCAGGACACCATGGGCGATGCGCCCCTTGAACATGGTCTGCTCGGCAAACCCCTGATCCAGATGCACCGGATTGGTGTCTCCCGTGACGCCGGCGAAGAGCACGATATCGCTCTCCGTCACGGTGCGGGACATCACAGCACTCATGCCGACTTCCAGATCTTCGAAATAGTAGCCGTGCAGCTCGTCCATGATCGCTCCTTCAGCCGGCAACCTTGCAATGCAGCATAATATTGCGACGCAGCATAGGGAAGGAGCACAAATCGAACAAGAGAGCGTTTGCCAAGCAACTTAAGCAACAGATGGAGATCCGCCCCTCTTACCGCCGACGGCGCGCTACTGTTGCGGGAAAACGCAAGAAGATCATTTAGCAGCTGCGGCAGAGGCACCCTGGCGCCTGCCGGGAGAGAAGCCACCAGGGTTAGTCATGTAACAATAAAGGGGTAGGTCGAATCGGGATGATTTGATTTTCAGGATCGGCTATAGTGCGGAGGTCGCAGCCGTGCATGAAGCTCGTTGATCCGTGGTTGAACTCACGCAAGTTGGTTGGCAGGAAAGTCTAGGGGAGCTCAGACTCCGCCTGGCAAACGATTCCAGCATGGCGGTGGACGCGGCGTCTTACAGAGACGGCGCAGCTTTACCTACCCTCCAGGAGTATCCACTCAATCATGAATAACGCTTTCGGATCGGGCGACACCCGCGCCGATGTGCGCGCGGTCGTCAAGTGGTTTAACACCACGAAAGGCTTCGGGTTCGTCCAACCGACCGATGGATCCCCAGATGCCTTCCTGCATGTCTCGGTCCTGCAGGCGATTGGGCGAAGTGAACTGCCGGAAGGGGCGGAGGTCATCTGCTCCATTCAGCCAGGTCGCAAAGGAATGCAGGTAGCAGCCATCACCAGCATCGAGCATGAGCCGGAAGGTCGGCCCGCTCCACGGCGTGATGACTACGGTGGCCGCGACGGTTACGGCCATCAGGGTCAAGGGCATGGCGGCTTTGGCGGCTATCGGGGTGGCTACGGTGGCGGCGGCTTCGACGGCGGCGGTGAGCAGGAAGTCGAGGGCACGGTGAAGTTCTTCAACGCCGAAAAGGGGTTTGGCTTCATCGTCCCGGACGACGGCAGCAAGGACGTCTTTATTTCCGCACGGGTGCTGGAACGCGCGCGGATGTCGATGCTCGAACCTGACCAGCGGGTGCGCGTGACCACCCGCATGGGGCAGAAGGGGCCGATGGCCGAGTCGATCGAGCTGGCCTGATCGCAAAAGCACGTAGGGATACCGTTCAGGCTGGATCTTTCGGTTCAGCTTGAGCGGTTACTCCTGCGCGGGTGCTTGTACGAGACGGAAGCTGCAACCCAATGTGCCGAGCAGGCATTTTAGAGCAGATCGCCAAATCAGGTTCACGAAGTGAGACGATTTGGTGCGTGAATCTGCTCTATCTATTTGATGTAGACCGGATTCACGCGCGCTGAAAATGGACGCGGCGGGGGTTAGGCCTCTAGCGCCTCGTCGAAGCTGCCGTCCGGTAGCACGCAAGCTGCCAACAACGGGCCGCCAAAGCCGCAGCCTGCATCGATGGTC
>Ga0079223_10000478_pt1 | contig 20488 bp, 9 predicted proteins | sample Stecom2011_FD_75072 | JGI IMG/M metagenome (GOLD analysis project Ga0079223, IMG submission 75072) | Agricultural soil microbial communities from Utah to study Nitrogen management - Steer compost 2011 | ecosystem: Environmental > Terrestrial > Soil > Agricultural land | place: USA: Utah...
CACTCCACAACAGACTCTAACCATCATATACCGGGGCGGCTGTTCCTGTCGCCCGACAGTTCGTCAAAAATCCCGATCGACCATTTATCCATCCATCGGAGTATGGGGTATCCTTTTTCGAACAGTACCGGCAACCAGATATAACGGCTGTCGCCCAGGCTCCGTGGTTTCCACCTGTCCGCCATGAAGATAAAAGCATCATCTTTCCCGGCGACCGGCAGGATGAAGGTACTTTGTGATTCAAAGGTGCGTTCAGCTCCTTCTCCTCTTGCCGGGTTGGGCATCACGTTCCATTCTCCCATGATCTCATCAGCCACCAGCAGACGGGCTGCGTTGGGTTCCCAGCCGGTGCATCCGGAAGTAATCATAAAATAACGTCCATTCCTTTTGAACAGTGCCGGTGCTTCGTTATGACCACCCGCTTCCACGCGGATATAGCGGCCTGTATGACTCAGGTAATCGTCCGACAGCTCGGCAATCTGCAGCGTCAGGTTTTCTTCCGAGGCGTATATATGATATGCTTTCCGGTCCTCATCAACAAACAGTGTCATATCGCGCGACATCTGTCCTCCCCGGAAATCACGCCTTACGAACATACCCTCTTTCACATCCTTGCTCCATTGTGGAGTCCACCATTCGGTATGATTGTCTATGGTAACCTTCAGTTGCTGTTCTTCCTGTGACATGTTGAGCGGCCAGTGCCCGTCGTTTACCCGGGATGATTTCAGGTAGGTGAACGGTCCCGTGGGAGAAGTGCTTGTCGCAACGCCATACTGCGCGGCAGCATACCCCTGCCCCTTCAATTCGAGATGGAAGTACATCACAAACATCTTCGTGGCCTCATTATAGATTACCTTAGGCCGCTCAATAATACATCCCCTCGCGATGGGGCGCTCTTCATCCTCAGAAACCGACATCACCACACCTTCATTCTTCCAGTGATAGAGATCCCCGGAGGTATAACAGGTGACTCCCTCTTCCGTGATATATCCTCTGTGAGGACGATGTTCCCCATACCAGTAGTAGGTGCCATCGTGGTAGAGAATGCCTCCGCCGTGTGCGTTGATATGATTTCCCTGGTCGTCCCGCCAGATTGCCCCCGGGGTGAATGAGCTTTTCGATTCCGCATACATCGCCATCTCAGAAGCAGCAAGAAGGAAGGCACCCACGCCAAAGTCCGCTGTTGTTTCCGGACCTACATTCCTGTGCTGATCGGCCCTCTCTCCAATAGGCTGTACATATCCTACTTTCCCGTCATCCTGCAGGGCGATGGTTGTCAGGTAGTTCCAGGCTTTCTCTGCGACGGGGGTGTACTCAGGCTCATTCAGATAACCGTTATTGATGCCCCACAGATAGCCGTAGAGAAAGAACGCAGTACCGCTGGTTTCATAACCGGGTGCCTGATGAAGGTCGAGAATGCTCCTCGACCAGTACCCTTCAGTCTGCTGTGATGCTTTCAACGATGAGGCCATCTCACGGAATATTTGAATATATTTACCACGGTGGGGATCGCTTGCCGGTAAATCTTCCAGCACTTTTGCCAGTCCGGCAAAAACCCATCCATTACCACGTGCCCAGAAATCTTTCTTTCCGCTTGCTGTCTGATGCTTCGGATAGAGGTATTTGGCATCTCTGTAAAAGAGTCCTGCCTCTTCATCATACATCAGCTCTCTCGCAAAACTGAAGTAGTCGTGAAGTTTATTGAGATAGAGCTCATCGTGTGTTATTTGATATAATTTCGTCATCACCGGCATCACCATGTAGAGGCCGTCGGCCCACCACCAGTAGTCGTTTTGTGGTGTGTTCATCTGATGCTCCATCACCTCCAGGGCACGTGCGATCTTATGATCTGCCGGTGAAAGGTTGTAGAGGTCGGCATAGACCTGAAAACAGATCTGCCAGTCGCCGAAAAGCACATATTCATCTGTTTCCCCATAGGAGTAATTCCAGTTTTCTTTCTGATATGATTTCGCCCCCTGCCACTCATTCTTTTCAGCCCAGGCTTCAGAAAAGTGGAGGTACTTCTCTTTTTTTGTCACCCCATACGCTGCCATATTGCCGGTGTGATAAGCTGCATGGTGCCAGAAAGCATCACCGTGATCGGGGTTATTCGTTTGCCAGTAACAGTTTACCTTGTGAATTACGTCCAGTACTCCGGCTTTGGTGTATGTTGTCGTGACAGGCAGAGCAGGCTTTTCTTTTGACAGACTGCTGGCATACCCAGCATATAAAAACAACTGACATAAGAGGCTAACGATAATAAATCTATTGTTCATAATATAAAATGAGCTATCAACGTTTGATTATATCTATGGTAGTCGTTCTATTTCATCCTGTGTGAGAGCACGTTTGTAGACTCTCAGTTCATCTGCTACACCCCTGAAGCCACCTGCGGCGATATCTGTGAGCGATATCCCATCTATCTCCAGGGACTGATCAATTAATCCATCGATGAAGGTACGCAGTGTTCCCTGCTCATAAGTGATCACCAGCCTCAAGGTGTCGGGTTTGACCGGCTGGTACCACAGACCGTTGGTACTTCTTGCTTCCTCCTTCCATCTGTCGGAGTTGCCAGGTTGATTGCTGCTCACGTATGTTCTCTTGCCGGCTTTTAACAACGGTGCTGCGCCCTCCTCTTCAGGGAGTGTATAGGTCACCCCGGCAAAGGTGAGGATATCACCATGGTATTCAGTTGGGTCGGGAGATAATCTCATTGCAATGGTGAACACTTTTGATTCAGGTACTTTTATCATCAATCTGTTGGTTTCAGATACTTTTACATCACTGTGGCTGTATATCAATCCTGTTTCCAGATCAACCATGCTCTGAGGGATTGATATACTTGTCCGGATGGCTGTCGGGAAGCCCTGTGGCCGTGCAGCACTTACGATCCAGTCGTAGTAATCACCCTGCATCCATAGCAGCGATAATTCATCTGATCCGCCGGCGACGACAAACGGGCGTATGTTGTTCTTCGCGGAGTTGAATGTGATCTGTTTCTCCGCCACAGAACTACCGTCACTGGCGACAGTGAACCGCTTTAGTTCATACACCGGTCCATGTTTACCTGTTACCGGTACCGATCCGTAGATGATCTGCGGGTTGTTCTTCTCTATCGCCATTCCTCCGCTGTAACATTTTTCTATATCGGGCGACTGATGAAAATGACCTCCCGCATTTGACAGGAAAGTTTGATGCCACCTCCCTTCTTTCCATCTGACATGATAATAATCATGCGATGTTTTCTCCTCGTTGATACGCACCATCGCAATCACGGGGTTCTCCTCCCTGTCGAGTGCCAGCTCCCATATCCAGTTGCGGTAAGGTGAGCTGTCGACCACCGCGAAGGGATATTTTTCCCTGTAGGCGGGAGTGATGTGCACATCATGGAGGAGAGAATCTCCCACAACAGACAGTTTGTTACCATTGATATCCTTCAGCTCTTTGCTGTGAATATCCAGATAATTGAAATAGATGTGATTCTCACGTTGATTGTCGGGGTGAGTAGAAGTGTAAGCAAGATAGATCTTATCCCTGCCGTTGGAGGCGTAATTGGCATAGGGTCTTACGCCTCCTGCTCCATTCATGGAGCGGACAACCTGATGGGGGCCCCAGTCGAACGTCACTTTGTCCTTCGCATCAGGGAGAGTTAGCCGGGCGATGGTAGGGTGCCATGCAATCCCTCTCCAGCAGAGGTAGATATGTTTCGGATCGTCGGAAAGGATGAAAGGGGAAGGGTAGGTGGTGTTGTGATCTGTCTCCAGTCTTATCTCGTTCCCCAGCGTGGTGATATCACCCGGCTCCCGGGATACCCGGTAATAGAAACAGGACTCATCGGTATGACGTGAGTAGAAAATCATGATCCGTTCGTCAGGCAACACCAGGAAGGTGGGGTTATTGTGATCATCCGGCTGAAACCAGGAGCGGATCATCACCTCGTTCCTCCTGTTATGCAGATGATCGATCTGTGTAGCCTTGATATAGCCCTGTACATCGATATAACCGATATAGGTACTGTTGATGGTGCCGCTCTCATTTTCATAGTGCAGTGCACGCGGATCGGCAAACCAGCACCATGCCCCTTTTTCTGTGATTGTATTGACCGGACAGGGATGCGCTTTGTCATCAACGCCCGCAGGCTGTGCGAATAAGCCTGCAGCTGTTTGTACAGAGAGTAGAAATGAAAGAATTATTTTACGCATACCGCTTATCCATTAACAAAATCAAGCCATAAAGCGCTGGGCTGAATGGCTTGATCCATTTATCAGAATGAAATACCGGATACTTTCTTTACCATAACAGTATATATATCAGTGTTACAAGTATACAGATGCCAAGTGCACCTAATGCAAAGCCCTTGTCCGTTTTGAACAGTGACAGGTCAAAGGGTACAGCTTTGTTATCCCGGTACCGGGAGTTGGCATTGGAGAAGAGAAAGAGTGATATTGAAAATATCAGTGATCCAAAGAAAAAGAAAGCTTCAAAACCAATGTTCTCGAGATAGACAATCCATTCATTGCTGCTGCCGCTGACAAACAATAGTTTATGTATGGTCGCTGAAAGAATGAATAACATAGAGAAGAACAGTGTGATTCTTGCCCATTTGAGCATCTTCTTTCTGTCGGCTTCATCCACCTCCTCCGATGCTACCTTCGTGCTGTCTACAAAAGTGATGGCGACAAATATCATAAACAGAATGATGAAGATATATCCCATTCTGAACTGGAATGGCATCTCCGGCATCGCTATTTTAAACAGTACGCCCATAGGGATCGTGAGGATGGATGTCCATACTGCAGCCTTCGATGAGGCTCTTTTCCACAATAGACCTAAACCAAACACAACGATGATACCCGGGTAGATAAAGCCGGAATACTCCTGAATATACTGGAATGCCTGGTCTAATCCTCCCAGCAGTGGTTCAACAGCGATGATCGCAATCACCAGTGCAAGAAAAGCCGCGATACGACCAACTCTTACCAGTTGTCTGTCGGTTGCATCTTTCTTGATATGTTGTTTGAAGATATCCATCGTGAAGATGGTGGAGGTTGAGTTGAGCATTGAAGCCAGGGAAGAGATGACAGCCGCTGACAGGGCAGCAAACGAGAGCCCCTTGATACCTACCGGAGCAAAGTTCCTGATCAGCCAGGGATAGGCATCATCAGACACATTGATCGTTCCTCCCAAATCTACATAACCCTGTTGAATACCGGGGATATCCTGCGGATAATTGAACATGATAAAGGCAGTAACACCGGGTATTACCACGATAAAAGGAATTAATATCTTTAGGAACCCTGCAAAAATAAGACCCTTCTGTGCTTCATTAATGCTTTTTGCGGCAAGGCCTTTTTGTATGATATACTGGTTAAATCCCCAGTAGCCTATATTGGTGAGCCAGACCCCTCCTACGATGGCGGCGATGCCGGGTAGATCCCTGAATGCATCGGGTGATTTTGATTTGTCCACAATCAGGTTGAAGTGGGTGTCGTTGGGGATGCTTTTCATCTTTTCATAAATGATGGTCAGACCGTCCCACGCTCCCCTACCTTCACCCGAAACAGCCTCCAGGGCGAAGTATGCTGTGATCAATCCACCTCCTATCAGGAAGATAACCTGCAGTACGTCGGTCCACGCCACTGAAGCCAGACCTCCGTAGATAGAATAGATCCCGGCGATGATAAACAATATCAGAACGATTTGCATGCGGAATCCTTCCAGTCCCAGTATCTGTTCAATGGCTATTGAACCGAGCCATGCCACTGAGGTGAGATTTACAAATATATAAAGGAATAGCCAGAAAACTGAAAATGCCATTCCCACTCCATCATTGTAGCGTTCACGCAGGAACTGAGGAATGGTATAGATTTTTCTTTTTAACATCACAGGCAGTAAAAACTTGGCCACAATGATGAGTGTGACGGCTGCCATTATTTCATAAGCAGCCACACAGATACCAATCTTATACCCTGATCCTGACATCCCGATAAACTGTTCCGCCGAGATGTTTGCTGCTATCAATGAGGCACCTACAGCCCACCAGGTGAGTTTATTCCCCGCCAGAAAATAGTCGTTGGCTGTTTTATCCACTCCTTTCTTGTTTCTGGAAAGGAATAGACCCAGACTTATCAGGAGAACCATGTACACTCCGACTATGATGAAATCGATAGTCATAAATCCCGAATTACCCATTACTTTTAAAAATTATGTTTGTATTTAGACTTAATTGCTGACAATATGCTCTCGTATAGCGCTGTGCATGTACACAATATACTTTCATTAAATTTGTCAAAGATAGATAATTTTATCTAACAAACGAAAGAAAAAAACTTCATTTTATTTCATCTGATTGATGTCTGTTTTTAGTAGTTCTTTTTCAGACATTTAGTATTAGTCTTAAGGAAATTTAAACAGATAAATTATACGAACAGGTAAATATTGGGCTCCCCGGGTAGGGGAGCCACAGTTGGAATTCAAACAGGGATGATCACTTATATCCATGATCATGGACTGCACCTACCGCACGACCGGAAGGATCGGCATTTTTCCTGAATGCTTCGTCCCATTCAAGGGCCACCGGTGAGCTACAAGCCACAGAAGGTACAGAGGGTACGCATTGTGCGGCACAGTCAGAAGGAAAAAGCTCTGAAAAGATAGATCGGTACACATACTCCTCTTTAGTGAGCGGTGGGTTGATCGGAAAACGATGATGCACGTTCGCCATCTGTTCATCTGTTACCTTATGGCCTGCGATCTCTTTGAGGGTGTCTATCCAGTTGTAACCCACACCATCGGAGAACTGTTCCTTCTGACGCCAGGCTACCTCTGCCGGAAGGAAGTCAGCAAAAGCCTGTCGCAATATATGTTTCTCAATTTTCCCGTTTCCGGCCATCTTCGCTTTCGGATTGATCCGCATGGCCACATCCAGAAACTCTTTATCGAGGAAGGGCACGCGTCCCTCCACGCCCCACGATGCCAGTGATTTATTGGCACGGAGGCAGTCGTACTGATGCAGCTTGCTCAGTTTGCGTACTGTCTCCTTGTGAAACTCTTCTGCATTGGGTGCCTTGTGAAAGTAGAGATAGCCGCCGAAGATCTCATCAGCACCTTCACCTGAAAGCACCATCTTCACACCCATCGACTTGATATAGCGTGCAATCATGTACATGGGTGTGCTGGCACGGACGGTGGTCACATCGTAGGTCTCGATATGATAGATCACATCGCGTATGGCATCAAGTCCCTCCTGAATGGTATACTCTATTTCGTGATGGATAGAACCGATATGTGCAGCCACTGTTCTTGCCGCAGCCAGATCGGGTGAACCTTTCAGTCCGATGGCAAAAGAGTGCAGTTGCGGCCACCATGCATCCTCCCTGTTATCTGTCTCCACACGTTTTGCTGCAAATTTTTTGGCTATGGCCGAGATGATGGAGGAGTCCAGCCCTCCCGAAAGCAGTACTCCATAGGGGACATCACTCATCAGCTGACGTTGTACTGCCTCCTCCATTGCTTTCCTTAAGACATCCACATCGGAATCGTTATCTTTCACGTTCTCATACTCCATCCAGTCACGAAGATACCAGCGTGTAGCTTTCTCATCCGGACTGAAGTAGTAGTGTCCCGGCAGGAACTCTTCAATCCTATTACAATACCCTTCCAGTGCTTTCAGCTCGGATGCGACATAGTAGGCACCATCGCTGTCCCAGCCCTGGTACAGGGGGATGATACCGATATGATCGCGACCAATAAGGAAAAGATCCTTCTCGATATCATAGAGGGCGAAAGCAAAGATTCCGTTGAGATCTTCCAGGAAGGCGGCGCCCTTGTCGCGGTATAACGCAAGGATCACCTCACAGTCCGATTGAGTCAGGAATTCGTAACTGTTCTCGTAATGTTTGCGTATCTCCCTGTGGTTATAAATCTCACCGTTCACGGCAAGGACCAGTTTACCATCTTTGCTGAACAGCGGTTGCTTTCCCGAAGCAGGATCTACTATTGCAAGACGTTCATGCGCCAGGATAGCGCTGTCACTGGAGAAGATGCCTGACCAGTCCGGTCCCCGATGACGCAGTCTCTTTGACATCTTCAACAGTTGAGATCGCATCTGTTCCTTTGGGTTCTTCAGATTGAAAGTACATACTATTCCACACATATATTATTTATTTGTTGATTTGCAGATTTGTTGATTTACAGAATGGTCTATCTGCCGATTCCGGTTAGCGGGATAGACGTTGCGTTCCCTTTACTGATTTATTGAGCGAATCATCTCATTAATTGCTGATGTATATGTTCAGCTGCTTTCCTGCCTGAGGCGATGGCTTTTACCACCAGGCTGGCACCCATCATGGCATCACCGGTGGCGAATACCCTGGAGACACTGCTGGTGTGTTGTTTGTCAACAGCCACATTCCCCCGCACATCATAGGTTACTCCCAGCTCGTTCAACAATCCCTCCTGCACGGGATGGACAAACCCGAGTGCCAGCAATACCAGGTCTGCTTTCAATGTTTCTCTTTTTCCCGAAGAGACCATGGAGAAACGTCCCTTCTCATCCTTGTCCCAGCTGATCTCCTCCACTACGGCCTCTTTCACCCGGCCCTCTTCTCCGTTGAAGGAGAGTGTGTTGAGCAGCCATCTCCGTTCGCAGCCCTCTTCATGTGAGGAAGAAGTTTTTAATATCTGAGGATACGGGTTAGGCCAGGGTGTGGCAGGGTTACTGCCCACCGGAGGTTTGGGCATGATCTCAATCTGCGTCACGCTTGCGGCGCCCTGTCTGATGGATGTGCCGACACAATCAGAGCCTGTGTCTCCTCCGCCAATCACCAGCACGTGCTTATCTTTTGCTGTGATCCTCTCTTCCGTAGTATACATCTCCCCCTGAAGCAGGCGGATCTCCTGTGAAAGAAAATCCATTGCGAAATATATCCCTTTCAGGTCTCTCCCGGGAGGTGTGATATCTCTGGGTTTGCCGGCACCCACAGCCAGACAGACGGCATCATACTCAGCCATGATCTCTTCTCCCGGAATATCTTTTCCTATCTCGGTATTTGTTTTGAACTCAATACCTTCGTCAATCAACAATGCCAGACGACGATCTATGATATGTTTGCTCAGCTTGAAGTTGGGAATACCGTAGCGTAACAGTCCTCCCGGTGTGTTTGATTTCTCGAACACGGTGACATGGTGACCTTTACTGTTCAGTTGTTGGGCGGCGGCAAGTCCCGCCGGTCCGGAGCCGATCACTGCCACCTTCATGCCTGTTCTCCTTTTGGGCGGTCTGGCTTTGATCATCCCTTCCATAAAGGCCACCTCGGTGACCGATGCCTCATTCTCACGGATGGTCACCGGTGCTTCATGCAGTGCAAGTACACATGATTTCTCACAGGGTGCGGGACAGACACGTCCCGTGAATTCAGGGAAGTTGTTGGTCTCATGCAACACTTCCACCCCCTTCTTCCAGTCGCCCTTATAAATATGATCCTGCCACTCAGGCATTTTGTTACCAAGGGGACAAGCCCAATGACAGAAAGGAATGCCACAGTCCATACATCGTGAGGCCTGCTGTTTGCGATCTTCTCTGTTTAGCGTCTGCTCAACCTCACCATGATCATGTACTCTCTCACTTACAAGACGATAACCGGCCTCTTTTCTTGGTATCGTCATAAATGCTTTTGGATTTCCCATACTATTTATCTTTTATCTCCCTTAAGGAGCAATTTTTTATATTGTATAACATACATCTCTCTGATTTCACCTATCAGGATAGAGGGGATTAGTAATCCCGTTCAACGACGGCAATCTTTTTGTTCAGCTCTGCAATTTTCTTCTCCTGCAGCACTTTCTTGTACTCTATCGGCACCACTTTTATGAACTTCTCCACATATTCATCCCAGTGATTGAGGATACGCTTCGCCTGTTCACTGTTTGTATATTGCTGATGTCTTGCGATAAGGCTTTTCAGCTCCCTCACATCAGAGAGATCTTCCACCAGTGACAGCTCCACCATCTCCATGTTGCAGAAAAAGTCGAAATCACCTTTCTCATCCAGCACATAGGCTACGCCACCACTCATCCCTGCCGCAAAGTTCCTGCCGGTAGCACCCAGGACAACGGTGCAGCCCCCGGTCATGTACTCGCAACAGTGATCACCGGCACCTTCCACCACGGCAGTAGCTCCGGAGTTGCGTACACAGAAGCGTTCCCCCGCAATACCGTTAATGTAAACCTCTCCCGAGGTGGCTCCATAGAGTGATGTGTTCCCGCAGATAATATTCTCTTCTGCCAGAAAAGTACTCTCTTTGGGGGGTGTCACAATGATGCGTCCACCTGATAATCCCTTGCCCAGGTAATCGTTGGTCTCACCGTGCAGATAAAAAGTGACTCCTTTCACAAGAAAAGCACCAAAGCTTTGACCTGCAGATCCATCAAACCAGGCAGAGATGGTATGCTCGGGTAACCCCTCCTCGCCATAACGTTTGGCTATCTCTCCCGAGAGCATGGCACCTGTTGTTCTGTCGGTATTTTTTATTTTTGACTTGATGCCGACAGGTTGTTGTAACTCCAGTGCGGGAAAAGCCTCACTTATCAGTTTGCGGTCCAGCACCTCCTCAATCTTATGGTTTTGGACAGTTGTTTTTCTGAGAGCGAACTTCTCAGCTTCTTCAGGGAACCAGATGATCTTTGAGAGGTCAATCTTCTCTGTTTTTGGTAACTCTGGGTACTTCTTCTGTTGCAGGAGGTCCGCCCTACCCACGATCTCATCAAGCGAGCGAAATCCCATCTCTGCCAGTTGCTCACGTGTGTCCTCTGCCAGAAAACGGAAGTAATTGACGAGGTATTCATAGCGACCCACAAACCGTTTGCGTAGTTCTTCATTCTGGGTAGCCACACCCACGGGACAGGTGTTGAGATGACACTTGCGCATCATCACACACCCCAGTACGATCAGGGCGCTGGTGGCAAAACCAAACTCTTCCGCACCCAGCATAGCCGCAACCACAATGTCACGACCAGTCTTCAGCTGACCGTCGGTCTGCAGGGTGACCACACCGCGGAGATTGTTCATTACCAGTGTCTGCTGTGTCTCGGCCAGCCCTATCTCGAGAGGTAATCCCGCATGCTTGATGGAGCTGGCGGGGCTGGCTCCGGTACCTCCTTCGGTACCGCTGATCACTATCAGGTCTGCCTTTGCCTTTGCCACTCCTGCTGCAATGGTGCCTACGCCGCTCTCCGACACCAGCTTTACGCTGACTACCGCATTCGGATTCACATTCTTCAGGTCGAAAATGAGTTGTGCCAGATCTTCAATCGAATAGATATCATGATGCGGAGGAGGGGAGATCAGTGATATGCCCGGGATGGAATGTCTTGTTTTGGCAATGATGGTATCCACCTTGTATCCCGGCAGTTGTCCCCCTTCACCCGGCTTGGCACCCTGGGCTATTTTTATCTGCAGCTCGTCGGCATTGACAAGGTAACCTGTGGTTACACCAAAGCGTCCTGATGCAATCTGCTTGATGGCACTTCTTCGTGATAATCCATCCTTCTGAATCTTAAACCTTTCCGGATCCTCACCTCCCTCACCGGTGTTACTGCGCCCGCCAATAATGTTCATGGCGATAGCCAGCGCTTCATGTGCCTCTTTGCTGATGGAGCCGTATGACATGGCACCTGTACAGAACCTTTTCATGATCTTTTCAACTGGTTCCACCTCCGCGATATCTACAGGATTACGCTTATAATCCAGCAGATCGCGTATAAATGCAGGTTTTTCCTTCTCATTGACCAGCGAAGTGTACTCCTTAAACAGTTGATAGTTGTTCGTTTTGGTGGCTATCTGCAGCCTGGCAATGGTCTCGGGATTCCACGCATGATAGACTCCCTCCAAACGGTAGGCGTAGTTCCCTAAATTTGTCAGATGGAATGGCTCATTCTCCTCTTCATTGAACGCTGAGGAGAAAGGTTGCAGCACCTCACCGGCTATATCTTCCATCTCAATACCTTCGATCTTCGACGAGATACCTTTGAAATAGCTGTTCAGTACAGATGAGGAGATGCCGATCGCTTCAAAGATATGTGCACCACGGTAACTCCTGAGGGTTGAATTTCCCATCTTGGAGAGCACCTTCAACAGCCCTTTGTTGATCGATTTGATATAGTTCTTCTTTGCAGTTTCAAAATCGAGGTGAATCTCTCCCGATTTAACCATTTGCGATAAAACGGCGAAACAGAGGTAGGGGTTGACGGCATTCGCTCCGAAGCCGAACAACAAGGCAAAATGCATCACCTCCCGCGGTTCTGCACTCTCCACCACGATATCTATCTGCATCCGTTTCCGTTTTTCCACCAGATACAGGTGTACTGCCGACGTAGCCAGGAGGGATGGGATGGGTGCATTGTTGGCATTTACACCCCTATCGCTCAGTACAATATAGTTCTTCCCGTCGTCCACTGCTTTCTCGACAGATTGGCACAGGATTTCCACTGCTTTCTTCAATCCTTCGGCACCGCTTTCAGGATCGAACAACATGGGGATCACAGCCGTTGAGAACCCTTTGTAGCGTAGGTTCGAAAGGATATCAAACTGTGTGTTCGTTAGGATGGGACTCTTCATTTTTACAATACCCGACAGTTCGGGGATCTCCTCAAGCAGGTTCTGGTGAATCGCTCCCATATAACCGGTGAGAGACATCACCAGCTCTTCACGTATAGGGTCGATGGGGGGATTGGTTACCTGTGCAAACTGTTGACGGAAGTAGTTGAAGAGCCGTTGTGGTTTATCGGAGAATGCGGCCAGGGCGACATCGTTCCCCATTGAAGAGGTGGGCTCTTTTGCCTCTATCGCCATGGGTTTGATCAATATTTCCAGGTCTTCCACTGAGTAAGCAAAAGCTTTCAGCAGTGTTTCATAGTTGTCAACCTCGTTATTCACACTGCGTCCCGAAGAGATATCGTCCAGGTTCAGGCAGTTTTTATTGAGCCATTGCCGGTAGGGGAAAGCATTTGCCAGCTCCTCCTTCAGCTCTTTATCAGAATAAATGTTCCCGCTGTATGTATCCACCATGATCATCTTCCCCGGCTTCAACCGCCCCCGTGCTTTGATATTGGCTGCATCTAATTCAATGGTGCCGGTTTCTGAAGCAATGATCATGATGCCATCGTGGGTGATGGTATAGCGTGCCGGACGAAGACCGTTGCGGTCGAGCATCCCGCCGGCATAACGGCCGTCACTGAAGATAAGTGTGGCCGGCCCGTCCCAGGGTTCCATCAGCATGCTGTGATATTCATAAAAAGCTTTCAGTCCGTCGGAGATTGGATTTTTGTCATTGAAGCTCTCGGGCACCAGCATCGACATGGCATGGGGCAATTTTTTCCCTGACCTCACCAGGAACTCCAGCACATTGTCTATCGATGCACTGTCGCTCATATTCGGTTGTACGATGGGGTATAGCGCCGAGATATCGTCAAAGAGATTCGATTTCAAAACACTCTCACGGCTCTGCATCCATTGCCTGTTACCACGGATGGTATTGATCTCTCCGTTGTGTGCCAGCATCCGGAAGGGTTGTGCCAAATCCCATGTGGGGAAGGTGTTGGTGCTGAAACGGGAGTGTACCATTGCTACACGGCTCGTGAAGCTGGCATGGGAGAGATCTGGGAAGTACTCACGGAGCTGCATGGATGAGAGCATCCCCTTGTAGATCATCTGCCTTGTGGAGAGGCTCACAATATAGAAGCTTCGATCTATACCTATGGGGGATGATTGAATGGTTTTTTCAATTTTTTTTCTCAGCACATAGAGTTTGCGCTCCAGCTCTTCAGAAGTGCCCCCGCCGGTTATGAATACCTGTTTGATCACCGGTTCATTGCTGAGGGCAATCTCTCCAAGACAGTCGCTATTCACCGGTAGATCGCGGATATGAAGCAGCGTAAGATTCTCCTCTGCTGTTTTTTCCTCAATCACGCTCAGGCAAAATGCGCTCTCCTCACTCTGCTGAGGCAGAAAAACGAGACCGGTACCGTATCTCCCTTCTGCCGGAACAGCAATACCCTGCAGTAGAATAAACTCATGCGGAATCTGTACCAGGATGCCGGCACCATCGCCCGTGATATTGTCGGCACTTTCAGCTCCACGGTGTACCATATTCTCCAGCACCTGCAGTCCTTTTTCGACGATGGTATGTGATTTCTCTCCGTTCAGCGTCATTGCCAGGCCAACGCCACAGGCGTCATGCTCATTGTTAAAGGAATAGAGTGATTTCTGTTCTTTTTGCTGAAGAGCGCGGAAGATATTATTTCTTTTCATCTTATGTTTATTCTTTAAATTGTTGCCAAAAAATAGCAGATAATCACTTACCCGCTATTCCTAAACTATTTTTAAATAGTTACCTGATTTATAGAGAATTTAGTTTAGCTGATAAATAACAGTTCTCTGTATTTGGGTAGTGTCCACATCTGATTATCTACGATTAGCTCCAGTTTGTCTACGTGATAGCGGATGGTGTTGAAGTATACCTCCACCTTGTCGTGGTAAGTTACCGCCTTTTCACGGGCATCCTCCAGTTTATTGGCTGCCTTACGTGCATCCACCATATCATCCACATTGCTCTTGATGGCCGAGATATGGTCGGCAATGTCTTCGATAAGTGCAGCATCCTCTTTTGAGAGTTTTTCTGCCTTCTCTTTGTCGAAGACAGCTCTCATCTTATAGAGGTTGTCGAGCAACACCGACTGGTATTCTGTAGCCACCGGGATGATATGATTCATGCAAAGGTCGCCCAGCACACGTGCTTCGATCTGAATTTTCTTGGTGTAAGTCTCCCATTTCACCTCATTGCGGGCATGCAGTTCTTTCTCGTTCAAGACGCCAATCTTCTCGAACATCTCCACTGACTGATCAGAGGTGTAGGCATCATAAATGACAGGAACACTCGTCTCACAGTCAAGCCCTCTCTTTGCGGCTTCTTGCTTCCACTCATCGCTGTAGCCGTTTCCTTCAAAACGAATCGGTTTTGATTCCCTGATGTAGAGACGGAGTGTATCGAAGATAGCCTCCTCTTTCTTCATCCCTTTTTTCATCTTCGTATCAATCTCACTTCTGAATTCGATCAGCTGTGAGGCCACCACTGCATTCAGTGCTGTCATGGCTGATGAGCAGTTGGCCGATGATCCCACGGCTCTGAACTCGAACCTGTTCCCGGTGAAGGCGAACGGTGAGGTGCGGTTTCTGTCGGTGTTGTCGATCAGTACTTCGGGGATATGAGCCACTCCCAGTTTCATCTTCTTCAGCTCGTCCACGGTGATATCATCACCCTCGGAGCTGAACTCAATCTTATCAAGTACGGCCGAAATCTGTTTCCCGAGAAAAACAGAGATGATAGCAGGGGGAGCTTCGTTGGCTCCAAGCCGGTGCGCATTGTTGGCTGACATGATCGAGGCTTTTAATAATGCGTTATGTTTGTAGACAGCCATGAGCGTGTTCACGAGTATTGTGACGAAGAGCAGGTTCTCATTGGCGGTCTTGCCGGGAGTGAACAGACCTATGCCTGTGTCGGTACATAACGACCAGTTGTTGTGCTTGCCCGATCCGTTGATGCCGGCAAAAGGTTTTTCGTGCAGCAACAGCTTGAAGTGATGTTTCGCTGCAATCTTATGCATCAGTGACATCACCAGGAGGTTCTGATCTACCGCCAGGTTGGTCTCTCCAAAAATAGGTGCCAGCTCAAACTGATTGGGTGCCACCTCGTTGTGCCTTGTTTTGAGAGGGATCCCATATTTGTACGCTTCAAACTCCACCTCTTTCATGAATGATGCCACACGCGGGGGGATTGCTCCGAAATAGTGATCCTCCAGCTGTTGGTTCTTGGCACTCTCGTGTCCCATCAGTGTACGTTCCGTGAGACTCAGGTCGGGACGGGCTGCATAAAGTGCCTGATCCACCAGAAAATATTCCTGTTCCCATCCCAGATAAGAGTATACTTTTTTTACATCAGGATAAAAAAGCCTGCAAACCTCCACTGCAGCTCTATCCACAGATGAGAGCGTTTTCAGTAGCGGTGTCTTGTAGTCCAGTGCTTCCCCGGTGTAAGAGATAAATACAGTGGGAATACATAAAGTATCGTCCATAATGAATGCCGGAGAAGAGGGGTCCCATGCGGTATATCCTCTCGCCTCGAAGGTATTACGAATGCCACCGCTGGGGAAGCTGGATGCGTCTGGTTCCTGCTGTGCCAGGAGCGTACCTGAAAAACGTTCTATGATTCCTCCGCCGGGTCCGTTGATATAATCGATAAAGGAGTCATGTTTTTCAGCCGTTCCTTCGGTAAGCGGTTGAAACCAGTGCGTGTAATGGGTAGCACCCATCTCCATAGCCCACATCTTCATGCCTGCAGCGACATGTGCTGCAATCTCACGGTGGAGTGTGGTACCCTGGTCGATTGCTTCAAGCACGGTTCTCATCGTTTCTTTCGAGAGATACTTCGACATTTGTGTTCTATTAAACACATTCTTACCATAATATTCTGATGGCAGTTGTCCCGGTACGGTCACTTCAACGGGCGTTCTTTTTGATGCTTCCTCTACAGCTTTAAATCGTAATGTTGACATATCAAACCTATTTTTTGAAAGTTGTTCTGATAACCTGTTTTATATATATTGACTTATAATTTCGATGCAAAAATAAACAATATGTTTTAATTACAAAATAAAATAGATGAAAATGTCACTAATATCATTAAAAATTAACAAAACGACCAAAAAAAGGGTGTTTTGATTACATAAAACAAACACGGCAAGCCAGTTTTGATTCAATGTGACATTATCTCATAAAAAATCTGCCTTTTAGATAGTTTACATGCTCATCTGATTGGGTCAGTGTGTAAAACTAACCAATAATACCGATGATGATCCATTTTTCAGGACAAATAAATCATTCCGCTCGCTCATATAGAATTAATGAGGAGGGATAAATGTTGAATAGTATCTTAAATGGCTGGTTTAGGTGGAGTAGGTATGAATGCTTTGTTTCGCTGAGGGGAGATAGTTCACCCCATACCAGCATATCTGGAGCAGTATAAATGCTATCAGCAGCAGCAACATTGATGTTCTGTGTGAGGACGATCTTTTCATACGGTAGTGAATATAGAGGAGGTAGCCTATCCAGGTGGCTGCAGCCCAGGTCTCTTTCGGGTCCCAGCTCCAGTAGTGGCCCCACGCCTCCTTGGCCCAGATGGCTCCCATCAGCATGCCCAGGGTGATGCAGGCGGTACCTGCATAGACCAGGTTGTCTGTCATCAGCATCATGCGTGATTTGTCGCTGATCCTGTTTTCTCTGACCAGGTAATAGATGGCGATCAGTGTGGCGGCACCGAGGATGGCGTAGGAGAACATGTAAATGATCACATGGGGAGCGAACCAGGGACTCTGCAGTGCCGGCATCAGCACCTTGTTGTGTATATCAGGTTTCAGTATATTGACGAAGATGAAAACAGCGGAGAGGATGGTGGTGAAGGAGAGGATCCACCGGTAGTTCCACCGTAGATAGGTGAGCAGACCTGCTACCGGAAGAAAGAAGGAGTACCAGAGACGGGTTTCGCCCATGGTGCGCAGGGGGGGGCGCTCCAGTGAGCTCCAGAGGGTAGCGATAAAAAAGAAGAAAACCACCAATCCTGCCAGCGTAAGGATGGCAGGGAGTCTCTTCGCATAGTGCTTCAGTGCGAGTGCTGCTCCTGCACCCCACAGCAGTATGGCTCCGATGGCAAAATAGAAAAATGCATCCCAGGTCATGATCGTCTCTTTTTTGGTCCGGCAATAAAAAGGAACAGTGCACCTGCCAGCAGCATAATAATCCCGGTGTATACCACCTTCAGCCACGGGTCACGCACCAGCTCGAAAAGCGAGGTGTCGGAATATTTCCCCTTTGCATCATCATAGCTGTACTGGTATATCATCCACTCCTCCACCGATAATGGTTTATTTACTTCAATCACGGCTTGTCTGGTTGTTCCCTCTTCAGTGTAAACCGTTACATGGGAGCTGTATCTCTTTACCTCCTGTTGTGGCATGGCTACGCTGATGGCATCATCGATCTGCAGCACGCTGTGGGGAAAGAGGTAGCTGCCGTTGCTGACCCATCCCTCTTTCGGTTGTGAAAGCCCCGGCTTGCTTACCTTCACCCTGATTGCCTCTGCGGCACCCTCCATCATCATGGGCACCACATTGGTGAAGGATGAGTCTCGGAAAACAGCGGCATGCGGCAGATATTCGATGATCTCTACCCTGTATCCGGCCAGTTGGGTCGTCTTGCCCACACCATCGAACATATAACTTCCGGGTCTTGATGCGGGAAGCATTTTTCCTGTTTCATGCTCTATGATCACCAGCTTCGGGGGGTACTCTTCAATCAGAAAACTGTCGAGCTGAATAGCCAGCGATAACTCCATTGTCTCTCCTGAACTGTTGTTGGAGCGCCATTCCACTGCACCCTCCTGCACACTCATCGTCACCCTTACCATATCGGCACTGCCGAGCAGACCACCTAAAAGGGCGATGAAGAGACCGAGATGATTCAGGTAGAAGCCGATATCGCGCCATCTCTGTTTCTGCGCTGTTCTTCTGAGGGTGGTCAGTCCCAGGATCACCAGTGTATAAAAACAGAGCAGGACGAATGGCCAGGAGGTGGTCATCCGGTACCATCCCAGCCTGCCGAACAGATTGGGTGGTAACAGATCTTTTGCTGTTCCCTGCGGCTGCTGCGGGATCAGTCCCAGGATCATGCTGAGGACCAGCAGCAGCACCAGCGCCGGGATGGTGGCATAGACGCCTGAGAGCCACCTGACCATGCTTTTCTTTCCTGCCAGCAAGTGCACAGCAAGAAGCCCTGTCAGAAACAGGGCTCCGATGATACTGTTGACCGGAAATGCAAACAGTACCGGTTCAATTTGACCTGTACTTAGTTGCAGGATGATACCCGCGAGGCCGATAGCAATGGCAAACAGAAAACCTTCTGTGTAACCCCATGGCTGTTCCCAGATCTTGCGGGAAGAATGCTCCATTCAGATGTAATCTTTAATATGCTTACTTCAGGCTTACCAGTCTGTTGTTCGACCGGGCACTCTCGAGCCACTGGGGAACGACTGTCTCCCGGAATGTTTTCTTGTTGGCTCTCTCCTGTTCAATGTTCAGGCCGATATAAGCCTGTGCTTTCTCCTTCGTGGAGAGGTCAGGCAGTGGTACGCTTCCGGTGAAGCCATTCATGGCGAGCACCTTCGATAGCTCGAAACGTGCCTTGTGTGCCCTGTCGAGGCTCAGTGCCAGAATGCGCTGGAACTCAACGGGTGAGTGGAAGGATCCTCCGTGCGATGCCACGGCGTAATCCCAGCGCCATTGCGACTGGCGGATCAGCTGCAGGGCGTCATCCATCTGCGCTTCTGTAGCCCCTTTCTCCCAGGCAAACTGTGCCTCCAGGTGTGCTTTCGCCAGCTCCTCCTCCACCAGGTTGCGGATCTGATCAGCACTGCGCTGCCTTTCGTAGACGGCATTGCGCAGGTCCTCCTCAGTCTCCCTGTGACATACCTGACAGGTGTTGTTGATGCTGGCCAGCGGGCTTCTTTTGTGGTGGCTGCTGTACTTCACGCCTCCCTCCGAGATGTAGGGCATATGACAATCGGCACATGATACACCGCGCTGTGCATGAATACCTGTTTTGAATATTTCGTAATCGGGATGCTGCGCTTTGATAATGGGTGTCTTGCTCAGCGCATGGGTGTAATCGGCGAACTGAATGCTGTCGTAATACTGCTCAGCCCCCTCCATGGTGGTGCCGTTGTGCCAGGGGAAGGTGAGGTACTTGCCTTCGGGGGTGAAGTAATATTCCACGTGACACTGTGCGCAAGCCAGGGTACGCATCTCCTGGTGTGACGCCTCCCGGATATCCATACCCATCGCCTGGAATCCCTCCATAAGGGCGGGGCGGCTGATCTTCAGGTTCATCGTCTCTGCCTCGTGGCAGTCGGCGCAGCCGATGGGGTTCACGATCTCATGGCCCCAGTGTGACCAGGGCTTGTTGTAGAATTCGGCTATCCCTACGGAGTCCATCAGTCGGGGTACATCGGGACTCTTACAGGTCCAGCAGGTGGCGGGTTGCGGGTTTTCCTCAGGGGTCATCGGTGCGCCGGTACGCAGGGTGTGGCGTATATCCTCTACGGCATGCATATGTCCCCTCGGGGTGCCGTAATCCTTCGAGAAAGCATATCCTGCCCACAGGATCACCATCTCAGGGCGTTGTTCCAGCACATCGACCACGCTGCTGCCGTTGAACTCGCTGCTGAAGGTGGTATCGGCCGTCTTTGTCCAGGTCTCGTACTCACGGGGGTAGTTCTCCGCGAAGATCTCGTTGCGCGACTCGATGCCGGTGATCTCGATTTTTCTGTTGTTCATCACGCTCGCTATTTCGGCTCTCCTCTGCGTGATGGAAGCTGCCAGCATC
>Ga0079223_10000479_pt1 | contig 20471 bp, 16 predicted proteins | sample Stecom2011_FD_75072 | JGI IMG/M metagenome (GOLD analysis project Ga0079223, IMG submission 75072) | Agricultural soil microbial communities from Utah to study Nitrogen management - Steer compost 2011 | ecosystem: Environmental > Terrestrial > Soil > Agricultural land | place: USA: Utah...
GATCATGATAACTTTAGCTCTGGTGTTTATGATTTCACTTACATCAGAAGCACAAAAGAAAGACAAAACTCCACAAACCTGTACTTTTTCAGTAAATATGGATTGTCAAGGGTGTGTGGACAAAATCACCAAACAGTTAGCTTACGAAAAGGGAGTGAGAGATCTGGACATCAGTCTAGAAAATTTCACCGTCGCGGTAACATTTCGACCCGACAAGACAGATAAAAAACATCTGGCAGAAAGCATCAAGAAACTTGGGTATGAAGTGAAAGAGGTGAAAAAAGAAGAAGAAAAGAGCAATCAAGCAGAAAAAGAGTAAAAATAAAAGAGGTGGTTTAACTAGCTCAGTTATAGCCACCTCTTTTTAATAAATTTATTTTACCAAAAAATCAAAGAAACACTCTTCTTCAATATACCCTTGGAGCCGATCACCTGATTTCACCTCCCCTACTCCAGCTGGAGTTCCAGTATAAACAAGATCTCCAATTTTTAGAGTGAAGTACTTTGACAAATGGGCAATAATCTGATCGATATTAAAGATCATAGCATTGCTATTGCCTACTTGACGTGCCTCCCCATTTACCAACAGCTTAAACTGTAGGTTTTTAGTATCTCCATAGTTCGTAATGGGAACGAACTCAGATAGAACTGCAGAACCATCAAAAGCTTTGCACTTTTCCCACGGAAGTCCTTTTTCACGCAACTCATCTTGCAAATCGCGCGCTGTGAAATCAATTCCCAAACCAACTTCACTATAGTACCGATGAGCAAAACGCTCTTCAATATTTTTTCCTAAACGGTTGATTTTAAAAACCAACTCCACCTCATGATGAAAGGATTTGGCAAAATCGGGCAGATAAAAAGATTCGTTGTTTCGCAGCAAAGCCGAATCAGGTTTCAAAAAAACAACAGGTTCAGGAGGAAGTGGATTTTTCAACTCTTTGGCATGCTCTTCATAGTTGCGACCAATACATAAAATCTTCATAAACTGTACATTTGAATCCTAACTATTTAATCTATTACTGATTAAAAGAACGAAGTTTAATTTTTGTCAATATATTCTTTGTGTATAAAGGGAAATCGCCATTCATCATCCAGCCGTAATAGCCAGGGTCTTTCTCCAACACCTCTGATACTTTGACATCTTTATATTTGCCAAAGTTAAAGACTTCTTCATCTTTATCATTGTAAACAATTCTTCCTGCAAAATCCACATTGCGATTAAAGGAAGAGAAGTTCGCCAAAAAGGGAATGTCATTTTTCAACTCCTCATATCGTTCAATTTGAGCTTTAAACACCTCATAAGTAGCTCGTGTATCTGCTTCTGCACTATGTGCATCACTCAAATCTTTATCGCAATAGAACTTGTATGCAGCTTCCAATGTACGTTTCTCCATTTTATGAAAAATGGTTTGTACATCAATAAAATGACGTTTTCTCATATCAATATCCACATCCGCACGCAGAAACTCTTCTGCCAAAAGCGGCACATCAAATCGATTGGAATTGAAGCCGCCGATATCGCATCCTTCCATAAATTTAGCCAATTCTTTAGCTAAGTTTTTAAAAGGTGGAGCGTCTTTTACATCTTCATCGTAAATCCCATGAATGGAGGAAGATTCCACAGGAATGGGAATTCCAGGATTAACTCGATACGACTTCATCTCTTCAGATCCGTTTGGATTCACTTTTAAGATGGCTATCTCAATAATCCTATCATGAACGATATTAATACCGGTAGTTTCAAGATCAAGAAAAACAATGGGATTTTTTAAATTTAGCTGCATTCGTTTCAATTTTACGCCTCCAACTACTATTGAAGGATTTTACAATAAATATAATTGTGCAAAGATAATCAAACAGGCCAATACCGAATAATAAAGAGGCATCTATTCAAAGAATTGACAAAAAGCACCTTCTTTATGGGAAAGCTTTTTATATTTACAGCTCTGAAAATTTAAAATCTAAGATCTGTGGAGTTTCTAAATCATTTTGACAAAGAGCTATTCTTATTTCTAAACAGTTTTCATTCTCCTTTATGGGATTATTTTTTCTGGTTTTTCTCAGGCACGGTAGTCTGGATTCCGCTCTATGTTTCTGTTCTATATGTTGTCATAAAGCAAATGGGCATTAAAAGTATATGGATAATAGTTGCCATAGCATTGACAATTACTTTATGCGATCAGATAGCCAGTGGGTTTTTCAAGCCCTATTTTGAACGGTTGCGTCCATCTCACGATCCTGAACTAAAAAACATTGTCTATTTGTTGAATGGCTTTAAAGCTGGGAAGTTTGGTTTCATCTCCTCCCATGCTGCAAATTCATTTGGCTTGGCAACACTCATTAGCCTTTTATTCAAAAGAAGATGGCTCATCTTCTTTTTCTTTGTATGGGCAATTATTAATTCTTATTCAAGAATATATTTAGGTCTCCACTATCCAGGAGATATTTTAGTGGGAGCTATTGTAGGGATTATTTCTGGTTGGCTCATCTACAAAATCTACTTCTGGTTTGTTTCTCGGTTTATCTCAAACAAAGGAAATGTGAGAGCACTACAAAATATTTCATCGCCTATTAAAATCATTATGTTAACAGGCTGGATATCAACTGCTATCATGTTTTTATCTGCATGGCAATTGCTTAAAATTATTTGATGTTTACCCCACGACCATTCAATAATTGATGGAAATCCTTAATAAATCAATTGCAAATTCCTATTTTTTTAACTTCCAAAAAACAATCATTAATAATTGTTAATCCACCTGTTTTAAACGTTAAATAATTGTGGGGTCGAAGGTATTATACTTATCTTTAAAACAAAGATTAAACCTTTAAAACCTTTCAATTATGAGTACTACCATAACATTTAATCAACTAAGGAAGATTAAAGATAGTCTTCCTGAAGGTGCAACACGTACCATCGCTGAAAATTTAAACCTCGACGTAGAAACAGTTAGAAATTATTTTGGCGGGGCCAACTACGATCGAGGTGAAAGTATAGGAATGCATATAGAACAGGGTCCCGATGGCGGTATTGTTGAATTGGACGACACGACCATATTAGACATGGCAAAAGACATCCTTTCAGGAAAAATAAAAGTAAAACAATTTGTTTAGTGGTAAAATTTGAGAAAATTCACATAACACAAAACGGGGCATTCGCCCCGTTTTGTGTTTGCTTCTGAAATTAACTCTTCTTATTTATTCACAAAGACCAACTGATCATCCTTTACATCAACAATTATAGCCTCTTCGCTTGAAACAGCATCTTTCAAAATCAATTTAGAAAGATCGTTCAATACATATCTCTGAATAGCTCGCTTAACGGGTCTCGCTCCGTAAGATGGATCAAATCCTACAGATACTAACCATTCTAAACCTGCTGGAGTCAATGATATTTCTACATTCTGCTGCTTTAACATTTCAGCAACTTTATCAAACTGAAGTTTCACAATCTCACTAATCTGTTTCCTATTCAAAGGAGTAAATAGAATGATCTCATCAATTCTATTCAAAAACTCTGGACGAATGGTATGTCGAAGCAACTCCATAACACTTTCACGAGCATTATCACTCACCTTATCTGACTCTTCCTTGGCAGCATCTTCTTGAAGAATTTGTGAACCCAAATTTGAGGTCATTATAATAATGGTGTTTTTAAAATCCACCAGTCGACCTTTGTTGTCTGTCAAACGCCCATCGTCCAAAACTTGCAGAAGAATATTGAAAACATCTGGATGTGCTTTTTCAATTTCATCTAAAAGAACAACAGAATAGGGTTTGCGACGAACTGCCTCTGTCAATTGTCCACCTTCATCGTACCCCACATATCCAGGAGGTGCGCCCACCAAACGAGAAACAGAATGCCGTTCTTGATACTCTGACATATCAATGCGAGTCATCAAATGCTCATCATCAAATAAAAACTCAGCCAACGATTTGGCCAGCTCGGTTTTACCAACTCCAGTAGAACCTAAGAATATAAAAGAACCAATAGGACGATTGGCATCTTGTAAACCTGCTCTACTGCGCCGAACCGCATCAGCAACTGCAGATATTGCCTCTTCCTGCCCAATTACGCGTTTATGCAGATCATTTTCAATCTCTAACAATTTTTGACGTTCGCTTTTGAGCATTCGAGATATGGGTATGCCTGTCCAACGACTAACCACCTGCGCCACATCTTCGGCATCTACCTCTTCTTTAATCATAGCAGAGTCGGACTGCTTTTCAATGAGTATGGATTTCAGTTTTTCGATTCCTTCCTCAGCAGTTTTGATCCGCCCATAGCGCAACTCAGCTACTTTTTCATAATTACCTTCGCGCTCTGCCCTATCCGCTTCAAATTTGAATGACTCAATATCCGTTTTGTATTTCTGAATTTGATCGATGATATCTCGCTCTTCTTGCCATTTTGAACGTAATATAGAATTTGACTCTTTCAATTCAGCTATCTCAAGGCTTAAAGAATCTAATCTCTTTTTATTCTTCTCACGCTTTATTGCCTCTTTCTCTATTTCCAACTGTTTAATCTTCCTTTCAATTTCATCTATTTCCTCAGGAACAGAGTTCATCTCCATCCGAAGTTTTGAAGCAGATTCATCTATCAAATCAATCGCTTTATCAGGAAGGAAACGATCAGAAATATATCTTTTAGACAACTCAACTGCGGCAACAATGGCTTCATCAAGAATTCTCACTTTGTGGTGAGATTCATAACGCTCTTTTAGCCCACGTAAAATGGAAATGGAAGACAAAACGTCTGGTTCATCGACCATAACAATTTGAAAACGTCGTTCCAATGCTTTGTCCTTCTCAAAATACTTTTGATACTCATTTAAAGTGGTAGCACCAATTGCACGCAATTCTCCACGCGCCAAGGCAGGCTTAAGAATATTGGCAGCATCCATCGCACCTTCACTTTTACCAGCACCCACCAAAGTGTGAATCTCATCAATAAAAAGAATTACTTCGCCATCACTGCTGATTACCTCTTGGACCACAGATTTTAACCGTTCTTCAAACTCTCCTTTGTATTTTGCTCCTGCGATTAAAGCACCCATATCAAGGGAGAAAACCTGTTTGTTCTTGAGGTTATCTGGTACATCTCCATTTATAATTCTATGTGCCAATCCTTCTGCTATTGCAGTTTTACCCACACCAGGTTCTCCAATTAAAATAGGATTGTTTTTAGTTCTTCGAGAAAGTATTTGTAAGATGCGACGAATCTCCTCATCACGACCAATTACAGGATCTAACTTTCCTTTTCGGGCTTGATCATTTAAATTTATGGCGAAACGCCCCAAAGCATTATAGGTATCTTCAGCTGTGACACTATCGACTTTACGACCTTGCCGTAACTCTTTGATAGCTGCTTCAAGAGATTTTTCAGTTGCACCAGCATCCTTTAACATGGTGGCAATATTGTCCTTCCCTTTCACCAAAGCTAAAAGGATATGCTCAATGGACGAAAACTCATCACCCATCGATTTGGCCTTGGAAACAGCTGATTGCAAAACATCAGTAGCTTCGCGACTCAAATAAGGTTCGCCACCAGAAACTTTAGGATAGGATGAAAGGATACTTTCTAAAACTGGATCAATATTCCCCAACCCAATTTTTTCAAATAAGAATTTAACCAACTGCTCTTCGGTAAGCAAAACACCTTTCAATAAGTGTCCTGTTTCGATGGCCTGCTGGTTCATGCCCGAAGCAATCTGAAAAGCTTGTTGAACAGATTCTTGCGCTTTTATAGTAAACTGATTAAGATTCATAATCAAAATATTTTAAGTTTACTACTAACAAAACAAATTTAAGACCAAAAGAGATATGAAGCCATTATGTCACTAACCAACTGCTTTTGAGTGACATAAAGTCTCTTTGTGTTTAAAAAATAAAGAGGACAGTAGATAAGTACAACTATCTATATCATTCTTAATGCGACTCATAGGTTTAAAAAAGAAAATAAACCCGCTTAAACTTTATAAAATAATTTGGCTAAACAATTTAGAAAACTTATGTGTCGGTTAAAACCTATTTGCACTACGCAATGTTGCACGGCATGAATGCCGTGGCTATTTATAAAAAGATGTTCATTCAGAGCATCCTCAAATAGCTCCGGGATTTATCCTGAGGCACTTCATTGCCTTCTCATCAGGCTTTAGCCCAACTTAGCATTGCTATTGAAAAACGAACATGAGAATAATTTTACAGGAGAGTCACTGTTATTTTACTTCATGACCGAATTTCTTCAAATAGATACTGCTGTACAAATCAGCACCCCTCCTTATTTAAAGGAGGGGTGGATGATATTGAGATATGAAATATCAGACGGGGTGGTTATGCAACTAACTCCCTCTATAAATTTGTCAGCAAATGGCGACTAAGAAGATTGCATTTATACTTTCAAATCCGTAAATTTATAACTGGATCAATAAAAATATAAGGAAATGAAAAAAAACATAGGTACTGCAGATAGAATTATCAGAGTGATAATCGCTGTAATAGTAGGAATTCTTTATTATAAAGGGATTGTTTCTGGAACTTTAGGTATTGTACTATTGATCGCAGCTGGAGTGCTCTTACTAACCAGTTTCGTTAGCTTTTGCCCTATTTACAAACTTTTTGGTATCAACTCTTGTGCAATAAAAGAGAAACAACAAATAGAACGCAATTAGAGAAGTTATTTAGCAGCATGTAATAAAACAACCCAAAAATGGAACTACTTAGGGTCACACCCTCACGTCATTATCCCTATTAAAGCTGCTTTAACATTCAGCCATAAAAAATTAAAAACCGATTTTGTAGGATCGCGCTCAATATCTTTTTTTGAAATCTCGCGAAAGTCATCTTTCGATGAGTCGCTCTCTTTTTTTATAAAAACATCAGCAATAGCGAAGAGGAGTTTGTTTTTTCGTTGCCCATCACCAGAGGGCACCTCGACGTTAAAATCGGAAAAATTAATTTTTAATTCAATATTTCCAGTGCTGTGATTGCCAACTATAGTAAAGTAAGTTTTTAAGACTTCCCCGTTAAGTTTGATCTTCATATTAGGTTCTAAAAACAGATTCATATCCATAGCTGGAAATTTTCCCAAAGTGGCTTTAAATATGAATTGATCATCCAGATTATGCACATCGAACGCCCATTGCACTTCTATGGGGATTGCTTTTTCAATTTTTGAAGCTAAAATTGATTCTCCTATAAAATAGAAGGCAACTAAAATTGTAACTGCAGAAGCAATTAGATAAGGCCCTTTTCTTAAAGCTATTCGCATAGATTAAAGATATGCCATAATTACAATATAGAGGTTAATATACTCTACTAAATTCTATGATAGATCAAGAACCAGTATGTATAGAACGATTCTAATTGAGTTTCCAAACCTGCTTTAGATGCAATTTTTTCTTATATTAATAGCTGGAACTGTGAATATGAGATAAAAACAGATTTCAACCATTAAATAAACTACTCCAAAATAGACTGAATCATGAAAAAGCCAAAACAAATTCAAATTATTTCTATAGTTGTTTTACTCGTTGCAGGATTTAGCTTATACACTTGTAATGAATTAAGCAATACGCAAAATAAAATCATTCAGGAACTTAAAGCACAAGGTCTGGTAGGGCAAGTAATATCTGCAGAGAACTTTTACAAAGGAGTAGCTCCTCAAAATTTCAATACTATTGCGGGAGCCCACTACAAACCCTCATTTAACGAAGAACCTGAAATACCACCACAATGCTGGATTGAAACCAGCTATGGAACGCAGAATGCTTGCAAATATTGTCACACAGATTATTTAGCCAAAATCGGACACGGAAATGCATTTCCCTCATCAGAAGATCAAGAACTATACAATTTTCCAACGCCAAGTCTCAATAAGATTCTTTGGCAAAATATAATCTATCCACAAAACATTGAAAAAAGATTAACCGATGAGGGTATTGCCATACCAGATATTGAGGATGTAGAATATGTTCGTGATGACAATTGGATGCCCGCTTTTAAAATGGCTCGTGGAAACGGTAACGACACATGGATAAATAATCAATCCCCCAACAAAAACTTTATCCTCTTCCCTTCCCTAAATCCAAATCATCTTTTCCCATACAACGAAAAGAATCCCACCAGCAATGGAAAGCACGGATTTATTGATAATAAAGGCTTTGTTCAAACTGAAAAACAACAATATACAGGCTGGCGGGCAGTAAACTTTTTTCCCTATGCCCTCTTCACGCCATTAACAGGAAGTGTAAGTGGAATTTACATCAAACTACCACTTCATTTTATGACAAAAAATGGAGAGATCAATATTAAACTCTATGAGCAAAATTTGGAAATACTTGAAGACAACATCAAAAATAAACCGTTAAAAGAGACTCATTATTTTGGTGATGCCCAACACATTGAAGTTAAAAAAGGATTCTATCCTGTGGGGACTGAATTTGCACATCCGTTACATTACGTAGATCTCAATGCAGATGGCGAAACAGGCTTGGAAATTGATGGTGTAATAGCAAACAGTCAATACCAATACGAATTTCCTGGAACCCGCTCTAAAAGGGTGAAGGAGATCAGATATATGTATAAATGGAAAGAGGTAGGACTTGAAGATATTAAAGAGAAAGAAAGCGATGAAGACTTCGGTTCCTATATTGGCTTAGAGGGAGAAGGATGGATTGACAACGATGCAGGATGGATACTTGCCGCTTATATTGAGAACAGAGATGGAGATCTTCGACCACAAACCACAGAGGAGTTAGCGCAGTGTTTGGGGTGCCATGCAAAGGTCGGCAATACTGTGGATGCGGTATGGTCATTTCAGCGCAAACTGCCAGGGATGGAAGGCTGGGCAGAAATGGATTATGGAAAATACAACGCTAAGGAACCTGACAAAACCAAATTACACGATTATTTGAACGAACGAGCACAAATGGGCGAATTGGGCTATTTCTATCATTCCGTTATCGGTGCTGACCTTTACGGAGTAATGAGTGCAGAGATGAAAACCGAACTTACCCGCTATGCAAAAAAATCAAAAATCGAGTTGCCTTACATCTCTGAAAAAATACTCGATGATGAAATCTTAAAGTGGATGCCGAAAGAAGAGAGAATGCCTCGCTTACTTGCACGTCAGGCATTAATGCGTGACTACAGCAAAAACTTGGCATACCTACAATATTCCAGTGAAGATGATGACTACTACATAAAAGGAAACATTTTCTACCCCACTCCAGAAACCATGAAATCTAACATTCAAGGATACCGTAAGATTGTTTTGGATCAAAGCTACAACCTGGGCAAAGATGTATTTGGAAGCACGCATGATCACGTACCCTTCACTTTCCGATCAGACGGGACTGCCCTTGATGAAAACAGAGATACCATACCTGTTGGCGAAGTTATCTACAGCCGTCCTTACAACGAAGAGGGCGTTGGAACAACTTCAACGGGAATTGTTAAAGGTGATGCTTATGATGTAAATGGTAATCCTGTCAGTTCATTCAGTGAAGACGATGTAATGAGCGGTAAAATAAAATTTAGCGGAACACTCGATAGATATTACAACTCTAAATTAAGTGAAAAAACAATTAGAAAATAAAGTAGATTTCAAATCAAATGTTGTACTTCAAAGGGGAAATTTCATTCTTCCGTCTGTCAAGAATGAGAGAAACGCTTATTGTCTAAAAAACGAAAAAACACATATTCTATAATACTGATATACACCGCTAAACAACCATATAGAATAATAATTTTTATTTAGGACTAAAAAGTCTTGTTTAATTCAAGCCGTTTTCTTTTATTTGTGGTGAAGAAAAAAACAATAGCTATGGAAAATATCTTTGAAACTGAAAATAAAAATATTTATACCTACGATGCATCTTCTGAAGAAGGCGGATGCGGTTGCGGTGGAACTTGCGCATGCAAGAGTGAAAACAACGAATCAGGCTCATGTGGTGGTAATTGCAGCTGTCAACAAGAGGCTTAAGAGTTTAATTATTGCACCTCCAAATTGTAATAATATTATTTGTAGTTAATCTGGTTTATGAAAAAATGGGTGCTTTTTAAGCACTCATTTTTTATTTCCTCTGTCCTGAAAACAAAAATTTTATCTACATTGCCTCCTTTTATCATCGCTATTAATCCTTCCTCTTTATGGAGATATTTATCGCCAGCCACAAAGGAGAACTTGCTGCTTTACTAACAGCAGTATGTTGGACATTTACCAGCTTAGCATTTGAATCAGCAGGAAAAAAAGTAGGCTCCTTATCCGTAAACCTCATTAGGTTGGTGATCGTCTTCGTATTCTTAGGATTTTATACACTTTTTGTAAATGGACATTTTTTTCCATCTGACATAACAAACCATGCTTGGTTTTGGCTAAGCTTATCAGGATTGGTTGGTTTTCTATTCGGAGATTTACTTCTCTTTCAAGCTTTTGTGGTGACGGGTGCACGTATCTCCATGCTGATTATGTCCCTCTCTCCTCCTCTTACTGCTTTTTTTGGTTGGATTATTTTAGGCGAAACACTATCGTGGAGTAACATTTTGGGAATGACCATCACTATCTGGGGAATTTCCTTGGTGGTTTTATCTCGGTCGCCCAATAATAAAAGAGTTCATCTTCATTATCCTATGAAAGGAGTACTCTTAGCATTTGGCGGGGCAGCAGGACAAGGAATGGGATTAGTGTTAAGCAAATTAGGAATGCAAAATATGGATCCATTTGTCTCTACTCAGATACGGGTAATAGCAGGAATTATAGGTTTTGCAATACTATTTACTATTACAGGCAGATGGAAATATATATTTACAGCACTGAAAGATGGAGTAGCCATGATTGGCATAACTACGGGTGCGTTTTTCGGCCCATTTCTGGGTGTTTCATTAAGCCTACTGGCTATTCAATACACAACCACTGGCATTGCTTCAACACTCAACTCTCTCACGCCTGTGCTAATTATTCCCTTCGCCAGAGTGTTTTTCAAGGAGCCTATTACTACCAAAGAAATTATAGGTTCGATTATAGCAGTAATGGGAGTAACCATATTCTTTATCTTTTAGTAATCAGCTAAGTAATAAAATGACCAGCCCAGCTAAAATTCCTGTAAGGAAGATCGCTTTACGGGTTAAATTTCTCTCCTTAAACAACCATGCGCCCAAAATAAATGTAACAATCACGCTGCCACGACGAATAGTGGAAACTACAGCAATCAGAGAGTTGGGATCATTCAATGCCGCAAAATAAAGGAAATCAGCTAAAATCAGTAATATGGCAATAGCAGGAATTGTCCAACGCCATTTTAGAGGCAAAGAATTGGGATTGCTTTTTCGAATAATGACCACTACGGGCAAAAGAAGTGCCACCTGATAGACTGTAAAGAAAGCTTGTACAGCTACTTTGTCTATGGAACGAATCAAATGCTTGTCGAACAATGCACTGGTGGATGAGAACATCGCTGCCAAAAGTGCCAGCCAAACCCATTTATTGCTTCTAAATGAAATTCCTTCTCGCTTACCTGCCAATGAAAAAAGAAAGAAAAAGCCCAAAGTAACTACCAAACCGAGCCATTGCATAGGTGTTAAGCGTTCATGATAAATCACTAAAGCTCCAATAATTGTCCAGATGGGTGATGTAGATCGAATAGGTGCAGCAATGGTTATGGGCAAATGCTTTAATGCAAAATAGGACAACACCCATGAGGTTAACACAATGGCTGTTTTTAAAAGAATTAAAAAATGTTCATAGGGAGTTATTTTGGGAACAAACAATATAAATTCACTATTTATAGAACCCATGCTCGAGAGCACAATAAAAGGTAAAAAGAGAATTGCTCCAGTTATAGAACCATAAAGCAATACCAACCAAACAGCATTTTCGTGAACAGCATGTTTTTTAGCTACTTCATATAAGCCAATGAAAAATGCAGAAGCAAGCGTAAGCCACAACCAAATCATAATGTAAAATTTAATCGGCAAAGATATAGCCAAATCATCGAATTAACAGGAAAATTAAGAATCGTTATGTATTGAATAAAAAATGACCTCTCTAAGAAATTTAAAAAGTAAGAATTAATGAGTGACAAACTTTTTTCAGACCAATGAATACAAATAAGAATGAAATATTTTTGCTAATAAATAATGGTTTTTTAAAATATTTTTTCGTAAGACTAATTTTCCTCCAATTTTGAAAAACATCTCCCAAAGTTTCTTTATATTTAGAAGACAAGTCGCCGAAAAAAGCCATTTTATCAATGCTCAGGATGAAGTAAGAAAGACTTTCTTCTTCCTACTTGCATATTTAGTACAGAAAGGTAAATGATATGAATTAAAATGAGTAACACTTTCTGATAGTTTAAAATTGAACTATAGCCCGATGAGATACATTTTGATCAAAAATGGTAGTATAGTTACACCCAACAGTGATATCTCTCAAAAAGATATTTTAATTGGTAATCAACGCATTTTGCAAATAGAAAAGAGTATTGCCCCACCTCATTATCAAACCCAGATCATCGATGCGCAAGATTCATATATTCTCCCTGGTCTGATCAACTATCTATGTCCATTTATTAAAAAAGAAGATGAAAAGTCTCTATATGCTATGTACAAATCCATAGCTCATGGGGCAACCATGTTGATTGACACCATTCGAAAGAAAAACTCAACTTTAGATACAGCAGATATAAATAGATTGGTAGAAGAGTTTAAGTTTTTAACGCCATCCTACGGATTCCACCTATCTGCTTCTGCAATCCAACATCTAAAATTTAAAGATATCCAAGAGTTATTCATATTTCAAGGATGTTCAAGCATAGTAATAAAATGGAAACACGTAGAAAAAATAATTGATAAAAAACTACAAATCGTTTTTGACGCTGCCGCACAAAATGGGTTACCCATCATTATCACAACCAAAAGAGTAAAGGATTCTTTACTAATTTCCAAAGCACCATTTTTCCAATCGTATTTAAGTAAACTTCGAGTTATAAAGGATCTGGCTCGCCATGCGAACATCACTATGATCTTTACAGATATAGTTTCGCATGAAGAGGTGGAAGCCATCTCGCCTTCAAAATACAACAATCATATTTATCTATCTTTAACTTATGGGAATAATAAAATCCCTGCTCCACTATCGAAAACAGACGTTTTGAACATGGCAAAATATGATTTTGCACTATTGCAGCCACCTTCAGTTTCTGAAGAAAAATCATTAACTTCCATCTATCAAGACAATAGTAACAACAATTCATTTCTATTTCAACTATTGGAAGAAGAACTAAACTTTAACCATAGAATAAAAGAAGTAACAATGATGTATGCCACTCGTCCTGCTAAAATTTTGGGTATCTACCCTGAAAAAGGAGTGCTAACAGCGGGTGCAGATGCAGATATAATTTTGTGGCAACCCAATCAAAAACAATCAACAACACACTCAATTTTAAGAAAAGATATTAAAGGAATGTTGATTAATGGTCAGTTGATCACGCATTCAGAACTAATACTTCCAGTTGGATCAGGACAGTTCAAATATAGAAACGGAGCTATGTCATTTTGAACATAAGTCATAGAAAAATTGTTTCCCTATCAACTTAATCAATATTTCAAAAGAAACTTTGAAAACAACCCGACCCCTGCTCTTAAATAATTAGGTACAGAAACAGTAAAACGACAATTTTATGAAACATAAGTTCAGACACTTCATTTTTTCCCTTACTGCTCTAATTTTGGGCTTGGGAACCACAAATGCGCAATCGAGTTTTTACAATTTGAAAACCAAAGATATTGATGGACATGATTTTGATTTCAACTCTCTCAAGGGAAAAAAAGTTATGATCGTTAATACTGCCAGCAAATGTGGATTCACTCCACAATATGAACAACTCCAAGAACTTTATGAAAAGTATGGAGACAAAAATTTTGTCATCCTTGGTTTTCCAGCCAACAACTTTATGGGTCAGGAGCCGGGCACCCTTGAGGAAATTAAAGAGTTTTGCTCAGTAAACTATGGAGTTACATTTCCTATGATGGAAAAAATATCTGTGAAAGGGAAAGATATAGATCCTGTATATCAATGGCTCACCGAGAAAGAGAAAAATGGTGTAGAGGAGAGCAAAGTAAAATGGAATTTTCAAAAGTATTTAATCAATGAAAAAGGAGAACTGGAGAAGATATTTTATTCCAGAACTTCACCAACAGATCCGCAAATTATTGAGTGGATAGAAAAATAAATCAGAACTCAAATAAAAGAGACTTTCTTGAAGGAATATCCTTCTTAGAAAGTCTCCTTTTTTATCCATAAAAATTGTTTTTGAGAATATTTCTTAATTCAACCCCATTTTCTCCAACAAGGGTTGAATGGAAGGAGCTTGTCCACGGAACTTTCGATACTGATCTATTCCTTCAGCTTCACCCACTTCAGACAAGCAGTGCTGACGAAATTTTGCAGCCAGTTCGGGATTAAAGATATTCCCTGACTCTTTAAATGCATTAAAAGCATCTGCATCCAACTGACCTGCCCAATAATAAACATAGTATCCTGCAGAATATCCACCATCGAAAATATGACCGAAGTAAGTAGATCTGTAACGTGGTAGAATTTCATCAATCAATCCAATCCGATTCATTGAAGCAGCTTCAAAGGCTCTAACATCGTCAACTTCGGATCCAGATGCTAAAGTGTGCCAATCCATATCTAATAACGCAGCTGCTAAAAACTCAGTCGTATTAAAACCTTGGTTAAACAAACTGCTTTTTTGAAGTTTATCAATCAACTCATCTGGAATCACCTCTCCCGTTGCGTAATGAATTGCGTAATGACGTAAAACTTCAGGTTCAGCAGCCCAGTTTTCCATCACTTGTGAAGGGAGTTCTACATAATCTCTGGGAACCACACCAGCAGTTCTACGATATTTCCCGTCGGTAAACAAACCATGTAAGGCATGTCCAAACTCATGAAAAAGGGTAGTGGTCTCTTCCCAGCTTAACAAGGAAGGAGTTGTTGCTGTTGGTTTGGTGAAATTACAGGTAATAGTAGAAATGGGATGAATACGCACGTCTCCATCATAAGATGCTCTTCGAAAACTTGAACACCATGCTCCTGCCCCTTTCCCATCTCTTGGGAAATAATCCAGATACAACAAGCCAATATGATCGCCATTCTCCTCTTTTACTTCAAAAACCTCTACATCGGGATGATAAACGGGAACATCAGACAATTTATAGAAAGAGATACCATACAATTGATTGGCCACCCAAAACATACCTTCGCGCACATTGTCCAATGCCAAATAAGGTGACAACAGAGACTCATCTAAATCATATTTTTCCTTTCGAAGTTTTTCTGCATAATACCACCAATCCCATGACTTAATTTTAAAATCATTGCCTTCACGATTTGCGATTTTTTGAAGTTCAACCAACTCTGACTTGGCTCGCTTCAAAGCAGGATCCCATAGTTTATAAAGAAAATCATATACATTCTCGGGCGTTTTGGCCATATTCACATCAATAACAAATTCAGCATGATTAGCATATCCCAATAATTTAGCTTTTTCGGAACGTAAAGCAACCATCTTTTCAATGATCTCTTTATTGTCGTTGTTGTTATCGTTGTCACCACGCATATAGTAACCTTTGTAGAGCTTTTCGCGAAGATTACGACGATCAGAATAGCTTAAAAATGGCAACATACTTGGCTTTTGAACTGTAAAAACCCATTTGCCTTCTTCACCTAACTCTTTAGCTGTGACTGCAGCAGCTTCTTTAATAGCTTCAGATAATCCTGACAAATCATCTTCACTCTCTACTACCAATCTAAAATTCTTATTGGTCTCTGCCAATGAATTTTCACCAAATTGAAGAGTCAGCATAGAAAGGTCATTGTTTATCTCTCGTAACCTTTTCTGAGCATCTTGTGCCAAGTTAGCTCCATTACGTTCAAAATCGGAATAGTATTTTTCAACAACTCGTATCTGAGAAGAGTCTAAATCACTATCATATCTTTCGTTATAGACTGTTTTAATTCTTTGAAACAATGCTTCGTTGAGTGCAATATTGTCACGATGGCTGGTTAGGATGGGCGTAACTTCACGTGCCACGGCCAGCAACTCATCATTGGTATTGGCCGAGCGAATATTGTAAAACACCAAAGTAGTCTTATTCAATAATCTTCCCGACTGATCATAAGCAAGAATTGTGTTCTCAAAAGATGCAGGCTCCTCATTGGAAATAATCTGCTCAATTTCTCTATTCTGTTCTTGAATTCCCGCTTCAATCGCAGGCTGATAATGTTGCACCTTAATTTCATCAAAAGGTGGAACACCAAAAGGGGTTTTGTATTCACTTAAAAATGGATTGTCGCTCTCTTTTGAAGAGACACATCCTGCAGTAGTAACTAATGCCATAACTAATAATAGAATTGAATGTTTCATCGTTAAAATTTTAAATTTATATGCTGGATAGAAATTTGTAACTGTCTGCATAACTACAACAAACAGTGAGAAAGATCTGCTCATGCTGGTTTAGTATAAAATAGCGAACTCCCAATCTAATCGCATAAGATATATTGCTGTTTCAGTTCTTAAAGTAAGAATACCCATTTAGGGAAGTCGCTACAATTAACCAAATAAAATAAGGAACAAGAAGTGCTGATTTTAGCTTTAGTTGAGGCCAATAGAAGAAAAGAATAAAGCCTACAACCGCAGTAAGTCCTACAATTATGAAAAGACCGCCTAGAACATTGTGGTAATAGAAAAAAGTGGGATTCCAGGATACATTCAAAATCCACTGAATGAGAAACAGACCGATCAAGAGATTTTTATTTCCCAAAGTTGTCCACAAATAAGCCATGTAAACGCTAAAACAGATCATAATGGTTGTCCACGCTGCTCCAAAAACCCAACCTGGAGGAGTCCATGGTGCTTTTGCTATACTCGCATACCAATCGGACTGAACCCCTGCTCGCGTAAAATAACTTCCTATTGCCAACGCGGCAAAATTAAGAATCAAGAATATTACAACTCTATAAATCATATCGATTAACTTAGATGACTCTTTTAATTCGTTTTACTAATTTACATAAAAAGCCAAACATAGAGGAACAAAAAAACTATCTATCAAAACTAATTTGGATCTAACATCACAAGATAAAACTATAAGCAATCTATTCTCTTTAGATGTAACATTAAGAAATCTTACCGTACAATCATGATTTTAGATGATTTGTAAACGTCTTTAGAAACTATTTTTATTAGATAGATCCCTGTAGGAATATCTTCTATGCTTAACGAAGCAAAACCATCCGTAAAATTTGTAACGGACTCTTTTAGCTTTTGACCATTATAGTTAAATATGGAAATTGTAGATGCCCCATTTATACCTTCCCAATAAATATTAACAAATTGATCTGCAGGGTTTGGGGATAATGAAAAACGATGAATAGGAGTTTCGGAAATAGATGTATCTGCAAGTACGGCGCCACTCATCATCAGATCTATCCAAACGGAAGAGGAGAATCCTGTTAGATCAGCTCCACTTACCCATTGTGAAGAAGCGTTTTTCAACCAAAAAGTATTGTTCAGATGTGCTACATTTTCGGCAGACCGATAAAATGCCAATGTATCTGTGGAGGCAAAGTAGTTGAGCGAAATTTCCACCCAAATGTTTCCACTCACTTGAATGGGTTCATCCAAAGTAATAAGATGCTCACGATTTGATTTCAAACTGCTTAGCTTCACATTATTCACCACAGCAAGTTGCTGTTGTGGAATTTGACCACCTCGCCAAATCTTTACATTTATTGCTTGATCATTCGTTTTCTGAGATAGCCCAGGCATCAACCAAACTCCATACAATGTTCCTTTACTAAAAGGTCCGTAAGATTCGGCAACAGCAAGGTCTTTACGAGAGTTGTGCCCTGCCCAATAACCCGTTCCTTCTCCACCAGTAAGTTTATGCAAAACGGGAATGTCGGCCAAAGTGAAATTACTCCATCTTTCTACCCCAATTTCATACGCATTTAAAGGAGGCAAAGAAACGGGATTATGCCCTAAAGGATCCAACCATGCGGCCAACTGCTTGGAGCTATCAGAATAAAAATTCCACGCTTTCTCAAAACGGCTAAAATTATCATTTACGGGATTGGAACAGGTAGCATTACCTCCTGACAGAGAACCAATAACATATCCTTGAGCATCAAAAAGTGCAGCACCAGATGAACCGTTTTCTGTGGATCCACTCTCCCACCGATCAATTCTCCAGTGGGAATCAGGTTTAAAAGTCGGAGTATAAAAGGACGTTTTTATTGGTGCTTGATCATCTCGTGCAATCTTTTTCACATCCCCTTCTGGCTGGTGAATTGCAGTAACAGGAGCCGTTATGGAAGTGCTACGATTCCATCCCGCCCATACTGGCTGATAGGTAGCTGGAGGCAACTCGTTTATTTCTAACAAAGTTACGTCCAAATCTTCGGCATAACTCCTCAATATAGATCCTGAAAGTGATTGCAAAAAATTTCCTTCCATGAAAGAGGTACAGTTGGGTACTTGATAGTTAAAAGTAAAAATAGTAGCTTGAAACTCATTAGAATTATTCAAGCAGTGTGCTGCTGTAAGCACATAAGGAGTTCCATCATTTGCACTGTTGTTTAGAAGAGTTCCAGTACATAAGGTAGTTCCATCTACAATAATTCGACAAACAGACTTTCCTGCATTGAGAAGAACCGCACTCTCTTCACACGTATATTCAGGATGACAATCACCACTCCTCTCAAAACGATTGGTTTCAATATTCAAAGTGGCATAAAGATTCTTATAATCATGATTTACTGCTCCAATGACAATTTCTGAAAACTTCATTGTTCCCGCAGGCTCTTGTAGCTCAACAATCACAGTCTCTCCAGGTATGGGAGAAGTGGCCAAAACACCTGATTCACTATTGTTTTTGGAGGTAAAAGCACCCAAAACAATACTTTGATCTGCATTGAAAATATAAAGCGTTGCCCCCTCAACCAAATGGAATCGATCGAAAATAATATTTAATGAATAAGCACCCTCGGATTTTAATGCCAAATGCCAAACTTCTTGTCCATCATCTAACTCAGACCAAGAGCCTGAATTTTGAGGCGTGTAATCAACAAAAAAAGGATGAGCAAATCTCAACGCCTGAGCATTCTCCTTGGGTGATGTAACATTGCTTTTGGAAATATATTTAGGAAGAGGAGGCATCTTTTCAACAAATTTACTTAATACAAATCCACTCTGTTCAGGTAATAAGGAAGGATGTCCTCCACTACTAATTTGAGCGAATGAAAACTGGCTCCAAAGAAAAAATATAATACTTAATAGAACTCGACACTTCATATATATAGAAAATTCAATGGATCAGATTTATCTCAACTCCACAAAATAAAGTGCAAATTTAATAATTGCTTTAAATCGATAACCTCATCTCTCTGCACAATTTCAAGAAGCCAATTTAATGATAATATTTAACCTGCAAACAACATTAATTTAAAACTACAAATTGATAAATAATCTTAGAACAGAATAACACACCTAAAATCGATGCTATTAACTACACAAAGAACGCCAATGTGTTCTTAAACTGGAGTTTTTGGTTGTCTGGTAATTCTCTGAAGATTATTATGAACTGAGAATTATATAGATTTTATTTTCAAACCAAAATAGATCATTCGAGGTGTTGCTGGACCATAGATATAGTCACTGTGACGATTTTTACCTTTATCAAAATCACTCTGGAATTGATTAAATACGTTCTTTATACCTCCAAATAGTTCCATACCATTATTCATACGAGGAAATTTAACCAAATAAGAGACTTTAAAACTGTTTTCGAAGAAAGAACGAACATTCTCATATTTGTCCTCTGCGGTGCTGTTACGATCTTCGACAAGATGCAAAACATCCATTTTCCCAGTATATATGCCACTTATCGAAGCACTCCACCTCTCTGTAGGTGTATAAGATATCGTGTAGTATCCATAATCGTGTGGAGTTTTCAAAAAATTCTTCACAGAATCAAGAGTTGTTGCATGTTTTACAGGAGTCTTGTAATAACTCGATTGCAAAGTAAAACCTGTCTCTACTTGAAAAAGACGGTTGTAATTTGCACGCAATTCAGCCGTAACTCCTTTTACTACAGCGGTATTAGAATTACGTTTTTCAAAAATAAGACCGTGCTGATCTTCTCCTGCCTCCTCCAACATAAAGGCTTTATTCAGTTGTGTATGAAATCCTTCAAACGTAAAACCCCAGATAAACTTCTCAGTAGGTAAATCGTAGTTTATAGAGGCCGTAAAACTATTTGATTTTTCAGCCTCTAAATCCTCTGAAAGACGAATTCGTGACACGCCACCACCTGCAAAAGCAATATGCATATCCGTGTCAAAAGCTTGTGGTGCACGAAATCCTGTTGCCCATGAAGCTCTAACTTGCGTATTGCTA
>Ga0079223_10000480_pt1 | contig 20415 bp, 20 predicted proteins | sample Stecom2011_FD_75072 | JGI IMG/M metagenome (GOLD analysis project Ga0079223, IMG submission 75072) | Agricultural soil microbial communities from Utah to study Nitrogen management - Steer compost 2011 | ecosystem: Environmental > Terrestrial > Soil > Agricultural land | place: USA: Utah...
TGCTGAATCACCACACAACCGTGGTGGGTGGGGTCATGGCCGATGCGTGTGCCGGCGTGCTGCAGTCGTTCTTTCGCGATCGGCGCCGCGCCGCGCGCGAACGCCGGATCATGCCGAACCCGGTGGCCGACGGCTAGCACGGCCTTTTCAAATATCCCTTTGCCTTGCCAAAATGAACCCACACGACACAGCGTCTGCAGGCCACGCTGGCCGAACCGCCAACAATCACGAATACGCGCACCATATCGACGCCTGTGCCCACCACACGGCGCATGACGCACACGATCACGCGCACGATCCAGAGCATGACCACGCACACGATCACGACCACAGTCCAGAGCATGACCACGCGCATGACCATGACCACGATCATGTGCATCGCGACCCCAAGGGCATTTACCTCTTTTCGCCTTCCAGTGCGGTGCTCGACCCTGCAGCGGTCGAGCTTGCGCGTGAGCGGCTCAAGGCGCTCGGCTTTCGCACTGCGCTAGACCGCACCGCGCTTGCAAAGCATGAACGGTTTGCCGGAACCGACCGGCAGCGGGCTGCGGCCGTGCAGCGAGCATTGCGTCAGCGCCATCCCGTGGTGATGGCCACACGCGGCGGCTATGGGCTGAGCCGGCTGCTGCATCTGATTGACTGGCAGGCGGTGGCCGACAGCGGCAAAGTGTTCGTGGGGCACAGCGACTTCACTGTATTCAATCTCGCGCTGCTTGCCAGAACGGGAGCCGAAAGCCTTGCGGGCCCCACCGCCGTGGCCGATTTCGGCCAGAAGTCGCTCGATGACCTCACCGCCGATCTCTTTACCGAGGCGTTGCGCGACGAACTCGAGGTGCTGTGTTTCGAGTCGCCGGATTCCGACGCCGTGGACGCGCGCGGCGTGCTGTGGGGCGGCAACCTCGCCATGGTGGCGTCGCTGCTGGGTACGCCGTACATGCCCAATATCGACGGCGGAATACTGTTTCTGGAAGATGTCGGCGAACATCCGTACCGTATTGAGCGCATGCTCACGCAGCTGCTGCACGCGGGGGTCCTGGCGCGCCAGAAGGCCATCGTACTGGGCCGCTTCACCGAGTATCGGCTGGTGCCACACGACAACGGTTACGATCTGGGCGCGGTCATTGCATGGTTGCGCAGCGCGTGTCGTGTGCCGGTCGTTACGGGTCTGCCCTACGGGCACGTGAAGCTCAAGGCCACGCTGCCGGTTGGCCGCAAGGTGGGCATCGCCACCGAAGGCGGCCAGGCGTATTTGTTACTGCGCGAGCATCACTGACTCTGCAGGGCTACAATATAGGGTTTTAACTCATACCATCGCGAGCCCCCTCTAAGTGATCACGACTTCCAACCTCACCATACAGTTCGGCGCCAAGCCGTTGTTCGAAAATGTCAGTGTCAAATTCGGCGAAGGCAACCGTTACGGCCTGATCGGTGCGAACGGTTCGGGCAAGTCGACGTTCATGAAGATCATCGGGGGCGACCTGGAACCGTCCGCCGGCAACGTTGCGCTGGATCCCGGCATTCGCCTGGGCAAGCTGCGCCAGGACCAGTTCGCGTACGAAGATGTGCGCGTACTCGACGTGGTGATGATGGGCCACGAGGAAATGTGGGCGGCCATGACCGAGCGTGACGCCATCTACGCCAACCTTGAGGCGACCGAAGATGACTACAGGCGCGCGGCCGAGCTCGAAGCCCGTTTCGCCGAATACGACGGCTATACCGCCGAGGCGCGGGCGGGCGAGTTGCTGCTGGGCCTTGAGTTTCCGGTTGAACAGCACACTGTCCCCATGCGCGAGATCGCGCCAGGCTGGAAGCTGCGGGTGCTGCTGGCGCAGGCGCTCTTTTCGAACCCCGACGTGTTGCTGCTCGACGAGCCGACCAACAACCTGGATATCAACACGATCCGCTGGCTGGAAGGTGTACTGAACAGCTACCAGAGCACGATGATCATCATCAGCCACGACCGGCACTTCCTGAATCAGGTGTGCACGCACATGGCCGATCTCGATTACCGTGAGCTGCGCATCTATCCGGGCAATTACGACGACTACATGCTGGCGGCGGCACAGGCGCGCGAGCGCGTTACGGCAGCCAATGCCAAGGCCAAGGAACGTGTTGCCGAGCTGCAGGATTTCGTGCGTCGCTTTGCGGCCAACAAGTCGAAGTCGCGTCAGGCGACATCGCGGCTCAAGCAGATCGATCGCATCAAGGCCTCTACCATCGAGGTCAAGCCGTCATCGCGCGTGCACCCGTACATCCGCTTCGAGCAGAACAAGGTGCTGCACCGTCTGGCCGTGACAGCCGAAAAAATCAGCAAGGCCTACGACGGCCGGGTCGTCATCAACGATTTTTCGCTCACGCTCGAGGCGGGCCAGAAGGTCGCCATCATCGGGGCCAACGGTGTGGGCAAGACCACGCTGCTGCGCATGCTGGCGGGCGATCTCGCGCCCGACACCGGCTCGGTCAAATGGTCGGAAAGCGCCGATCTGGGCTACATGGCTCAAGACGTCTCTGATCAGTTCGAATCGCAGGCCAACCTGTTCGACTGGCTGGCCGAGTACGCCCAGCCGGGAGACGACGATCAGTCGATCCGCTCGGTGCTGGGCCGGCTGCTGTTTTCGGGCGACGAGATCAACAAGGCCGTATCGGTGCTTTCGGGGGGCGAAAAGAACCGCATGAGCTTTGGCCGGCTGATGCTGGGCCGGCACAACGTGATGCTGCTCGACGAACCCACCAATCACCTCGACATGGAGTCGATCGAGTCGCTGCAATATGCGCTCGACCTTTACAAGGGCACCCTGTTTTTCGTGTCGCACGATCGCGAATTCGTGTCGGGGCTGGCCACACGCATCATCGAGATTCTGCCCAGTGGCGAAATCATCGACTACCTGGGTGGTTACGAAGACTACCTTGGCTCGCGCGGTATCGCCGCCTAGCCGCGTCCACGCAGGCAATGCTTTATACCCTCAGTGCTCCTGCGCGGTACGAGGAAATCGTCAAGAAGAGCCGGTTCCTGGCGCTGGCCGCGCCGGTCGGTTCAGCCGCCGAGGCTATGGAGTTCTTCGCGGCGCATCACGTGCCCGACGCCACGCATAATTGCTGGGCGTATCGCATCGGGCAGGAATACCGGTTCAACGACGACGGTGAGCCGGGTGGCACGGCGGGCCGCCCAATTCTGCAGGCGATCGACGGGCAGAAGTGCGATCGCGTGGCCGTGCTGGTGATCCGCTGGTTCGGCGGCATCAAGCTGGGCTCGGGCGGGCTGGTGCGCGCCTATGGCGGGGTGGCCGCGCAATGTCTGCGACTGGCCCAACGCGTCGAGATCGTCGAAGAGGCATTCGTACAGTGCCGCTGCCCCTATGCCGACGTTGCGCTGGTGCAGTCGCGCTTTCCGGCGCTGGAAGCGCGGGTGGTGCACGAAAGCTTCGACGCCGCGGGCGCGGTGTGGAAGCTCGCCGTGCCGCAAGCGCGTGCCGCGCAGGTCGCGGCCGCCCTGGTGGACCTTACTCGGGGTCGGGCTGATTGTTCTGTGCTGCCGCCATCTCCGCATGAATCTTCTGCATATCGAGAGCCTTGAGCTGTTTGACCAGCTCGGCCAGTTGCGGCTGGCTTAATGCGCCCGCTTGACGGAACAGCAGCACTTTCTCGCGAAACACCATGAGCGTCGGAATCGAGCGGATGCCCAGTGCTTCCGCGATTTCGGGCTGTTCTTCCGTATTGAGCTTGGCGAACGTGACGTCGGGGTGTTCGGCTGCTTCCGCCTCGAAGACAGGGGCGAATGTCTTGCATGGGCCGCACCATGGCGCCCAGAAATCGACGATCAGCGGCGTATCGCTGTCGATGGCCTGCTGAAAGGTTTCCTTGTTCAGGTCGATGGTCGACATGGGGTGTCCTTATAAAAAAGGGCAGCGTAGGGCTGCCCGGTTGTTCAAGACCCCAGTGTAAACGGTTTCCCCACGGCTGACATGTCGCGACGCTGCCGAGCGTTACATCAGGTGACAACGTGCCGGGCGGACAGCCACGCCTCAAGTTCGGTGGCGGGCAGCGGTTTGCTGATGAGGTAGCCCTGAACCATGTCGCAGCCGTGAGTGCGCAGCGCGTCTTCCTGTTCGGTGGTTTCCACGCCTTCGGCCAGCGCCGTCATGCCAAGATTGTGCGCCATTTTGATGATGGCCTGCACGATGGTGTCGTCGTTCTGGTCGATCGTGATGTTCGCGACGAACGATCGGTCGATCTTGATCATGTCGAGCGGGAAGCGCTTGAGCTGGGCGAGGCTGGAATAGCCGGTTCCGAAATCGTCGAGCGCCAACGCAATGCCCAGAGCCTTGAGCCGGTTCAACGTGATGCTGGCGGTTTTCACGTCGGTCATGAGCATTGTTTCGGTAAGTTCAAGCTCGAGCAGATCGGCCGGCAACTCGTGTTCCCGCAACAGGTTCTCGATCAACGCCGGCAGCTGATCGTCGTTGAACTGGCGTGCCGAAATGTTCACGGCGACCCGCAGCGGCGGCAGGCCGGCGTCGCGCCAGGTGCGCGCCTGGCGGCAGGCCGCACGCAGTATCCACTCGCCCAGCGGCACGATCAGGCCGGTTTCTTCGGCCAGGGGAGTGAAGCGGGCGGGTGACAGCAGGCCGCGTTCGGGATGACGCCAGCGTACCAGCGCCTCCACCCCGATCACGGCGTCGTCGTGCAGACGCACCTGTGGCTGAAAGTGCAGTTCGAACTCTTCGTTGGTGAGCGCAGCGCGCAGGTCGCGTTCCAGTTCCACCCGTCGCGTGGCCTGGTGTTGCAGGGCGTCGCTGTAGAACTGGAAGTTGTTGCGACCCAGCTGTTTGGCGTGGTACATGGCCATGTCGGCGCGCTGGATCAGCAGATCGGGGTCGTTGCCGTCTTGCGGGTGGATGGCGACCCCGATGCTGCACGAAGGAAAGAAGCGCTGCGTGTCGAGTTTGAGCGGCCGCGACACGGCCGACATGATGCGGTTCAGCGTGGCCAGTGCGTTGCGCGGCGGTGCGTGGTCGAAAAGAATGAAGACGAACTCGTCGCCGCCGCGACGTGCGACGATATCGTGCTCGTGCAGCGCTTCCTGCAGTCGCCTGGAAATTTCGAGCAGCACCAGGTCGCCTTGCGTATGACCCAGCGTGTCGTTCACCAGCTTGAAGTTGTCGAGATCCAGAAACGCGACCCAGAATGGCGTGGAGTCGGGCCCGGCGGACTGTATCTTCTCTTGCAGCGTACGGCGCAACAGGTGGCGGTTGGGCAGATGCGTGAGGGCGTCGTGCCACGCCTGAAATTCGAGCGTTTCCTGATAGCGCAGGGTCTCGGTGATGTCATACTTGGCGGCAACGAAGTGCGTGACCGTACCGTGATCGTCGAGAACCGGGGCAATATGTACCCGGGTCCAGTACAGCTGGCCGTCTTTCCGGTAATTGCGCAGTGTCGTTTCGCCTTCGCGCTGGTCGCGCAGCAGCAGGCGCAGTTCTTCCAGGCCTTTCTGCTGCGTATCGGTTCCGTGCATGGTACGCAGGCTCTGACCCAGCACCTCATTCGCAGAGTAGCCGGTCATGCGCTCGAACGCGGGGTTCACGTACTCCACGGGGTAGCCCGGCCGGGTGGCGCTGGCGATCACGATCGCGTTGGCACTGGCTTCGATCGCGCGGTGCCGCAGGTGCAGCGCAGTCTGCATCTCGCGGCGCCGACGGCGATCGTGCCGGGCCAACTGCTGACTCAGGCGGCGCGAGCGCTGCAGGGCGTACAGCGCGCCGGCCGAGAGAATCGAAAGCAGGGCACCCACTGCCGCCACGGCCCACGGCAGCCACAACTGTGCTCCTTCGCGCGTCTGGGGTACCGTCAGCTCGATCGACCACGCTGTGCCGGCGACGGAAAGGTATTGCTTGGCCGTTCGTGCCGGCGCAACGGTTTGAGCTGCGGGGCTGCGAGCGTACAAAACTTGCGGTGGAGCGCTGGCCGGCGTTGCGTCGCCATAGCCTTCGAATTGCAGGCGCACCGCGCCGGCCGGTGTCAACGTGTGGTCGAAGAGCGACTCCAGCAGCCGGTCGGGTTTGAGTGAAAGAAACGCTGCACCGGCGTACAGGCGTTGGCGTTCTTCGAGCGTTGCCGGCACCGTGCCGCCCGTGTACAGGGGCAAATACACCATGATCACCGGGCTGCCCTGCGGGTCGAGTGTCGAAGGTACGGGCGGGGTGGCCGCCAGTCCTCCGGTGTCACGGGCGCGCCTCACCGCTTCCTGGCGCAGGGCGTCGCCCACCGCTGGGGCGGAAGGCCGTTTGGCCAGGGCCTCGGGGTATACATAGCGCACCGAGTAAAGCGGTTCCGGGCTTGGCAGGGCGACGATGTTGCCGACAACGTGAATACCGGGCAGGCGCTCGTCGAGTTCCAGAACCTGGGCGATACGCTCGAGTGCGGTCTGCGAGGAATCGGGATTCGCCGCGAAAGCGGCCTGGTAGGTGCGCAGCACGTCGATGTGCCGGTGCACGTGCAGCCTCAGATCATTGCGCAATTGTGTGATGTCTGCGGCGACACCAGCCTGCTGATCGCGTTCGATGAAGCGTATGGTCTGGTGCGTGGCCAGCACGGTGACCAGCAGTCCCACGACCAGAAACGCCAGGGGCAGCAACACCGCCAGGCGTGGAATGGATCGCGGCAGCGGATCGGCAGAGGATTGGGCGGCTGACGTCATGTCGGTTTGGACGGCCGCCGCTATTCGGCGAAGAACGCGAATTTCACGACGAACAGCACCGCCACCACGAAGCAGGCGGGATGCACGTCGCGTGCGCGACCGGTGCTGAACTTGAGAACCACATAGCTGATGAACCCGAACGCCAGCCCGTTCGCAATCGAGTAGGTGAACGGCATGGCCAGTGTGGCAAGCGCGGCGGGCGTGGCTTCCGTGACATCGTCCCAGTCGATCTCCGTGATCTCGCGCAGCATGAGGCCCGCCACATACAGCAGTGCCGGAGCGGTGGCGTAAGCCGGAACCGAACCGGCCAGTGGCGAAAAGAACAGCGCCAGCAGGAACAGGACGGCGACGGTGAGCGCGGTGAGCCCGGTACGGCCGCCGGCCTGCACGCCGGCGGCGCTTTCCACATATGCCGTTGTGCTGCTGGTGCCCAGCAGCGAACCTGCGACGATGGCCGTGCTGTCGGAAAAGAGGGCGCGGTTGAGGCGCCCGGGATTGTCTTCGGTGATGAGATTGGCCCGCTTGGCCACGCCGATCATCGTGCCGGTGGCATCGAAGACTTCGACCAGTACCAGCACCAGAATCACATGAACGAAACCGGCCTGCAGGGCGCCCATGATGTCGAGCTGAAGGAAGGTGGGGGCAAGGCTGGGGGGCGCGGCGACGATGCCACTGAAACTGTTGTGCCCCAGCACCATCGACAGCACGGTGACAACCAGAATGCCGATGAGGATGGCTCCCCGCACCCGCAGCGCGTCGAGCGCGGCGATGATGAAGAACCCCAGAATGGCGTACAGCGCGCCCGGCTCGGTAAGGTTGCCCAGCGCAATCTTGGTGGCGGGGTGGGCCACCACGATGCCCGAGGAACTGAGGGCGATGATGGCCAGAAACAGCCCGATGCCGGCGGCAATGGCGGCGCGCAGCGAGCGGGGGATCCCGGCGATCAGCCAGCTGCGGATGCCGGTGATCGTGATGATCAGGAAGATCACGCCCGATATGAATACGGCACCCAGTGCCTGCTGCCAGCTGTAGCCGAGCGTGCCGACTATGGTGAAGGCAAAGAATGCGTTCAGCCCCATGCCCGGTGCCATGCCGATGGGCCAGTTCGCGACGAAGGCCATGATAAGCGTGCCTGTCACCGCGGCCAGACACGTGGCGACGAACACGGCGTCGCGGTCCATCCCCGTGCCCGAGAGGATCTCCGGGTTCACGAAGATGATGTAAGCCATGGTCAGGAAGGTGGTGACACCGGCCAGCAATTCGGTTCTGGCATCCGTGCCATGTTCACGCAACCTGAAAAGTCGCTCAAGCATGAAAGGCTCCAATACGGTTCTGGAGGAAACGTTACAATGAAAGTTGAATTCTAAGGCTTTTGTAGAGCCCGCCCCCATCCATTCTCAAATGCTCATAATCGGATTCGAAAGCTCCTGCGATGAAACCGGCGTCGCGCTGGTGTGTACGCGCGAGGGGCTGCTTGCCCACGCCCTGCACAGCCAGATCGACATGCACCGCGATTACGGCGGTGTCGTGCCCGAACTCGCCTCGCGCGATCACATCCGGCGCATCATTCCGCTCACGCGCAAGGTGTTGGCGCAGGCCGAACGCAGCCTCGACGATATCGAGGCGGTGGCCTACACGGCGGGGCCGGGCCTGGCCGGTGCCCTGCTGGTGGGTGCGAGCGTGGCGCAGGCCTTTGCGTGGGCGCGCCAGCTGCCGGCCATTCCGGTTCATCACCTCGAAGGTCATCTGCTTTCGCCGATGCTGGCCGAGCCCCGGCCGGAATTTCCCTTCATTGCGCTTCTGGTGTCCGGCGGGCATACGCAGATCATGCGGGTTGACGGTGTGGGCCGCTACGAGCTGCTGGGTGAAACGCTCGACGACGCGGCGGGTGAGGCATTCGACAAAACCGCCAAGCTGCTTGGGTTGGGCTACCCCGGCGGCCCGGCGCTGTCGCGCATGGCCGAGCAGGGCGATGCCGCCATTCACGACCTGCCGCGCCCCATGCTGCATAGCGGTGATCTCGACTTCAGCTTCAGCGGGCTCAAAACCGCCGTGCTGACCAAGGTGCGGGCGCTTGAAAAAATGCATGGTGCGCTTTCGCAACAGCATCTGGCCGATCTGGCCGCCGCCACCGAGCTGGCCATTGTCGACGTTCTGGCATCGAAATCGCTCAAGGCCGTGAAGCAGACCGGTGTTCGGCGCCTGGTGGTGGCCGGAGGGGTCGGAGCCAACCGCCTGCTGCGCGAACGCCTGCGAACCGAGATCGCGCGCATGCGCGGCGAGGTGTTCTTTCCGCCCCTGGAATTCTGCACCGATAACGGCGCCATGATCGCGTTCGCCGCAGCTCAACGCGTCAATGCCGGGCTGGTCGATCTTGCCGATTCCCGTCACGCCTTCACCGTTCGCCCGCGCTGGGGCTTGCACGAGATCAGTACGCCCCAGCCGGCAGGCGCCTGAGTTCCGGGCAGGTATTCTTGATCAGGCTGCGGCAGCCACCCGTTAGCGGCGAGACTTCTTGCGCGGCGGGGCAGGGGGCTGTTGCGACTTGCCTGCGCCGATCTTCGTTTCCTTTCCCTGCAACAGGCGGCTGATGTTCTGCTTGTGCCGATGCAGGATCACGACCGACACGATCACGATCGCCACGGCGAATGAGGCGTGCATGGGCCAGACGGCCTTAGCACCCATCAGGTAATACAGCGGCGCAAGCAGGGCGGCAATGATCGCAGCCAAGGAAGAATACCGGCTGACGTACGCCACCAGCAGCCATGTGAGGGCCACGGCCAGTGCCAACCATGGCTGCAGGCCAAGCAACACTCCCAGACCCGTGGCAACGCCCTTGCCGCCCTTGAACTTGAGGAAAAACGAATACACGTGGCCCAGAAAAGCGGCCACCGCACAGGCGGCAACGACACTAATGGTTACGCCGAAGGCGCGATGCCCCCAGTACGCCAGCATGACGGCGAGCCAGCCCTTGGCGGCATCGCCCAGCAGAGTGAGTACGGCGGCCTTGCGATTGCCGGTGCGCAGCACGTTGGTTGCGCCGGGATTGCCCGAGCCGAAGCTGCGGGGGTCTTGCAGGCCCATCAGCTTGCTTATGACGATGGCAAAGGGAATCGACCCCAGCAGGTAGGCCAACAGGATCAGGCCCGCTGAGACGGCGATGGACAAGGCAGGCTCCATGGTTCGGGTCTCCGGTTCATTGAGCGGCGATTCTACCGGGTAAGCGGCCGATCGCCAAAATCAACAGGTACAATCAGCTACTTTCAGTCGGGTTTTCTTCCGGGGAAGGCATGCGCATTCTGGTCAGCAACGATGATGGATACACGGCTCGCGGCATCGAGGCTCTTTACGACGCCTTGAAGGGGCTCGGAGACCTGACGGTCGTTGCGCCGGAAACCAACTGCAGTGGTGCGTCGAATTCGCTCACGCTGAACCGGCCCATGTCGGTGCGTCAGGCGACCAACGGCTTCTACTACGTGAACGGCACGCCATCCGACTGCGTGCACATCGCACTCACGGGTTTGCTCGATTTCCGCCCCGATCTCATCGTTTCGGGCATCAACAACGGTGCCAACATGGGCGACGACACCCTGTATTCCGGCACGGTTGCCGCAGCCACCGAAGGCTACCTCTTCGGTATTCCGTCCATTGCGTTTTCCCTGACCGAACGGGGCTGGGAACACCTCGATACCGCGGCGCACGTGGCGCGTGTCATCGTGCAACGGCATATTGCCCAACCCCTGCCGGGAAACGTACTGCTGAACGTCAATATTCCCGCAGTACCTCAGTCGTCACTCAATGGCCTGCGTGTCACGCGTCTGGGCAAGCGGCACCCGTCTGAACCCGTGGTTCGCAGCAGCACACCCTACGGTGAGCCGGTATACTGGATCGGGCCGGCCGGCGGTGCGTCGGACTTCGCCGACGATACCGATTTTGGCGCCATCGAACAGTCCATGGTGTCGATGACGCCGCTGCGGCTCGATCTCACCCATTACGATCAACTGCCCGAAGTTGGGAAATGGGCCGACCTCATATGCGTAAGCCGCTGAACACTTCGCGTTTCGCCACAGGCACCACGAATCGCTTCGGGCGATCGAGCCTGGGCGGCGGGCCCTCGCCGGCCAACAGCAATACACGCATTCTTGGCGCTGGCCCGGCGGCGCGGCCCGGCCAGCCGGCTCCTGCGCGCCCGTTTGCGCCGCAACCCTTCGATCTACCCGCGCGGCTCAACGCTCCGGCTGGCGCGGGCGTTGCACCGCCGAATCATGGGCTGAATTCCGACAGATCGCGTGAGCGCATGGTGGCACGCCTGCGCGAGCAGGGCATCACCAACGAGACGGTCCTGGCGGCCATGCGGGCGGTGCCGCGTCATCTGTTCGTCGACGAAGGGCTCGCCAATCATGCCTACGAAGACGCCGCCTTGCCCATCGGTCATGAACAAACCATCTCGCAACCGTGGGTCGTGGCGCACATGATCGCCACGGTTGCCGAAGGCCGTGAGCTGGGCAAGGTGCTCGAGGTGGGCGCCGGCTGCGGCTATCAGGCTGCGGTGCTCGCACACGTCGCCCGCGAGGTACATACCATCGAACGCATACGCGGGCTCTATGAAATGGCCCGGGCCAATCTGCAGCGCCTGCGTCTGCCCGCCCGCGTGCGGGTGGCGTTCGGCGACGGCATGGCCGGCTTGCCGGGCAGTGCGCCGTTCGACGCAATTCTGGTCGCCGCGGCAGGAATTAAAATCCCCCAGACATTGCTCGAACAGCTTGCGGTAGGCGGCCGCCTTATCGCGCCGGAAGGCGGCACCGAGCAACGCCTTGTGCTCATCGAGCGCATCAGCCCTTCCAACTGGCGGCGCAGCGAACTTGAGGCCGTGCGCTTCGTTCCGCTGCGTCCCGGCACACAGTATTGATTAGGAGATACCTATGCACGGAGGGTATAGCAGCGCCCATCCTCTCGTCGGTTCACTGACACGTCGTACGCGCCAGGCCATGCTCGCACTGGGCGTGCTGGCCGTGCTGGCCGGGTGTGGTACCAAGGGCCCCCGCGCGCCGGTCACCGATATGTCGGCAACCAGTGGGGCGGCGGCAAGTGGCACGTACGTCGTGCGCCCGGGCGACACACTCTACAAGATTGCCCAGGCCCACGGGCTCTCGGTCGCCACGCTCACCAGGCTCAACAACATCAGCGATCCCACGCAATTGCGTATCGGGCAGGTGCTGCGCCTGAGCGGCGATACGCCCATGCCCGAGCAGCCGCCGGTCGCGGCGACCAAGCCGGCTCCGACCCCGGTCAAACCGGTTACACCCCCGCCTGCCACGGCGGCTGCACGGGCGGCCGACGCCAATCTCATCAGTTGGGGCTGGCCCGCGCAAGGCAAGATCATCCAGGGTTTCAATAGCAACACCAAGGGTATCGACATCGAGGGCAACCCGGGCGATCCCGTCATTGCGGCGGCCGATGGCAAGGTCATGTATGCCGGTAACGGCGTGCGGGGGCTGGGCAACCTGGTGCTGCTGGGCCACTCCAACGGCTTCATCACCGCCTACGCGCACAACCAGCAGCTTCTGGTGAAGTCGGGCGACGTGGTCAAGAAGGGCAGTCGCATTGCGCTGCTGGGCCAGACCGACACCACGTCGCCACGGCTGCACTTCGAGATCCGGCGCTCCGGCACACCCGTGAACCCGCTGTCGTACCTGCCGCCGCGATGACGCCCTGCCTGGTTTTCGATCTGGAAACCATCCCGGATGCCGACGGGCTGCGCCAGCTGAATCCCGAGTGGCAGGGGCGGGCCGATGCCGATGTCGTCGAGCTTGCGCTGGCGGCGCGGCGTGAATCGCACGGGCACGATTTCATGCCCCTTCACCTGCACAAGGTGGCAGCTATTGCCTGCGTGTTTCGCGACGACAACGGCTTTCGGGTGCGTTCCCTGGGTCAGGCGGACGACCCGGAACCGGCGTTGCTCAATGGCTTTTTCAAAACCATCGAGCGCTATACGCCGCGGCTCATCAGCTGGAATGGGTCGGGGTTCGATCTGCCCGTGTTGCATTACCGTTGCCTGATTCACGGCGTTCAGGCCGCACGTTATTGGGATCTCGGCGACGACGATCGCGATTTCAAGTTCAATAACTACATCGGCCGGTATCACTTGCGGCACATCGACCTCATGGATCTGCTGGCCAAATACAACCCTCGGGCCAACGCACCGCTCGACGACCTGGCCAAGCTCTGCGGCTTTCCCGGCAAGATGGGAATGGATGGCAGCCAGGTGTGGGCCGCGTGGTCGCAGGGGCGGCGCGAGGAAGTGCGCGCCTACTGCGAAACCGACGTGGTCAATACATGGCTGGTGTATTGCCGCTTCCGCTTCATGCGTGGCGAACTCGACCGCGATGCCTACGAGGCAGAAGTCGAGCTCGTGCGCACCACGCTCGAACAAACGGAAGGCGATCACTGGAGGGAGTACCTGCAGCTCTGGCAGGCATGAGGGCAGGGTCGGGGTGAAACCATCTGAAAAAAGCGGCATCGCCCGCGAAACAGGAAAGTAACTGTCGGCGACGCACAATGCAGCTTCCTAATCCCTCATTACGGAGCTGTCATGAAAAAAGCGCTTTCCTCAACTGGTTTCAAGCTTGCAATTCTGGGTGCGGCGCTGAGTGCGTCGGCGGTCGCGTTTGCCGCGCCGGGTGCCGCGGCCCAGCCGCATGCCGGTCGCATGGGCCATCACGCCTGCCATCACGGTCACCACGATGTTCACAGTGGGCATCCCCACGCCTTCATGCAGCACGGCAAGGGCATGTACAAGGCCCGACATGCCGAGATGCGACGCGTCGGCCTCGTGGTTCCCGGTTACGGTGTGGTGAGCCGCGACTTCGTCGATGGCATGGGGCTGACTGACGATCAGCTCAAGCTCATTGACGACGCCCGCAAGGCGGCGGCCGATTTGCGCAAGCAGCACAAGGAACGCATGGTTGCGTCGCGTGGCGACCGCCTGGAGCGCTTCAAAAATTTCATCGACCCGGAACAGGCCCTCAAGCAGGCCGAGGAACGGCGCGCACAGCGCCAAGCCGAGCGCGGACAGATCGACGCGAAATGGCTCGCGGTCTGGAAGTCGCTTGATTCCGCACAACAGGCGAGGGTGGCCGATCACCTCAAGCAGCGTGCAGAAAAGGCACAGCAACGCGCCGAGAAACGGGCGGCCAGGCTCGAAGAGCGTCGCCAGAAGCGCGAAGAGGCCAAAGCCCCGGCAGCGTAACGCGGCTCGCCGCGTCTGATGGGAGTGCCGGCCGAGGGTAAAATTCGGGCTTGATTCTTGGAACGCTCCCATCATGACCCTGGAAGTACTGGATATCGAGTCGCTGGATCTCGAGGCGCGCGGTGTCGCGCATCGTGACGGCAAAGTGGTTTTCGTCGAAGGCGGATTGCCCGATGAGCGGGTTGAGGCCCGTATCGTGCGGCGCAAGCCGTCTTACGAAAAGGCGCGCACCGAACGGGTGCTGACGGCATCCTCCATGCGCGTCGCACCGCGCTGCCCGCATTTTGGTGTGTGCGGGGGCTGCGCCATGCAGCATCTTCATCCGCAGGCGCAGGTGGCCGTCAAGCAGCGGGCGCTCGAAGATGCTTTCGGGCATATCGGCAGGCTCAAGCCCAAGGTGGTGCTGGCGCCCATGCACGGCCCGTATTGGGGCTATCGGTATCGTGCCCGTCTTTCCGTACGGTTGGTGCCCCGCAAGGGCGGTGTTCTGGTCGGCTTTCGCGAACGCCACAGCAGCTATGTCGCCGACATGACGGAATGTCATGTCATGCCGCCGCACGTGTCCGACATGCTCGTGCCCTTGCGACGCCTTGTGGAGTCGTTGTCTATACCAGACCGCGTGCCTCAGATCGAAGTGGCCGTGGGCGATGCCTGTACGGCGCTCGTTCTGCGTCACATGGAACCCCTCACTCAGGCCGACCACGATGCGTTGCGTGCCTTTGGCGAGCGTTGGAATGTGTCGTGGTGGCTGCAGCCCAAGGGGCCCGATACGGTGCATTTGCTTGACGCCGCTGACGAAGGCAGGCTGGCTTACGTCTTGCCGGAGTTCGGCCTGCGCATGCAATTCAAGCCCACCGATTTCACTCAGGTGAACCCGTACATCAACCGTAGCCTGGTTGCGCGCGCGCTGGCGCTGCTTGAAGTGCAGCCCGACGACCGTGTCGCCGACCTGTTCTGCGGCCTGGGCAATTTCACCTTGCCGCTGGCCACGCTGGCGCGTGAGGTGGTGGGTGTGGAAGGCAGCAGTACGCTCACCCGCCGCGCGCTTGACGGCGCCCGCATGCATGGTCTTGACGCCAGAGCAAGCTTTTCCACCCTGAACCTGTTCGAGATCGACACGCAATGGCTGCGCGAGCTGGGGCGTTTCGACAGAATGCTGATCGACCCCCCGCGCGAAGGTGCCGAGGCGGTGGCCCGGGCACTTTCCGATCTCGACGACACCGAGCGCCCCAAGCGTATCGTGTATGTGTCGTGCAACCCCGGCACCCTGGCGCGTGATGCGGCCATCCTTCGGCACCGGGGCGGGTATGTGTTGCAGGCCGCCGGTGTGGTGAATATGTTCCCGCACACGGGTCACGTGGAATCGATTGCGGTCTTCGAACCCGGCGAGAAACCGGCACTGCGGGAAGACGAGGCGGCCTGATAAGGCGCAAATGAACCGGCCCCTCGACGGGGCCGGTTCACAGGGCGGTGTTACGGTGTCATGGCTGCATGTGGTGGTGAATCGTTGCGGCTTCTGGCGCCTGCCACAGCGCTGCCCGCGTTTCAGCGGTTTGCGGATTCCGCCAGTACGCGCCGTGCCTCTTCGCGCACGCGCTCGGGCGCCGTGCCGCCAATGTGCTTGCGCGCAGCCACGCTGCCTTCCAGCGTGAGCACGGCGTGTATGTCGTCGCCGACCAGCGGGTGAAACGCCTGCAGCTCGGCCACGCTGAGATCGGCCAGATCGCAGCCACGGGTTTCACATTCACGTACCGCGAGGGCCACCGTTTCGTGAGCATCGCGAAAGGGCACGCCTTTCTTCACCAGGTAATCGGCCAGATCGGTGGCGGTTGCGAAGCCTTGCAGCGCGGCCGCACGCATGGCCTCGGGGCGCACACGGATGCCCGGCACCATGTCGACGAAGATCGTGAGCGTGTCGCGTATGGTGTCGGCGGCGTCGAACAGGCCTTCCTTGTCTTCCTGGTTATCTTTGTTGTAGGCGAGCGGCTGGCCTTTCATGAGGGTGAGCAGCGCGATAAGGTGGCCATTGACCCGGCCGGTTTTGCCGCGCGCCAGTTCCGGAACGTCGGGGTTTTTCTTCTGGGGCATGATGGAGCTGCCCGTGCAGAAGCGGTCGGCAAGGTCGATGAAGCCGATGCGCGGGCTCATCCACAGCACCAGTTCTTCGGAAAGCCGGGAGATGTGCGTCATGATGAGGGCGGCGGCCGCGCAGAATTCGATGGCGAAGTCGCGGTCGGACACGGCATCGAGCGAGTTGCGGCACACGTCGTCGAACCCCAGGCTGCGGGCCACGCGCTCGCGGTCGATGGGGTATGAGGTGCCGGCCAGCGCTGCAGCGCCCAGCGGGAGGCGGTTGACGCGCTTGCGGCAGTCGGTCAGGCGCTCGGCATCGCGACCGAACATTTCGGCGTAGGCGAGCAGGTGGTGCCCGAAGGTGACCGGTTGTGCCACCTGCAGGTGGGTGAAGCCCGGCATGATCGTGTCGGCGTGTTCGAGCGCCAGTTGCGCCAGACCGGCGCGCAGCTGTTGCAGCAGGCCCAGTGAGATATCGATTTCGTTGCGCAGCCACAGGCGGATGTCGGTGGCGACCTGGTCGTTACGTGAACGGCCCGTGTGCAGCCGCTTGCCGGCATCGCCCACCAGCTCGACCAGACGTTTTTCGATGTTCAGGTGAACGTCTTCGAGATCGATCGACCACTCGAACTGGCCGGCCTCGATTTCCTGCAGGATCTGCTGCATGCCGCCCTGTATCGCGGCCAGGTCGTCGTTGCTGATGACGCCGCTGGCCGCGAGCATTTCTGCATGCGCGAGCGAGCCCTGGATATCGAAACGCGCCATGCGCTGGTCGAAACTGACCGATGCGGTATAGCGCTTGACGAGCTCGGAGACGGGTTCGGAGAAACGCGCCGACCAGGCCTGAGCCTTGTTGGCGAACTGATCTTGGCTGGGGGTGGGGGTGCTGTTCGACATAGTGCGAAGAATTATAAGGTACGCCCTACGGTATATTTACGGGATTTGCCGTAACCGAACAGAATGATGCAGGACGACACGCAGCCGTCACCGTTTCTAGACCGTTATATGCCCGACCAGCTGCTCAGCGACAACGAGTGGGCCGGGGTGGCCATTGTCGTATTCGCGGCGGGACTGCTGTTGCTGGGCGTTGCGCTGCTGATCGAACGTGTGCTGGGCGGGGTCGCGCGCCGCGCGCTGCAGCTGCTGGGAAAGCCGCAATGGGCCGAGGGACTGATCCGCAGGCGCGTATTCCGTAATATCGGCTTTGCGTTGCCTCTGCTCGCCGTGCTGAGCAATCTGCCGCTGCTGACCCTGCAGCCGGGCCTGGCCGACCTGCTGGAACGTGTGTTCGTGTCGGCCGGGGTGGTGTGCATCTTCCTGTCGATCATCGGCGTGCTGCGCACGTGGGAAGACGTCTATTCCTCGAGCCACCGCGGGCAAACGCGCTCGATCAAGGGGTATGTGGAACTGGCCCGCATCGTGCTGTGGGCGGTGTGCGCCATACTGGTGGTGTCCACCATGATGAACCGCTCGCCGCTGCTCATGCTTTCGGGGCTGGGCGCGCTTTCGGCGGTGCTGCTGCTGGTGTTCAAAGATACGCTGCTTTCGCTGGTGGCCAGCACGCAAATGAGCAACTACGACATGCTGCGCCTGGGCGACTGGATCGAGATGCCGCAGGCCGGTGCCGACGGCTTCGTGGTCGACATGGCACTGCATACGGTCAAGGTGCAGAACTGGGACAAGACCGTCACCACGATTCCCACCTACAAGCTGTTTTCCGAAAGTTTCCGCAACTGGCGGCACATGTTCGAGTCGGGCGGGCGGCGCATCAAGCGCACGCTGCGCATTGATGCCAGTACGGTGCGCTTTCTCGAGGAACACGAGATCGAGGCGCTGCGCCGTTATGCGCTGATCCGCGACTACCTCGATGGCAAACAGGTGGAGCTCGAGGAAACGAACCGGCGCCTGGGTGAGCTCACCGCGGTTCCGGCCAACCGGCGTCGCCTGACCAACATCGGCACGTTTCGGGCCTATGCGCGGGCCTACATTCAGAACCATCCGGAGATCCGCCACGACATGCTGATGCTGGCACGCATGATGGAGCCGCAGTCGGAAGGCATCCCGATCGAAATCTATTGCTTCACCAACAACACCGCCTGGGTGGAATACGAACGCATCCAGGGCGACATATTCGATCATCTGCTGGCGATTCTGCCCGAGTTCTGGCTCAGGCTGTATCAGGCACCTGCTGGCAGCGATCTGTCAAAGCTGCGCTAACACCCTGCAAGGAACCACCCATGAAAATGATCTCGGCGATCATCAAGCCGTTCAAGCTCGACGAAGTGCGCGAAGCACTTGCCGACATTGGCGCGAACGGTGTCACCGTTACCGAAGTGAAGGGTTTCGGCCGTCAGAAGGGCCATACCGAACTGTACCGGGGCGCCGAATACGTCGTCGACTTTCTGCCCAAGCTACGGGTCGACGTGGTGCTTCCGGCCAGCATGGTCGAAGCGGCCATCGACGCCATCATCAAGGCCGCCTACACCGGCAAGATCGGTGACGGCAAGATCTTCGTGATGCCGGTCGAGCAGGTGGTGCGCATTCGCACCGGAGAAAGCGGTATCGACGCCCTGTAAGCGTGCCCTGGCAGCCTGATCAGTACGCCCGGTACCGGGGATGCAGGCGCCGTGATGGGTCGTTCAGGGCATCGTTAAGGGCGGCTGTGCCCGGCAATGCGCCAGAACGCGGGTAGGAAGGCTTCGGCCACCAGCAGTGGCTCGTTGAGCCGCCAGAAGACGGAGCACCGCGCCAGAACGGACTGCGCGGGCGGGCAACCGGGCCCCAGCTGCAGCTGCATGCTGCGGTAGAGCGGGTGCTGGCGGTGCAGCCGGCATACGAAAAAGCGTGAGCGGGTGATCTGGGGGTCGTGGTACAGCATGTCGGCCAGGGGCCGGGTGCGCAGACGTCGCATGCCCTGCCAAAGCGCATGCGACGCGGCCAGTGGCGTGAAACTGCGCGCGTACACGCTGTCGATGCCGTCGATGGCCATGCAGATTTCGCGCAGCCAGATCGGACTGTGGGCCGGGCGCGCAAGCATCCAGGCCTCGTCGGCATGCAGGCCCGCCACTTTTTCGCGCATGACGCGCAGATCGACGCTGCCGAGCTGACGCAGGCCGCCCGTCAGGGCACCGGGGCGCAACAACCAGAATTTCTGATGGGAAGTGAGAGAAGGAGGCGGCGCAGACAGCCACCCGCTGTGTCTGCAGGGTTCAAGTTCCATGACGCGTATTATCGCTAAAGACATACAATGCTGCCCATGGAAAAGGTACGAATCTCCAAGTTGATGGCCGAGCGCGGCATGTGTTCGCGACGGGAAGCCGACGCTTTCATAGAGCGTGGCTGGGTGCGCGTCGATGGCGTGGTCGTGTCGGAGCTTGGCAGCAAAGCGTGGCCGCATCAGAAAATCACGCTCGACAAGCAGGCGCGCCAGCGCCAGACATCGCGCGTGACGATCATTCTGAACAAGCCGGTGGGCTACGTTTCGCATCAGGCCGACCATGGCTACAGGCAGGCTGTATCGCTCATCACGCCGCAGAACCTGTATCGGCCGCAGCGCCAGCCCCATGCCTTTGATCGGGCCCATCTCAAGGGCCTTGCCCCGGCCGGGCGCCTCGATATCGATTCGCAGGGCCTGCTGGTGCTGACACAGGACGGGCGTGTCGCGCGGCAGCTGATCGGCGACGACAGCGAGGTCGAAAAAGAATACCTGGTGCGTGTGGAAGGGCGTATTGCCGCCAACGGCCTGGCACGCCTGCGCCATGGTTTGTCGCTCGATGGCGTGGCGCTGCGACCTGCATTCGTCGAGTGGCTGAACGAGGACCAGCTGCGCTTTCGCCTGCGCGAGGGCCGCAAGCGCCAGATTCGACGCATGTGCGAACAGGTCGGGCTCAAGGTGGTCGGCCTCAAGCGCGTGCGCATGGGGCAGGTCGTGCTGGGCGACCTGCCCGTTGGGAAATGGCGCTATCTGCGCGAAGGCGAACGTTTCATTTGAAACGGTAAGTGCATGGGGTGGCCGAAATGAGGCGGTTGCATGCGAACCGCCTTATTCCCCCTTCGCCTTATTCTTCATTCGCTTGGGGAAATCAGCGGTCGTTCGCCGCATGGTCGGCGAGTGCCTCGATTTCGTCGGTAATGATGGCGTTACACCCCCAGGCGCGCAGCTCGCGCGCCCGATCGGGGTCGTTCACTGTCCAGACGGCCAGGTTTACGCCTTCGGCGCGAACTTCTTCGACCAGTTCGCGGGTGGCGTACTGGGTGTTCAGATTCAGGCCGCCGCACCCCAGGCGGCGCAGCCGTTCCCGCCAGTCTTGCGGCAGGTCTTCTTCGATGAGCAGTGCACGCGGCAGTTCGGGCGCGGTTTCGGCCGCGGCCGCAAGCGCCGGTTCGGAAAACGAGGACA
>Ga0079223_10000481_pt1 | contig 20411 bp, 19 predicted proteins | sample Stecom2011_FD_75072 | JGI IMG/M metagenome (GOLD analysis project Ga0079223, IMG submission 75072) | Agricultural soil microbial communities from Utah to study Nitrogen management - Steer compost 2011 | ecosystem: Environmental > Terrestrial > Soil > Agricultural land | place: USA: Utah...
ATTCTCAAAATTCCGAAACTATCTCCATTTTAAATCATTTTGATAAAAATGTTCCTCATAAATTTCTGTCGCCCTGGGTAGGAAGCTCAAATAGTAGGATTAAGCCATATGCTTTTGCAATGGATGATAAATTTAATGCCCCCTATTTTTTTCATATCAACACCATAGTTATTCGCGATAGTTGGTTTACCTACTTTAAGGCCAACAGTGGCATTCTTAAAACATTTTGCTATTGGAATCTTGCGTTGTTCGTCCAAAGGAGAAATCCCAACGTACCCGATATTCCAAATAAAATCCACAGACCCATTGTTCGCGGAAATTTAAATAACCATAAAAGAAAATTCTGGGATCTAGTAATCGGGGAAACAGGACCAATTAATTGTATCTATACGGGAAAACCGCTTGGTATAGGAGACTATGTAATCGAACATTTTATTCCATATCAATATGTAGCCCATGATTTAATGTGGAATTTAGTGCCCGCAGATAGTAGTTTTAATTCGATGAAAAGTGATAAGCTGCCCAATTTTGAGATGTTTTTCGATTCCTTTTATGAATTACAAAAAGAAGGTACAGATATTATTAAAGCAAATTCGCCCAAGAACATTATTTTGGAAGATTATCTTCCCATATTTCCAAACCTCGAAATTGAAAAGGATAAATTTGCGGAACATATTGAACCTATGCTTATTATAGCACATAATAACGGCTTTCAATATTTAAAGCCATGAAAGATTTCCAATCGATTCCAAAAGAACGAATTCTCTATAAAGACAACCATTTTTTTATTATTGAAGATTTATATCCTGTCTCTCCTGGACATTTACTGATAATTTCAAATGAGCTCAGAAAGGATTATTTTGATTTATCCGCCATTGAAAAAATCCGTCTCCCGCAGGCTATAGATAAAGCCAAAGAATTTATTGAACAAAAGTATTCTCCAGACGCTTATAACATTGGGATAAACTGCGGAGAGGTGGCCGGACAAACTATCTTTCATTTTCACTGCCACGTCATTCCGAGATATAAAGGAGACACAAATGACCCAACAGGGGGAGTGAGAGGGGTTATCCCTTTGAAAATGAAGTATTAAGTCGCCTGCAAGACCATTTGCCTTTCTATTGGCCTTTGGAATATTCTTTATTATAAAAATATTTCCACTTTTTTCACTTTTCCCTTGACAAAGGGGGTCTAAATGTCGTATATTAACTCCTTGATTTTTAAACCTTCCGCAAGGACCTGATTCCTTTAAAAATCCATTCGGCACGCAAATCTTCATATTCCACGAGCCGACCTTGAGCCGACTTCGAGCCGACCTGGAACCGACTTTATACCGACCTTGAGCCGACTTCGGCCGACTTTAGCCGACTTTAACCGACCTTACTACCTAGATACTACATATATACTCCCTATACACTCCAGAATTAAGTTATATAAGGCCTTAGTTATCGCCCAAGCTCCTAGATAATGAACTTATTAAGCACCTTCCAAGAGCCCTCTGTCTTCCCAAAAAAAGATAAGCCTATATTAAAAAAAATAAGTCGGGAAATGCATAAAGCACTGCCCGACTCTTTTTGTGAAGTTTTAAATTTGCGCCAGGTACCCACCTTAAACTGAGCATACCTGCACCTGCCCTATATCAGGAGCAAACAGCAAACTATTTTACCACCAACTTCTGGGTAACAATGCCCTTTGAAGTGGTTGATCGGATGTAATAAACCCCGGAGGATAAATTGGATACGTCCAAATTCGTTTCTTTCTTATTTAAGTCAGATTGGTTCAGCACCACCTTCCCCGTAGTATCCACAACATCAATATTATTTATGATATTATTTTTACTGCTAATAGTAATTATCTCTGAAGCGGGATTTGGATACATGCGCATATTGTCGGCAGCCAACCCAGGACTTTGAACCCCCATAGTGCCAATGAAATCATATATATAATTATAATCGCAGATATAAATCAAAACCCCTTGATCATTCTCGGTGTACCAACGGTTAACGGTCACCATATTGTTCATCTCCACTAAGCTTTTTTTCTCTACCCCATCCTCGGGACCCACAGGTAAAACAAGCTGCTCGACGGTAAAGTCCATATTGTAGTCATATTCGTTTCTGTTCGTAACCCTATTGCCACTTTTATGTTCCCATTTTATACAGTTCTTATTGTCATCATAATAAAACCACTCCGCTCCAGGGGAATCCCAAGATGAGCCGTTCCAAAATGATGGCCTCGAAGTTTCCAAGGTGCCGTCAGGATTGTAGAGGTAATCGATCTTCCATGAATCTTCCATAGAACCGGTTTTCCAAGTGTCCCGCACAAACTCCTCGATAATCTGGCCATTGGCGTTATACGAAATCGTACAGAGCTCGACCAAGTTGGTTCCGTTCATATACAGCTCCCAGTTAGCGAGTCTATTGTTTTCATAATAATACTTATAAACTCCGCCCAAGGTAAAAGTAGTCCCCCCAAAGCTATTGTAATTGGAACGGGTCAAACGATTGCCACTTTGATCATAGGTGTAATCCATATAATAAACATGGACCCAATTCCCATTTAGAAGCTGATATCCATCGAGTTTAACAACGTTGTTGGAAGTGTCATAGGTTAGGGAATCCCTCACGCGTACGCTATCATCAATAAGAAGAGCGTCCTTGGCCATCAATAGCATATCTGCATTATAACTGTATTTTTCGTACTCAAAGTCATCCGAAGCCCGAACCTCCACAAGTGAATATTCTTTTTCAACAGCTTGAGAAAACCCTGCAACCGAAAAAGCGGCAGCAATGCAAACGAGTAAAATTCTTTTCATAATAATTAATTCTTTAGGTAATATTTGTTTAATAATAAAAGGAGGCTATTCCTACCCTCTAATTCTTGCCCGAAAGATATGTTCTTTCATGGTGACAGTCTTAAATGGATAGGATTTAGTGCAACTGACAAGTGAAATGATATACAATGGATAAAAGGTGCTCTAGGTTTTCCTAAAAACAAAAAAAACCAACATTGACACTGCAATACTGCCCCTCCCATTACAGTCGGAAACTGGGCTCGAACCAACCCCGATAGCCATCGGGGCTCTGATTAACAGCAGATCCCTATTGATATTGATCCAGTAATCTGTCAATTATTACCAAATGTTTTTTAAGACTCCTAATGTAAACACAGAATTCAATAATAAAAACAAAAAAGTCCAACATTGCTGCTGGACTTTTTGCTCCTCTTCTTGGGCTCGAACCAAGGACCCTCTGATTAACAGTCAGATGCTCTAACCAACTGAGCTAAAGAGGAATTTATTTTTTAACCTTTCTGAAAACTTAGTTTCAAAAACAACCACTTAGGTTGCCTAGGCGGGTGCAAATATACTTTATTTTTAATTCGGGCAAAACAAAAAAATTAAATTTTTTAAATCTTTAAGCGGGAAGTAAATCAACGCAAGCTTTTTATCTGATCCAATAACCCAATACTCGAGGGAAAAGAGCTGTTTTCCAAGGTGTTTTTCGCCTCTTGTACTTTGTTTTCCTTCAGCTGGGTAAGCGCCAAATAGTAGATGGCCTCTTCCGCAAACATACTCTCCTCGTGGGTCTTGGCGACTTTTAAATAACGTTCCGCCTGCTCATGGTCTCCCTTGGCCAAATAGGCAACTCCCAGAAAATAAATAAGGGTGTCGTTTTTTGGATTGGCTGAATACAATGGTTCCCAATGAGCAATGGCATCAGAATACTCTTTTCGTTTATAACTTACCATGCCCGAATAGAATTCGTATTCAGAAGTTGTACCCATAGTGGTGGGCAATCCGGGATCGGGTTGAAAGTTTTTGGCAAAAACCTTCTGGGCCGCACTTTCTGTGTCGGAAACTGCCCAAAAAGAAACGCCAATAAGAATCACAATGGAAGCCGCAATAGCCAACCAAATGGTCAGCGGCTTTTTGTTCACATTTTCCAACTCCATTTGGCTATGGTAATGGCCTAATTGTTTTTTGAGATGGAATTCTTCTATTCCTCCTATTAACAGCCGCTGCTCTGCTACCATTTTTCTAAAATCTGTATCGTGTTCAAGTCTTTCCTCGAAACTCCTGAGTTCCTCTCCCTCGAGATGACCCAGTAGATATTGGTCTATTTGATGCAGCATGCCACTATTGTCTGCATATTCATTCTTTGTATTCATTGGGGATAATTTGTGTCAATTTCTTTAATTCTTCTTGGCATCGGTATTTGGCATTTCGCGCCGAGGCTTCGTCCATTCCAACTATTTTGGAAATTTCTTTATATGATTTTCTTTCAAAATAAAACAGTTTTAAAAGCGTCTGGCATTTCTCGCCCAACTGGCCTACAGCTGTCATAATCATTTTGATCTTGATCCGTTTCGACTCCTCTTCATCCGATTGGGATTCTTCAAACTCAATATCTCTATTGATAAAAGTGGTGTTCTTATATTCCTTAGATCGCAAATGATCCAACCACTTATACTTGGCTATCTGAAAGAGATATCCTCCAATATTGCCTTTGGAATCCTCCGTAAATTTATCGTCCTTCACATTTCGCCACATCGCTAAAAAGGCTTCTTGATACACGTCTTTGGCCTGCTGTTCATCGCCATTGTTTCTCAACACATAGCGCCTTACTTTTATATAATTACTGCCATACAATTGTTTCAAGACGGCGCTGTCATTATTTTTGATCAGGACCACCAGGTTTTCACTTGACAAATCGTTAAGCTTGTGCTTTTTATTCTGCATTGATTTTGATAACAATACAGAAAGATACAATTTCTTAGCAATCCCCTAAACATTTTTCAACTCATCTAGATATAATGCGTTTATTTTCGTCGAACTGAAAAAAATATTGGTCTAAAAACAGTTCCTGTTCTCTATTGTATCGCAGATAACCCAAAATGTCATCAAAGAATTCAAAAAAAAACACCTCGCCCAAGTGGGGAGGTGTTTCTATAAGTAACATATTTTTAATTTTATTCGAAAAGCCAGCGATAGATATCATTTCCATTGGCAAAAAGCACTAGGGCTATCAATATAAAGAAGCCGACCATTTGTGCGTATTCCATAAATTTATCGTTGGGCTTTCTACCTGAAACTATTTCATAGAGCAGGAACATAACATGACCCCCATCCAGCGCGGGAATTGGCAATATGTTCATAAACGCTAAAATAATAGAAATCAAGGCGGTCATTTCCCAAAATACAGGCCAGTTCCATTTGCTTGGAAACAGGTTGCCAATGGCGCCAAAACCACCCACTTGGGTAGCGCCTTCCTTAGTAAATACAAATTTAAATTGCTTGGCATAATCCACCAACTTATTATAGCCATAGCTAGCTCCAGCTGGAATGCTCTCTGCCAATGTATAGTCTATTTTTGTCTGGGTAATGCCACGAGGGTAATTAACAATTCCAATCATTCCATTTTCATCAGGAGTAACTCTTAATGTATCCAACTGGTTATTTCTGGAAACCACAATGGTATTTTCATTCTTGCCGTTTTTGTCCAGCAAAGTTTTATATTCATCCCAGAATTCCGATGCCTGCCCGTTCACGGATACTACTTTGTCGCCCACTTTAAAACCTGCCCTATCCGAAGGCCCGTTTTCTATCACCGAATCTACCGTAGCTTCCCTCCTAGGCTCAAAAGGGATCATTACTCCAACTTTAAATAGATCCATCTCTATATTTTCCGGAAGGGAAAGCGTTTCCACCGTACCGTCGCTATGCCTAACCTCTACCGTCTGTACATTGCGAAGCATGATCAGCCTGTTTACTTCCAAGCCGTCAAGAACTTCTTTGCCATCTACTCTTAGAACGTAATCTCCGTCTCGAAAACCAGAACTCTTTAATTGTTCGGTTACAGCAAGCCCATGGGGAAGATCCTCGTTGGTTGTGATACTCCGACCATAGAAATAAAGTATTCCCATATAGATTACCAACCCGACAATAATATTTACCGTAACCCCGCCAAGCATAATGATAAGCCGTTGCCAAGCAGGTTTACTTCGAAATTCCCACGGCTGTGGTGGACCGGCCATCTGGTCCTTATCCATGCTTTCATCTATCATCCCGGCAATTTTCACATAGCCACCCAACGGCAACCACCCGATACCATAAACAGTTTCACCGATTTTCTTTTTGAAAAGCGAGAATTTTACGTCGAAAAATAGATAGAATTTCTCTACCCTAGTTTTAAAAATTTTCGCCGGAATATAATGCCCAAGTTCGTGCAGAACAATAAGTAATGATAAACTTAATAGAAGTTGTATAGCTTTAACAGCGAATGGACTCATAAGTATTTAGATATGTTTTTATAATAAAAGACCCGATTCCTCTTAACTAAAATTGAGCCAAAAAAATTCTATTCACCAGATAATTAACATCGGGGAATAAAATTTAGCGCACAAAAGTAATCTTTTCAATCTTGCAAAAAAAATAAGCGGGCTTCAACCCGCTCATTATTTTTATCTTTAAAATGTGAGTAATCCGCTTACAAATAATTTACTCCTTCACAATGGTTTTATTCACCATTCCCCTTTCAGTCTGCAATTGTAAAAATAAAATCCCTCGAGGATATTTTGAAATATCTATAGTCGCCTCAAAGTTTTGCTGAAACAACAACTGGCCCAAGGCATTGTATATACGCATGCCTTCTACTTTCAGCGCATCGGGCTTTTCAATGTTCACTATTCCTGAACTGGGGTTGGGATACAATACAATTTGTTGATCGAAAGCTAAATCGCCTAAGCCTAACAATACTTGATTGTTATTTGAAATCAAATCCCGTTCTGGATCAAATTGTACAGATTGCACTGTAAAGGGCACTGCTGGCCAAAAATCCTGATTGTTAACGGTATTGTCAAGAACTACATCTAAGGTTTCCCCTTGGGTTCCATACAATCGCAAGGGCACAGGGGCCTCAAAAAACGAAACCGAATTATGGCTTTGAGTCTGCGATAAATTGATGTTGATACTGCCACTGTTCACTTGGTTCCACCTTACGGTATAACTCGGATAGCCTTCGCCATAGATCCAATCGTTAAAGAATTCGCCCAAATCCATGCCACTCGAGGCGTCCATAACCCGAATCATATCTTCCGTTTTGGCATAGCCAAAGGTGAGAGCAGGATCGTTCAAATAGTTTTTCAACCCTTGAAAGAAAACCGTATCTCCCAATTTTTTACGCAGCATATGAATTACCATAGATGCTTTATTGTAGGATAGTCTACTGCTAAAAATGCGATTTACCGAGGTAGAATCCTCCGCAGGCACATATACAGAACCTCCTGGATAGAGAGTGCTGGAATAAATCTGATCGCCTTTCCAGCTTCTGAATTCCGTATTGCCATCTAAATTTTCAATTACCATGCCCGACATATAAGTGGCAAATCCCTCATTCAGCCATACATCCTGCCAGCTGCCACAAGTTACTTTATTGCCAAACCATTGGTGGCCCAGTTCATGGGCTATCAGGTTCCTGCCAAAGCTTCCCATAAAGGAAACCGTGGTATGCTCCATTCCTCCGCCCCAACCAAATTGGGCATGGCCGTATTTTTCATCGGCATATGGATAAGGCTCAAACTTGTCGGCAAACAGATTCATAATATCTACCGTAACTGGGGTTCGGGCCTGTGCATAGGCAAGATCTTCAGGATATATATAATTTATTATATCAAAAGGATTTCCATTATTGGCCACAGTGTGCGAATAAACAGTATAATTGGTAACAGCAATAGCGATGAGGTAAGCCGGAATAGGATATTGATGACGAAAATGGGTCGTCTTATTATTTCCCTGTACAGTTTGGCTCATTTCCAACCCATTGGCTACCGCAATGTACTCGGCATTCATAGGGTCGAAACGGGGAGTGGTAATATAAACGTCTATTACATCTACCTTGTCTATCAAATCCTGTTTGCAAGGCCACCAAGCTTTTGCTCCGAAGGGCTCAGATAATGTCCACATTACTGGATGTCCGTTATGGCTATCAACTTCAAAAGAGCCAAATCCAGAACTAACTGGATTTCCAGAATAACTTACGCTCACAGAATCCAAAACCCCCACTGCCAAAGTTTGAGGTAGCGTAATAACTACCTCATCATCGTTATTTTGAATAAAGGGAAGTGCCACTCCGCGTTGGCTAACTTGGGAAACCACCATATTGTCCACAAGTTCAAATACCATACTATTCATGTTTTCCTTGGCCACAAAATGGGAGGTAATCTTCCCAGAAATAAACGCCTGGGCAGGGTTTACATTAAATTCCATTCGGTGGTATTTTAAGTCGTAATTATTAGTGTTCATATTACGGCTGCCAGAAAAATAGGGCATAGCGGCCTTGGCTTCTGCTTCACTAATATCGTCGGAATGAAGATTCTGAGAAAAACCAATTGCGGTAATTAACACGAAGGGAATAAGTATTAATGCTTTCATTTTAGGGAGTTTTGAATGTTAAAAGTATTCAATTTGAATTTATTAGGGCTTATTTTTGCAAGCGAATTCACCCAATCGATTATAAATTTAACAACATGCTTAAGTTTTTTAAAAAGTATAAATTTTTTGCGGTAGTGATGTCAGTGCTTTCACTTATCATCATTATAACAATTGCCCAGATTATGACTCCCAAAAAGATATTGAGAATTTACCAACCTGCAGAGGTGGCCACAGAGCTTGTTGACACCACTCTTCAATACGTAAAAAAGTATCACACTATTGCCGATTTTTCCTTGACCAATCAAAACGGAAATACCGTTACCCAGAATGATTACGAAAACAAAATATACGTAGCCGATTTTTTCTTTACCACCTGCCAAACCATTTGCCCGATAATGACCGACCATATGGTGAAAATACAACAGGAACTTCGGGAGGATGCCGAAGTACTGCTATTGTCGCATACCGTTACCCCAGAAATTGACAGCGTAAACGTATTAAAGAAATATGCCGTGGAAAAAGGCGTGGACGACAAGAAATGGAACTTGGTAACAGGCGATAAAAAACAGATCTACGACTTGGCCCGAAAATCCTATTTGGTCGCTAAGGACAATCCTTATGAGGAATATGACCTTATCCACACCGAAAACTTCGTGCTGGTTGATAAGAAGAAACGCATCCGTGGCTTTTACGACGGTACCGACTCTGAGGCAATTGAAGAGTTGCTGAAAGACATAAAGATTCTTGAAAAGGAAAAATAATACCCAAAAATTTCCAAATATATTTCAACGCTACAAAGCATACCTCCCTTTGTCAATTAAAGTTCCTTTGAACTTTCTCAAGACTTTTTTTTGATTTACTTTTGCTTGTTTAAATTCAATCTAAATAAAGCTGGTGTTAACTATTGCTTCATTAAAAAAAGGTCAAAGCGGAATTATTAAAGATTTCCCCGTTGACATTGTACCGCTAAAACTCCTTGAAATGGGCTGCTTGCCCGGCAATGTGGTAAGACTGGTCCAGATAGCTCCCTTTAAGGATCCATTGTACTTGGACATCAACGGCAGCCACTTGGCCATTCGTTTGGAAACTGCCGAAAAGATTGAAATAGAACTCATTTAACCCCCCCATGATCAAACACATCAACGTCGCGTTACTTGGGAATCCGAACACGGGGAAGACTTCGGTTTTTAATCGCCTAACAGGCCTAAACCAAAAGGTCGGGAACTATCCGGGGATTACGGTAGAAAAGAAAGTAGGCAGTTGCAAATTCGGAAAAACCTGCAAAGTTCATGTGTTGGATTTACCCGGCACTTACAGCCTCAATGCTTCTTCCTTAGATGAAAATGTCGTGATTGAACTCCTCCTGAACAAAAACGACAAAAACTTCCCCGATGTGGCAGTGGTAGTAGCCGATGTGGAAAATTTAAAGCGAAACCTCCTGCTCTTCACTCAAATAAAGGATCTTGGAATTCCTGCTATTTTGGCTATTAATATGGCCGATAGAATGAAATCAAAAGCTATTTCATTAGACATTCCTTCACTTGAGAAAAAGCTAAATACCAAGATCGCTCTCATCAGTTCCAGAAAAAATATAGGTTTTGATTATCTGAAGGAATTAATTGAAAATTACAATCGACTTTCCACAAAGCCCTGTCTTAACGCTTCAAGTATCTCCCCTGAATATTTCGACCGCTTGCGAAATGCCTTCCCAAATCAAGATCTTTACAAGCTTTGGTTGGTAATTACCCAAGATGTGAACTTCGGGAAATTAGATCGGAAAGATTTTCAAGGGGTGGCGACTTTTCAGACTGAATCGGTCAGCAATCTCAAACGGCTACAACAGAAGGAAACCGTGGCGCGATATAAATTTATCAATGAAACTTTAAAAGAGACCCTCCACATAGATTCCGCCAATGCCACTGATCTTAGAAGCCGGCTGGACAGAGTATTAACCCATAAGGTTTGGGGCTATGTCATTTTCTTTGGAATACTTTTATTGATTTTTCAAGCTATTTTTGATTGGAGTGAATATCCAATGGATTTTATCGATCGAAGTTTTGCCGCCTTGGGAGAATGGACAAAGACAAATTTACCAGCAGGGCAATTTACAAACCTTATTTCTGAAGGGGTTATTCCTGGAATTGGCGGCATTGTGATTTTCATTCCACAAATCGCCTTTCTCTTTCTATTTATCTCAATTTTGGAAGAAAGCGGCTATATGAGCCGCGTAGTTTTCCTAATGGATAAACTTATGCGCCGGTTCGGTTTGAGCGGAAAAAGCGTAGTGCCTTTGGTAGCGGGGACTGCCTGCGCCATTCCAGCTATCATGGCCACAAGAAATATTGAGAACTGGAAGGAACGACTCATCACCATTCTCGTTACCCCATTTACCACCTGCGCAGCTCGCCTCCCCGTTTATCTTATAATTATCGCCTTAGTTATTCCAGATACGCGAGTGTTGGGGATCTTCAGCCTTCAAGGACTAACCTTAATGTTTATGTATGCTCTTGGATTTGGCGCCGCGATATTTTCTGCCTGGATTCTGGATAAAATATTAAAGATCCAAACTAAAAGCTTCTTTTTGGTCGAGATGCCCAATTACAAACTCCCGCTTCCCAAAAACGTTTTGATAACGATGGTGGAAAAGACAAAGGCTTTTGTAATAGGCGCAGGGAAAATAATCTTGGCAATTTCAATTATCCTGTGGGTCTTGGCATCTTACGGTCCAAACAACTTCAACAATGCTGAAACAATCGTCACAAACCAATACGCCTCACAAAATATTACAGACGAAGAACTTGCCAATCATATTGAATCATATAAATTAGAGCATTCCTATATAGGAAGAATTGGCCATGCCATTGAGCCGGCCGTCCGCCCCTTAGGATACGACTGGAAAATCGGGATCGCGCTTGTGAGTTCTTTTGCGGCAAGAGAAGTTTTCGTGGGCACCTTAGCAACCATCTACAGCGTTGGGAGCGACGACGAACAAACCATCAAAAGCCGAATGAAAGCAGAGGTGAATCCAGTATTGGGAGGGCCATTATTCAACTTTGCAAGTGGAATTTCACTACTTCTTTTCTATGCCTTTGCCATGCAGTGTATGAGTACGTTGGCCATTGTAAAAAGAGAAACAAATTCGTGGAAATGGCCGATGTGGCAATTGGTAGTAATGACCGCCATCGCCTATGTGCTCTCCTTGGCCGCCTATCAAATTTTAAAATAACTTAGAACAGTTTTAACTTCTAATTTAAATAGCTTTAATTATCTTTGTACCATGCAAACAATACTGGTTTTAATAGCGTTTATACTCGCACTGGGCTTCTTAATAACGAAATTCATATGGAATCCTTTTAAGACAAGTAAAAGTTCAAAAAATAAAATTGGAGACCACTCCGATTGCAGCAGTTGTACTTTTCATTGATCGAAGGCTCCTTAAAAACAAAAGAAAGCCTATAATTCTGTTTTGATGATTAGAGGCTATCGATTATCTTTACCCTATGCAAACAATACTGGTATTAATAACATTTGCTGTTGCCGCAGGCTTTTTGCTTAAGAAGTTTGTTTGGAACCCTATTTTTGAAGCCCGCCGAAATACATCAGGCACCTTAGATGGTGATAAAACCAAGTGTGGCAAGAATGATTGTGGCTGCCATTAATTTAGCTATTCTTTTCCTCGCAAATCAATAAGGTATGCTTGGCTACCTTTCCTGCACTATCCGAAACTGGATACGGGTTTAAAGTCAATCCGTTTATTGCAAAATCTTTAGAGTTATAAAGATTGGTATTTGCTTCCTCTCCTGGTCTCACTTCGCCAAAAATCAAGGTTTTTATTTCCTTTTTGCCATTGGCGCTTACCTCAACCTTTACAATTGCCCTGCCAGCCCAGATACAAGTTACATCTTTTGGACATCGGGAATCTTCGGTAACTTCAAGAAATTTTATCGATATCCCCTTTAAAACAACTGTTTCGCCCTTTGAAACTTTAACTCCAATTTTCGGGGTTTCGCCAGATTCTTCCTGCCCAAAGGCGAAGGATGAAAAGAGAATGATTATCGCTAAAAGTGAATTTTTCATAACAGTAAGATTTTTCAGTTTTAAAGGTACATCAAAAATATAGTTTCGGAAAATATGATCTGAAAAATACAACACTACAGTTCCCCAACTGCCTATCCCCTGAAAAGGAAGAAGTCTTCCTTCATGGGTTCAATTTTTTCTTCCCGATTATCAAGAATATACTGAAGAGATTTCTCTGAAAAAGTCAATCCCTTTTCCGTCAGAAAAATAATATCGTTCTCCACTTCCACCAAGTTGTTTTTTAATGCCAGATCCATCACAGTTCTCGCCCTAACCTCATGCCAGTTTATATGTTCGCGCAAGTGGTTGATGTGGCGTTCGCTTTCCTCATCGTGGCGATTTAAATGCAGTAAAAAAGTTATAAGTGAAACTTCTATTCGCTGTTGTCTTTGTCTATAAACTACTGATATCAATCCTTTTTTCGGAGCGAACAAATATACCATCAAAAAGACCACCCCTAATGTAGTTGCAATGGAGCCCGAAATAGAGGCATCCAAAATATTTGCGCCCCAATACCCCGCAATGGCCGAAAGCACTCCAAAAAATAATGAGAGCCCAATCATTTTTTTAAGATCTTCGGTCAACAGATATGCCGTAGCCGCCGGCGCAATCATCATGGCTACCACTAAAATAGCCCCCACTGCATCAAAAGCACCTACAATGGTAATAGATGAAACCGACATCAGGCCATAATGGATTACCAAGGGCGAAAAGCCTAAAGCTGAAGATAAGCCAGCATCAAAGGTGCTTATCTTTAATTCTTTGAAAAAAAGCACGAGTAGAGCCACAATAATCAGTAAAATGGAGCCCATAATCCACAATGACTTCGGTCCCAAATCGGTTCCGCCCATTTCGAATCTATCAAAAAGCGCAAATACCAGTTCACCCAACAACACGGCATCTACATCCAAATGAACATCCCCCGCATTCTTTGAAATCAAAATCACTCCAATACTAAAGAGCGCTGGAAACACCAAACCTATGGCGGTGTCCTCTTTAACAAGTCCGGTTTTCTGAATGTATTCCACCAAAATCACTGTTATTACTCCCGTAAAAGCAGCAAAAAGAATCAGCAATGGAGAGTTAAGATCCTGTGTGATAAAAAACCCAATAACAATCCCCGGCAAAATAGAGTGACTGATAGCATCACTGATCATCGCCATCTTTCGCAATACCAAAAACACACCTGGTATGGCACAGGCCATGGCAACCACTGCCGCTATTATTTGTATTTCTATTTGTGGACTACTCATGGACAGGTTGTTGATTATACATTTCCGCAGCCTTATTAAAACCCCTTTGGGTCATTGCCCAATCTTGCCCTTGGATTTTTATCCATCCTTCGTTTTCTAGCTTTTTAAGCGACCCCTTTGTATAGCCCTGAAAATTATTTAGTATACGAATGGCATGCGGATGCGAAATATTTTCATGATCTATAGCAATATCATACATAAACTGAAGGGTTTTCATCAGTTGAAGATCCTTTCTGTTTTGTCTGAAACGAATTTCTCTGAACAAAAGACCTCTTCCCGGCGAAAAAATAAGCGAAAAGAGAACAAAAACACTCGCAATTAAAACAATTACGGGACCCGTTGAAAGATTATCCTGACTTGCGCTTACAGCAGTGCCCAAAACCCCTGAGAAGGCCCCAAACAATCCCGCCAGGAAAATCATAGTTCCCAGCCTGTTGGTCCATTGTCTGGCCGCAGCCGCAGGGGCCAAAAGAATTGCGCTCATTAGCACAACTCCTACCGTCTGCAACCCCAAAACTATCGCCAAAACAATTAGAAAGGTTACCAACACATCTATAAATTTAGTGTTGAAACCAATAGTCTTTGTGTATTCTGGATCAAAGAGAAGAATTTTAAATTCCTTCCAGAAAAGAAGAACCACGAATAAGGAAATTCCCGTTACTATCACCATCAATCGCACATCACTTTCAACAAGAGTCGCAGCTTGACCAAAAAGATATTTATCCAATCCCGCCTGATTGGCATTAGGTTGTTTTTGAATAAAAGTTAAAAGCAACATTCCAAAACCAAAAAAGGTAGAAAGAATCAAACCCAAGGCAGTGTCGCTTTTCAAATGGGTTTTTGAGGTTATTCCACGAATCCAATAAGTTCCTATCAAACCACTTACCAAGGCACCCAAAAGCAAGGTGCCTGAATCTTTGGCACCAGTTATTAAAAATGCCAGCGCAATCCCCGGCAGTGCGGCATGCGAAATAGCATCTCCCAAAAGACTTTCTTTCCGCAAGACCGCGAAACTTCCCAACATGCCGCATACCGCCCCAAGAACCGCCGTTCCCAAAGTAATGGTGCGCAGGGTGTAATCGTGCCAGAGAAGATCGAAATATTCGGTTATCGACATTGGTTTTTGGTCTTTTGTTCTTGGTTCAGTGGTTTGTTCTTTATTGAGACTTATCTAAAATCTCAAGTCTGAAATCTCATATCTACTTATTAACCGCCACTTTATAATTAATGCCATAAGTCTGCGTCAAGTTATCATCGTTAAAAATATCCTTGACAGGACCTGTAGCTATCTTTTTTACATTTAGAAAAGTCACCCAATCAAAATATTCGGGAACGGTTTGAAGGTCGTGGTGCACTACAATCACTGTTTTTCCGGCTTTCCTCAATTCCTTCAGAATATTGATAATGGCAATTTCCGTTGTGGCATCAACACCCTGAAGGGGTTCATCCATAAAATATATTGAAGCATCTTGCGCCAAAGCTCGAGCCAAGAAAACACGTTGTTGCTGTCCGCCGCTCAATTGACTTATCTGTCGATTTCGGAAGGAAAGCATATCAACTTTTTCCATAGATTCTAAGGCAATTTTCTTCTCCTTTGCTCCTGGTCGTTTTATCCATCCTAGACTTCCGTAAGTACCCATCAATACAACATCAAAAGCGGTAGTGGGAAAGTCCCAGTCCACACTTCCTTTTTGGGGCACATAAGCCACCATTTTTCGTTGGTTTTTGTAAGGCTCCCCGAAAATGGTAACACTGCCGGCAATGGGTTTAATTATCCCTAATATAGTTTTGATAAGAGTGGATTTCCCCGCACCATTAGGGCCGACAATTGCCATGAGCACCCCTTCAGGAACTGAAAGGTCAATATCCCACAACACGGGTTTATAGTCATAAGCCACGGTAAGGTCATCCACTTGTACGGCGATTTTTTCCTTCATTATTTTAGTGCGTTTACAATGGTATTCACGTTGTATTTAAACATCCCGATATAAGTACCTTCATCCGTTCCCGGATTTCCAAGAGCATCGCTATATAGAGAACCGCCAATTTCAACATTGTGATTTTTTGAAAGCACCGCTTCCCGCAAAGCCTCAATGGTACGCCGGGGTACAGAACTTTCAATAAAAATTGCTTTTACCTTGTTTTCAATAATAAACTCCGACAGTTCTTGTACATCTCTTACGCCAGCTTCCGTTGCGGTAGAAATCCCCTGCAAACCCACCACTTGAAAATCGTAGGTATTTCCGAAGTAATTAAAAGCGTCGTGAGCGGTTACTAAAATACGCTTATCCTTAGGTAAGGTGTTGATGATAGCTTTGACCTCTTCTTCCAAAGCATCCAATTTTATTTGATATGCCTCGTTATTGGCAGCATAGGTTTCAGCGTTCTCTTCATCCGCCTTTGAAAGTTCGCCGGCCACTATTTGGGCGAACTTCTTAAAAAACTGAATATTGAACCAAACGTGGGGATCGTAATTTCCTCCAAAATTAGCAGAGGCTATAAGTTGATCTTTGGGCAATCTATCTCCAAAAGAAACTGTGTGCTTCTTGCCTTTCATTCTTTCAAAAATATCGACAAGTTTTCCTTCCAAATGGAGACCGCTGTAAAAAATGATATCGGCATTGTAAAGCTTGGTAACATCTCCTTCACTCGCCTTGTACAAATGCGGATCGACCCCCGCGCCCATCAAACTTTGTAGGGAAATATTATCGCCTCCAATTTCTGAAACTAAATCGGCCAAAATATTAGTGGTGGTTACTACCTTTATTTTTCCATTGTCTTCTACCGCATCTTTACACCCTATAAAGGTGAATGCAATTAATAGAAGAAATAATATTTTTTTCATTTTAAAAGAGATTTCTTTAATGAATATTAAGATTGACATAGAGTTTCGCCATCAAATCAATCAAACAGTCTGAAGGTCTAGATTGTTTGTACGAAAAGATTTTCGGCTATTTTATGTGAAATAAAAAATTGGTCTTTTCCAACTTGTATAATCATGGAGCCATCGAAAAACTCCTTGCCCAAAACGGTTATTTTTGTGCCGATACTTATCTTCTTTTTGTCCAAATACTGAAGAAATTCGGGACTGGTTTCCTTTACGCCAACGCAAACTCCTTGTTGGCTCTTTTCAATTTCAGAAAGCAGTTTTTTTGAGGTTCGCTTTAAAACTCCGTGTTCATCTGGAATTGGATCCCCATGAGGATCAAAGTCGGGACTTCCCAAATATTTATCAAGGCGGATTACCAGCTCATCAGACTGTATGTGCTCAAGTTGTTCGGCTATCTCGTGTACTTCATCCCAATGAAAATTGAGTTTTTCAACAAGAAACACCTCCCACAATCGGTGTTTTCGGATTACGTACGCGGCCAATTTACGACCTTCATCAGTAAGTTGAGCTCCCTTGTATCGCTTGTAAATCAACATGCCTTTTTCCGCCAATTTCTGAACCATGTCGGTTACCGACGAAGGTTTAGTATCCATACTCTCCGCGATGGCATTGGTGCTCACATCTCCTCCACTTTCAAACTCTAGGTGAAAAATGGCTTTTAAATAATTCTCCTCAGCAAGAGTCATCATAAGATTTATATTTATACAAAGATATATTTTTTAATTTGAAGATTACTTTTTAGCCTTATCTAAATTTAGAGTTTACCCCACCTAATATAAAAGGAATCAGAAAAATAGAGGCATGGTTGGCATTAAAAACTGCGAATAAATTTCTGCTTACAAACACAAATTAGTGTATATTGATTTTTTAAATTTTAAAACCAGCAACTTGAAAGACTCTTATTTAACCCTCGAATTAAAACCGTATAATTCCGATAAAGCTATCCCTGAAAATGTAGCAAAGATCATATTGGTTTCCGACGAAAAACAATTGAAAAACCTCCAGCTATCTCCATCACTTTCAAAGAAAATAAGCACAGTGTTTAAAAGTAAAAAGGATGAGGTAATAGCGAGTTTTGATAATGCTATAACATTTTGGGCCATCGCTACCTCACAGGATTCCGAACAAAACAGGAAACTTGGGATGGTCCTTTACAAAGCTTTGGAAAAAGAAATATCAGGATCCTATTATTTGGAAGATTTGACGGCTTGGAAAGAAGGTGAAAAAACTTCCTTTTATGAAGGTTTGCTTCTAGGGAGTTACCAATTTAAAATCTATCAAAAGGAGAAAACAATCCCGAATCTAAAAATACTAATTTCGAATAAAATTATTTCTGAAAAAACGCTGAACGAAGTCTCAAATCTCATCAAAGGAGTAGGAATTACGCGTACTTTGGTAAACGAACCTCCCAGTAAATTGGATTCTGTAACGTTTTCTGAAAGGATCGTGCAAATTGGAAAAGACTGCGGCTTTGAAACAGAGGTATTACACAAGGATAAAATAAAATCCCTGAGAATGGGAGGATTATTGAGCGTGAACAAAGGGTCCGAAATTCCTCCAACTTTCAATATTATGACCTATCAAGCCAAAAATGCCAAGAATAAAAAACCATTGGTCCTGGTGGGCAAAGGGGTGACCTTCGACACGGGCGGATATTCCTTAAAATCAGGAGACAATATGACCTCCATGAAATCTGATATGGCCGGTGCTGCTGCCGTGGTGGGTCTTATGGCTGCCATTTCAAAAAACGAACTTCCCTATTATGTGGTGGGCCTTGTTCCATCTACTGACAATAAAATAGACAACAACGCTCTTTTGGTGGACGACGTGATAACCATGATGGACGGCACTACGGTTGAAGTGATAAACACAGATGCCGAAGGGCGATTGATCTTGGCCGATGCGCTCACTTATGCCAAGCGATACGACCCAGAACTGGTAATAGACTTGGCTACATTGACAGGTGCGGCAGCCGCGATAACTGGTCCGTTTGGAATTGCAATGGCCGGAAACCAACAGGACAAAATGGATGCATTGAAGCAAAGCGGTGAAAATTCATACGAACGGATTTTTCAACTACCGTTTTGGAAAGAATTCGAAGATTTGCTAAAGAGTGAAGTGGCCGATCTTAAAAATATTGGCGGCCGAATGGGTGGCGCAAGTACTGCCGGAAAATTTCTGGAGCATTTTACCGACTATGACTGGATACATTTGGATATTGCCGGCCCTGCCTTTTTGGAAGAAGCGAGAGGGTTATATCCTTCCGGGGCAACGGGAATGGGAGTAAGACTTTTATATGAATTTATAAAGACGAGAGTTAAAGTAGCCAAATAATGAAAACCCCAAAGAGACTCTGAGATCTTTGGGGTTTAAATTTGGAGCCTCAAAAAGATATGAAGAACGACGACGATAGCACAAAAGCTTTATTATGGAGTTATGAAATCATTGTTCCGGATGAAAAAGTTTCTCCTAAAAAACAATCCAATGATGAACTTCAAGAAAAACTGGCAATACATCTCGATCATTTGTTGACAGCCGATTTCAATAAACTAATGTCCATTCTATATCGAATAGATATTCCTCAAGAGAAGGCTATGGCGGCACTTGCAAAAAACATATACAAAGAAAGCGCGGGTCAAACTTTGGCGCGAATGATTATTGCAAGACAAATGGAAAAGGTGATAAGCAGACGAAAATATAGAAAGGATTAAAAATAAAATCCACCCTTTACATCCCTCGCTCTTTCCGAATCTGATCGTAAGCTTCCTGTACTTTCTTGAATTTTTCCTCTCCACCTTTTCGATGGGCTTCGTCCAAATGGGTAAGTTTATCGGGATGATATTTTTTTGCCATTGCCCGAAAGGCACTTTTAACCTCGGCGTCGGTGGCGTTTCTATCAATTTCCAGAATCTGATAAGCACTGTCTGGATTTTTGAAGAACATAGCTTTAATGCTGTCAAAATCGCGACCAAAAACTCCTAAAAATCCTGCGATACGGTTTATTTCTGCCACTTCCGGTTCTGAAACCCTGCCATCAGCATTAGCGATACTGAATAAAAAATGGAGAATTTGCAATCGGGTTTCATACTGCGTGCGCTGTCGAAGAAGGTTACAAATATTTTGAGCGGAAATCTCGCGGTTTTTTATAACCTCATTAAAAACCCGAAAAGTGGCATTCGCCCGGTCTTTTCCATAGGTCTGTACAAAGTACTTGCGGACAAAGTCCAGTTCGGTTTGACTTACATTTCCGTCAGCTTTTATAACCAAGGAAGCCAAGGAAAGCAAGTGGAGTTCAAAATCGGCAGGAGAAACTCGTTGTGCGGAAGTATTGGAAGTATTAAAAGTGGACTGAAAGGTTTTGCCCCTAACGCTTAAGTTATCGAGAAGACTACCTATAAAAAACCCGGCAATAGCGCCTGGGAATCTATAAAACAAATAGCCTATCACGGCTAGTAACCAACGAAGCATAGGGTTGTAATTTTTCCAATTTATAGCCGACAAAGGTAAATATTAATAATAGTTCGCATATTCCAAATCTCAAAAAAGGTGAAAACATTAATGTGAAGAGGGAAAATCCAATAAGCGGAGCTATTATTTAAATCAAATATTTTTATTTTGAATTACTTATAAGATTTGCAGCGTATGAATTGGAGACTTATTCGTCTCAAAATGCTTAACTTTGCAAGAAATATTATCATACAATTTAAACTCAAATAATATGTACCCACCAGAATTAGTAAGACCGATGCGCGAAGATTTG
>Ga0079223_10000482_pt1 | contig 20407 bp, 15 predicted proteins | sample Stecom2011_FD_75072 | JGI IMG/M metagenome (GOLD analysis project Ga0079223, IMG submission 75072) | Agricultural soil microbial communities from Utah to study Nitrogen management - Steer compost 2011 | ecosystem: Environmental > Terrestrial > Soil > Agricultural land | place: USA: Utah...
CCCGCGTCGGCACCGTGCCAATAGAAATAGCCTGTGACGTTGACAATCCTCTCCTGGGGCCCAGGGGAGCAGCCCGGGTCTATGGCCCCCAGAAGGGAGCGGACCCCAACATGGTGCAGCAAATGGAAGCCGCTTTGGCCCGACTGGCGCGCCTTGCCCAAAAGGATCTGGGCCGGGATATCGCCAGCTTTGCCGGCAGTGGCGCCGCCGGCGGGCTGGCGGCGGGTCTCAGCCTAGTGGCACCGATAAATTTAAGTCCCGGCATCGACCTGGTTTTGGAAACAATGAATTTTGACCAACACTTGTCAGTGGCCAGCATGGTCATCACAGCCGAGGGCAAAATTGATGACCAGTCTGCCATGGGCAAAGCTATTTCCGGCGTAGCCCAACGGGCCCGGGAAAGGGGCATTCCGGTCTTTGCCCTGTGCGGAACAGTGGGGCAAGGCCATGAGGCGGTGTACCAGCAAGGTATCAGTGCCGTTATCCCCATTGTCGATGGCCCCATGTGCCTGGACCAAGCCATGGCCCGGACAGCTGACCTACTGGCAGCCACCAGCAGGAGGTTAATGGAAATTCGGCTGGCCTAGCCTTGTCAAGGGCTTTATAACACCTTATAATTATTTTGAGGAGGTGTCAGCATGGAACTAAAGTTATACAACACCCTCAGTCGTTCCAAGGAAGTATTTAAGCCTCTGGTGCCAGACAAAGCCGGTATGTATGTCTGTGGCCCCACTGTCTATAAATACGCCCATATTGGTAACCTGCGCTCCTATGTCTTTGCCGATTTACTGCGCCGGGTCTTGGAATACAACGGGTATAAAGTTACGCATGTCATGAATATCACCGATGTCGGCCACCTGGTCTCCGATGCCGACGAAGGTGAAGATAAAATGGTGGAAAGCGCCAAGAGGGAGAAGAAATCTCCTTGGGAATTGGCCCAGTACTACACCGATGATTTTATGCATAGCATAGAGCTGTTGGGCATAAAGAAACCCACGGTGGTGTGCAAAGCCACGGAACATATTCAAGAGATGATAGACATGACCCAGGCTCTGCTGGAGAAAGGGTATGCCTATCACATCCAAGGCGACGGCATTTACTTTGATGTCCAGAAATTCCAAGACTACGGTCAACTCTCGGGCAACCGATTAGAGGATCTCCAGGCCGGAGCCCGGGTGGACGTCAACCATCACAAGCATCACCCTGCAGATTTTGCCCTCTGGAAAGAGGCACCGCCAGAGCATATTATGCAATGGCCCAGCCCCTGGGGACAGGGTTACCCCGGTTGGCATATCGAGTGCTCTGTCATGGCCATGAAGTACCTGGGCAAAAAGATCGACATCCACACCGGAGGAATAGACCATATTCCCATCCATCATGAAAATGAAATTGCCCAGTCAGAGGCCTATACCGGTGAAAGATGGGTCAATTACTGGCTCCATGGAGGGTTCTTGCAGTTGGAGTCAGGCAAAATGTCCAAAAGTCTGGACAACTATATCACCCTCTCCACACTGACACAACGCAATCTTGACCCCTTGGCCCTCCGGTATCTATGCCTAAATGGCCATTATCATTCGCCCTTGAACTTCTCTTGGCAGGCCCTGGAGTCTGCCCAAAAGTCATTAAACAGACTTCGGCAAGGTTACCAAAAACTGCCCCAGTCCGATGCCCCCCCTGATCCCCAGCTCAAGGAACGCTTTCTCCAGGCCGTTAACGACGACCTCAACGTACCTCTTGCTCTTTCCTACGCATGGGAAGCAGTCAGATCGAATCCCCCGGGAGCAAAAGAGCTTCTCAGTCAGTTTGACCAAGTTCTGGGCTTAAAATTGGACGCTGAGATTTCCAGCGGCGCCAAGGAATTGCCTTCGGAATTAGCCGCCCTCTTGGAGCAACGAAATCAGGCCCGGGCCGAAAAAAATTGGGCAAAATCCGACCAGCTTCGAGATGAACTGGCCAGCAAAGGGGTCACAGTTAAAGATACCAAGAATGGAACAGAGTGGGAATACCGCCCAAAATAAAACTAACCCTGCAGCAGAAACTGCAGGGTTGTTCTGTATATCAGCTGGTATGACGCTGAGCGGGCTCTGACCCATGAATAAACAAGAGATATTGGAAATAGTCAGTTGTCCGCCCACCATAGGGATGCCTGATGGTGAAAATATCTCTAGCAAAGGGAGAGTCTTCATTGTTTAGGCGAAACAAGGTGTATGGGTTATGGGCTAAGTCACGAAATGGCCCCCGGTCTCTCAGCAAATCTTCCTCCATGTCGATGGTGTAGTATCTGCCGAAATAGAACCGGAATTCACTTTCCACGTACATGGCGGCAATAGAAACCACATTGCCCTGGACCGGAGACCCCTCACCATTAAGCAACATGGCCAAGGTGGGAGTGCTACCTAAACGAGGTGTGTTGGCTTTGTGTTGGAAGATATGTTCCATGGTAATTTGGCCAAAGTATTTTCCCGATGGTAGGTGGGAATGAGCCCTAAGAAAACTCTCGTACATTGCTTCTTCCCTTCGCTGATAAAAATCTGGCGCCGAAGGATCCATACCACTGGTAACAGTCAGATTGTGTAACACAAACTCCAGGTGCTTAAAATCGTCACCCAAGATATTGCGGTAATCATCTTCGTTGGCGGCTATATCGGATATTAGGTCACGGATATCTCCCCTGCCGGCCCTTACATCCCTCAAAAGAGGCAATTCCTCAGCGCCAGGTAGTAGACTCAGGTAATACCGGGCTGTATTGGGCTGGTACTCAAGATCGATACCCACAACAGTTATCCTATCCTCCGACGGCAAAGCTTGGTTGTATTCAAAAAGCTTTTCCCAGAATACCCGGTGGTCGTGGTTACTACTATTTGTGAATCGTATCTCCTCATGAATTAAATCCAATAAATCGGGATCGCCTGTTTCCAGGTACATATTGTACATTTGTCCTGTGCCGTATCCTTCGCCGAGCAAAAAATAATTTACACCAGCCATTTGATGTAGACCTATAAGCATGGCATATTGCAAATCGTAACTGGCTTGGGTACCATGCCATTCTGCTCCTGACAAGAAGACAGATGCCTCAACATCTTCTGCCATCAGCTCTAAATTAGGGTTTTCTGGATCGATAGCATAATTATTATCAACTAAGTATGGCCCTAAAACCGCTCTAGTAGACTCAGCCACTGGCATTGCGAGCACTATAACAAACAAAACAATTGCAATTATATATCTTCGCACTTCTATTCCCCCCTAAATACCTACTCATATTCACTATATCATGATTTCTCCATACCAATGATTACAATATTATTACACAATACCCATGTATACTCCCCCCGGGCAATGCGTAAGTATTAGGTAATTGTGGAGGGGGGAAAACATGAAACAGATTATCCTATTGGGAGAGCTCAGCAGTTGGCAGCAGGAGACAGAATTTATCACTCAGATGTTGAATTTCACAGCCACCAGTGCTATAACAATGGATATCGGCCTGCGTCCGCAGGCAGCAGATCTAAATCGTAAAGAAATACAAAAGTTATTTCCGGCAAAAAACTTGGCCTGCAGCATAGAATATGCAGTGTCAAAATTGTATTCCCAGGGTATTGCCGACGGCCTCCTTTGCCTGGTGGGCAACAGCCCCCAACTGTATCCGGGCATAAACAACGCCCTTTCAATACTCCCCTACGGAACACCTAAAATTGCAGTAGTTCGGGGCAACAGCACCTGGCAACAAAGCAGGGATACCCAGCGGGTAAACCTCCCTGGCCAGGGGTACAATCTCAATCCGGTGATAAAAATCTGTTTAGGCAATGCAGTGTTTGCCATCAGCGGTATGGCACTATGCAATGTCCAAAATTTCGGTTCCAACAAGGCCACCATTGGGATACTGGGTTGTAAGGCTGACAAAAGCGTTGCCAACATGGATTTAAACTATATATCATTTAAGTCCGGGGATGAATTCTTGGAAAAATTTATACGCAACGGATATCTCCAAGGATTGCTGCTGGAGGGGCACCACCAGGACTGGCCCTATGTAAAACTCGCCTTGGCCAGAGAAATTCCCTTGGTCTTTGCCGTCAAAGAACCCGATGCAGTCCTAAACAAGATTAATGCCCTAAACCCTCAGGGTGCGCCAATTGCCATCGTCAGCAGTGGATCACCACTGGCCTCACCTGTGCGAACCGAAACCGGTATTCGATCTTATATGGTTTTCAACAGATTCGGCTCAGAATCCTTCTACACCTCAGCCATCAAAGTAATGGTAGAACTTCTGGACTGATTGCAACTATTTGCAATGCAAATAATAGCCCAGAAACCGAGAGTTTGATGTATAATGTTGGTAGAAATCGAAATTAGGGAGGTTGGGGAAATGCACTTGGATTATATCCGGTCTTTTTGCTTAGTTGTGAATGTGAAATCAATCACTAAAGCTGCTGCCCAATTGCATCTCAGTCAACCAGCCTTGAGTCTCCAAATTAATTCCCTGGAAAACAAATTTGGAACGAAATTGTTAGAACGTAGCAACCGAGGCGTCAAGCCCACACAGTCAGGAATGCTTCTCTACCGCCATGGTCAACAGATTATTAAAATTATGGATGCTTTACATCAAGATATTACCGTCTTAGATAACCCCGCTGGTAAGAGGTTAAAGATTGCCTCTTCTCCTGTCCCCGGAAGTTATCTACTGCCGGTGAAGATGCTAGATTTTACCGCAATACATCCAGAAAGTAAATACCGGGTTTCGATTAGGCCGGTCCAGGAAGTGTTTGAAAACCTCCTGGCAGAAACCGCCAACATCGGCATCGTATCTGGACCAATTCCCCTGGGAATTACAGCCTACTTGCTGAAGGAAGATATATTTATTCACCCCTTGGGCAGCAGCACCATCGTCCCCATCTGCCACAAAAACAGTCCCTGGGCTGGCAAAAAAATTGGCATGGAATTGCTGTACAAACTGCCTCTCATTTTGCCCAAGAAATTCTGCGGAAGCAGGACGGCCATCGAGCTGGGTTTACAAGATGCATTGGACCCCACCAGGATTAATATACTGGCTGAACTGGATGACTGTGCCGCAATAATTTCTGCAGTAAAAACCCAGGCGGGAGTGGGCTTGGTTCCGCGCTTAGCCATCGATACCCGGGACGTGGAAGTTATGGACTGTGCAGGCTTGGAAATCCCCCTCCCCTTCACTCTACTGGCCAGCTCCACATTAGAAAAAACCCCGGCCTTAAAAGATATGATTACATTGCTAAAATCTGCTGTGGAACAAACTGTGCCGGCCTAGCTTAATAATAATTTGAGGTATACCCGAACCCAGTTGGACATACTAGGTCAGGGGTGAAGAAATGTCACATTTAACAAAAACGCAATTGTCCACATTGGATTTGCCTGAACTAAAATTGGTGGAGAACCGTCTGCACGGCCTATCCAAAGGCCACGAAAAATATTTACAAGCCATAAATCAATATGTATTTGGACTGGAGGGTAAAAGGATACGCCCCCTTCTTGTCCTTCTTAGCTCCGACATTTACCGCGCCAATCTCAAAGTGCGCATCGATATTGCAGTAGCCGCAGAGCTAGTACATACTGCGTCCCTGCTCCATGACGACGTGGTAGATGCCGCTACCTTGCGCCGAGGCAAGGCCAGTGTCAATAGACGCTGGGGAAACCCCACCAGCGTTTTGGCCGGTGATTTTTTATTTGCCCAGGCCTTTTCTATTCTCAGCAATTACCCTCAAGCCCTGGAATTGATGACCAACGCCATCTCCACTATGTGCGAGGGAGAACTGATTCAGCTGCATGCCCACTTTGATCCTGATATCACTCCTGAAACCTATGTCCGCACCATAGCGAGCAAAACCGCCAGTCTCTTGGCTGCCAGTTGCCAATGCGGCGGCTTAATCAGCACAATGCCTCCACAACAGGTGAAAATCCTGGGTAAGTTTGGCCTTCACCTGGGCACTGCCTACCAAATTATCGATGATATTGGGGATTACAGCCTGGAATCCTGGCAATCGGGCAAACCCCAGGGAACCGACATCAAAAACGGCATTGTCACCCTACCTCTGCTCTACTTGCTGGCCGATCCCAGCAGTCGAGGTCGGGTGGAACAACTTCTGCGGGGGGAGGACCCCATAACCCCGCAAATGCTCGCTCCTGAATTGGCAGAGACCAAGGCACTGGAAAGGGCGACCCAGGTCGCCCAGCACCATTTACAAGCCTGCCAAGAGCAGTTAAGAAAGCACCTGCCCCATTGCCGCTCGATTTTGAGGTTGACTGGTCTGGCTCAACAATTGGAACAACGCTGCAGTCAGCTGTCAGATTACTTTCCGGCTCCGCAAGTAGCGGGCCATGCGTTCCAGCATTCGCGCCCGGTAACTGGTTTTGCTCATCAAACGGGCGGTGGTCCCAGCTAGCTCCTGGCCCCGGGCTTTGGAATCCGACAAATACAAGGCCATGAGGCCATCCACCACCAAGGAATGAAACTTGGCCCGGGAAAGATTACTGACTGCTCTTTTTGCCTGACGGTAAAACCAGAGCAGTCTTTCAATTTCATCCCCCTCTTTGTAGTATGCAACAAAGTTCATATCCTGGTGTTCTTCATCCTCGGCCTGGTCTATATAGTAGTCCAATAAAATATGAATACCCTGCACCCAAGGCATGTACTCCTTATCCAGCGTAGCATCCCCTCCGGCCACCAGGGCGAATACCCCCAAGGTTGAGCCACAGGCTGCTGCAAACTCCCACCAGTATAAATTGGGTGCCGTATCTTGCTTCTCTTGGTAAAGGGCGGCTAATCTTTCTTCCCCTGCCCCACGCTCCATATGTTTATAACTTTGTAGGTCGATATATAGTTTAGTCAGAGCAAAAAGAGAGTCTCGGCGCTGAGGAATATGGGGCAAACGTTCCAGAGCCTCTCGACACTGGTCCACCAACAGGTATAAATATCCGGAGTCGTCCTGGCAGGGAAAGGAGCCGTAATAGTCACCATACTCTCCAGAAGAATCCAAACTGTCCAGCATAGACTGGTGTAATTGGCGGAAGACCTGCTCCGAATGAATGCCAAACCGGTCACATAAATTATCCAGGTAATCGCTGATTGTTTGAAAGGCCACTATAAATTGGAGGACATCTTCCCGCTGCTTCTCCTTGGCCAAAAAGGCATAGACACTGCCCCCCAAACAATGGAATTCCTTGTCCCGGATGCTGGCCAACCCTTGTCGGGCCAAGGGACTGTCCACCCCAATTAGCCTCCGCCGATAATGGTTGAGCTGACGACGCACTGCAGGAAAAGTCTTGCGGATCATCTGGGTAACAATCATATTATCAACTCCTACCTTGACATCTGATAAACTATAACTTATTATGTACCAACAAGAGTGAAATAAAGGCTGTGAAGGGAAGTAGTAGCGTCGCCAGCAGACATCAGAGAGCCGGCCCCTGGCTGTGAGGTCGGCGTCTGCACTGCGTGAACTCGGCCCCGAGCTGGCAGGAGGTGACAATTCTGCCCGGTGGCACCGTTATCGCTAATTAAGGTGGCATTTATGCAACCAGGGTGGTACCGCGGGAACCCTCGTCCCTGAATGGATGGGTTCCTTTTTTGTTACCCAAAATGTAATCGAGGAGTGACAGACATGAGTTATGATTTTCAAGCCATGGAGAAAAAATGGCAACAGGCCTGGGATGAGCAAGGGCTGTACAAGACCGGCAAGGATGAGGACCGGAAAAACTATTATGCCCTGACCATGTTCCCCTATCCCAGCGGCGATTTGCATATCGGGCACTGGTATGCCATGGCCCCATCGGATACCCGGGCCCGCTACAAGCGGATGCAGGGGTATAATGTTCTATTTCCCATGGGCTTTGACGGCTTTGGCCTGCCGGCGGAAAACGCCGCCATCAAGCACAATATCCATCCAGGCAAATGGACTTATGCCAATATCCAGCGCATGCGCCAGCAGTTGAAATCCATGGGGGCCATGTTTGACTGGGACCGGGAGATAATCACTTGTGATCCAGAATACTATAAATGGAACCAGTGGCTATTCTTAAAGTTCTTTGAAAAGGGCCTGGCCTACAAAAAATATTCCCCGGTGGACTGGTGCCCCAACTGCAACACCACCCTGGCCCGGGAACAGGTTATCGGCGAAGAGCGAATTTGTGAACGCTGTGACACCCCGGTGGAGAAACGAGAGTTAAACCAATGGTATTTAAAGATAACTGATTACGCTGATGAACTGTTGAACTTTGGCGACCTGGACTGGCCCCAGCGCATCAAAACCATGCAAACTAACTGGATTGGCCGCAGCGAAGGTGTAGAATTTGCCATGAAGGTAAAGGATCACGACGAAAAATTCACTGTGTTCACTACCCGCATTGATACCATATACGGCGTGTCCTTTGTGGTAATGGCTCCGGAACATCCTCTGGTGGAAAATATAACAACTGCCGCACAGGCTGAACAGGTCAAGGCGTATATCCATAAGGCCAGTCGGCGGACCGAAATCGACAGACAGAGTACCGCCACCGAAAAGGATGGGGTATTTACCGGTGCCTACGCCATTCATCCCTACACCGGCCAGGACATCCCCATTTACATCGCCGACTACGTTTTGATGGGTTATGGCACTGGAGCAATAATGGCAGTACCTGCCCACGACCAACGGGACTTTGACTTTGCCCAAAAGTATAATTTGCCCATTCCCCCCGTAATCTCCCCCAAAGAGGGATTGCCCGATTCTCTGGAACAAGCCTATACCGGGCCGGGTAAATTAATCAATTCTGATGACTGGACGGGTCTTGACAGCCAGGAGGCAATTGAACAAATGTCCCAAGATATCCAAGAGCGGGGGATTGGAAAGCGGCAGGTCAACTATCGCCTGCGGGATTGGCTGGTAAGCCGCCAACGCTATTGGGGGACCCCCATCCCCATCATACACTGTAAAAAATGCGGCCCCGTAGCCGTACCCAAAAAAGATTTGCCAGTTATGCTCCCGGAGGATGCTCAATTTCGGCCCACCGGCGAATCTCCCCTCCGCTTTCACCCTGAATTTTTGCATACCACCTGTCCCCACTGCGGCGCTCCCGCAGAAAGGGAAACCGATACCATGGACACCTTCTTTGACTCCTCATGGTATCAATACAGGTACACCAGCCCCAAGGAAGACAAGCAACCCTTTGATCCCCAGGAAGTTAAATACTGGATGCCGGTGGACCAGTATACCGGCGGCGTCGAGCACGCCACCATGCACCTTCTCTATGTTCGCTTCTTCACCAAGGCCATGCGGGATATGGGCCTAATTGACTTTTCCGAACCAATGAAGTCGCTTTTTAACCAGGGCATAATCTTGGGCGAGGACTCGGAAAAGATGAGCAAATCCCGGGGCAATGTGGTGGCCCCCGACGACCTGGTGGACAAATACGGGGCAGATGCCGTCCGAGTATACCTAATGTTTATGGCACCTTGGGAATTGGGCGGTCCCTGGAACAGCGATGGCATCGGCGGGGCAGTTCGTTTCTTAAACAGAGTCTGGCGTCTGGGCAATGCCCAGCTACCTCCCAACCACCAGCCGGAAACCATCTCAGAAAAAGATTTCCGACGCCTAGTCCATGAAACCATCCAAAAAGTCACCGACGATATGGAGAGCTTTAAATTCAACACCATGCTTTCGGCGCTGATGGAATACACCAACCATCTCATCAAACACCAGGGCTCCCAACTGGAGCAATCTCCCCTCTGGGCCCAAGCCGTCGACGCCTTGATCTTGATGCTAGCCCCCGTTGCCCCCTTCATTACCGAGGAACTCTGGTCGCTGCGGGGCCATGACAATAGCGTCCATATCCAGCCCTGGCCCCAGTACGATTCCCAGGCCCTGGTCAAGGATTCCATCACCGTCCCTATCCAGATAAACGGAAAACTCCGGGACACCATAACTGTGCCCACAGGCCTGGACCAAGACGCAGCCCAGGAGGCTGCTCAAAGCAGCGAAAAAATCAAGCAACTTATTGGCAACAAAAAAATTGTCAAGGCAATCTGGGTGCCAGACAAATTGATAAACCTTGTCGTAAAATGAAATAAATAACTCGTATAGCTGTTCCCGACCTTCCTATACTAATAACGAGGGGAGGTGAACAGCTTGCGAGTTGATAAAGATAACAATGCCATTTCTCGGGTTAAATGTGTGGTGAATACTTGCCGCTATTACGGTGATGGCGACCATTGCATGGCTTCTAAAATCGAAATCCAGCCCCCCGAAGCCCATGATACCGAACAAACTGACTGCGCAACCTTTTCACCAAAATAATATTAAAAAAACAGGGGATAGTTTCCCTGTTTTTAATCATTTAGTTGGACTACATCCTGGTCAGAGAGGATGAAATCGTGATTTACCGCTTGCCCATCAAATTTAGAGGATCCCCAGACTTGGGCAGTCTTGAGATTGTCGGCGATGTCTTTGTGGATATACTCGGCCAAATCGCTGACGGTGCTGTTCACCGGCAGGACAAAGGGTCGCTTGCGGTCCGGCTGTTTGCCAGGTTTTTTGGTGTAAACCCGAATTACATTGAGCCTTTTATAGACCAAGGTTCGGAACTCTTCCAGGTTAAAACCTGTTTGCACCGAGATGGGCAAAATTTTAGGGCAATCCGGCACCAATTCTTGAATGATTTCAATGATCTCCTGGGCATCCACCAAATCAGCTTTGGTTCCCACTGCCACAATTTTATCTAAGGTATGGGCTCGCACCCCCTGGGGAACCTCTTCCCTAAGGATTCGCTTTTCCTTTAGATAATCTAACATGGCGGTGAGATGATCGGCACAGTCGGCATCGGCCAGATCCACCAGGAGCAAGAGCATATCGCTGTTGCGCATGGCAGTACTGAAATTGCCCACTATGCCCTCGGGAACAAAGGGTGGTGTATCCACCAGCTGAATTCCCACATCCTCATAGGGCATCATTCCGGGAATGGGCAGAGGAGTGGAAAAAGGGTATTCCGCCACCTGAGTTTTTGCGTTGGTCAAGGACTGGACCAACGCAGATTTACCAGCATTGGGCCAACCCAACAGTAGCACCTGCCCCGCCCCTTGACGCTCAATGAGGTAAGGGTCTTCCTGGCGACTGCCAGCACCCTTTTGCTCGCCACCTTCTTTGCGCATTCGGGCTAGCCGCTTTTTAATTTCTGCTTGCAGCTTCTCTGTCCCCTTATGCTTAGGTATGGTTGCCAGCATTTCTTCTAGAGCTGCCAATTTGTCTTCATGGCTACTTGCCTTTTTGTAAGCTTCTTCCGCTGCATAGTATTGTTGGGTAAGATTAGCAGGCACGCGATCACCTCCCGGTAAATAATTAGCGCTTTAACCAACCAAAACGAGGGAAAGTCGAAGCAATGGATGCCAGCAAAGGTAGAAGGATTAATCCAACTGGACCAAAGAGTTGCAGTCCCAAAAATAGAGAGAGAATGGCCACAATGGGGTGGATTCCCAAGTTCGTGGAGAGCACCTTGGGTTCTATGATTTGCCGCACCACGACTATTACTGCATACAATAGACCCAGCATAATAGCAGTAAAGGGGTTACTGGTAAGGAAATACCAGACCACCATGGGTATCAGCAAGGTCCCAGCCCCCAGGATAGGGAGCAAGTCGAAAATGGCAATCAGCACTCCCAGTGCCAGGACATAGGGTATCCCCAAAAGGGCAAAGGCAACCATGCAGATTCCTGCCGTAACGCTAATCAAGAATAATTGGGCTTTGATATAACCATGGATTGATTTAACGACCTTGGCCACACTGCTTTGGGCATTGGGCAGTAGTTTTAGAATCCAGTTCTTATCGTAAATCAAGTAAAATACCAGGATAAGTATAACCATCAAGGCCACAAATAGACCCGGCAAAGAACTGATTAAGGAGATGCTGGAAGAAATAAGGGTCATGGCCATGGCTTGTAAGGATTCGATTCCTCGCAGCACCACTTCATCCAAAACCACAAAAAAGGTCTCCTCATAACGGGTACCCTCAACCAAGGGCAATAGTCTCTCATTAAACAAGGTGTTAAGGTCAGAAATTATTCTGGGAAAGGTGAGGACAAAACCCTCGGCCTCTTTGTACAACCTATGCATAGCCCACCATAAACCCGCAACTATACCTGAGAAAGCAGGAATCAACACTATTCCAGTGGACAGCAACCGACTCTTTATTTTTTGGTTCAGCATATCTACCAAGGGCATTAATAGTAATGTTAGAAGTAAAGCCAGTAGCACAGGCAACAAAAGGCCAACTATTTCCCTTCCATGATTGAGGAGGAGAAAAATAATCCCCACACCGGCTAAAATTTTCAAAGTCCCAGCTATTCTCTCCATATCGACACCCTCTCCAAAGCATAATTCAACGTAAACGGTCCCGTAACCTGCAAAATCCATGATTTTGCTGCATTTTTACCCCTTACACTCCATATCTTAACAAAAATTTAAAAACATCGCCACAGCGATGTTTTAGCTTATGTATAAGTCGAGCAAGCATGTAAGCCGGGTTCTGTACCCCTATGGGGCAGCAACTATCTATCTGGGATGCCAGTCGCCTGGCACCTCATGCGACCATACCCGAGGGTGGACGGGCCATCCGTATCCCTCCTACTTGGTCTTGCTCCAGGTGGGGTTTACCAAGCCAGTCAGTCACCTGACTGCTGGTGCGCTCTTACCGCACCGTTTCATCCTTACCACGGCCTAAAGCCGGGCGGTTTGTTTTCTGTGGCACTATCCTTGAGGTCACCCTCACTGGACGTTATCCAGCACCCTGCCCTATGGAGCCCGGACTTTCCTCAGCTAAATCAGCTGCAGCTGCCCAACTTGCTCGTCTTATTGTAAGCCTAACTTTAACACAAAACACTAATTCAGTCAAAGGAAATTGCTGTAACTATCCCCATGGATGTGTTGGTGTTTCCTTGGACATTTTGACAATAATTTTTGCCAATAAATGTCCAGCTTCTGGGCGGCCTAGTTTTGCCGTCGCCTGAGCCATTCTTTTCAACTCCGCTGGGTTGTCTAAAAGTGCTCTAATTTTTTCGGAAAGATTTTCAGCTGTCAAATTACTCTCTTCCACCAATAAAGCAGCTCCGGCCTTAGCCATGGCCTTAGCATTGTGCAATTGATGGTCGTCGGTGACATTGGGCGATGGAATTAACAAGGCAGGGCAACCCGCCGCTGTCATTTCGTGAACCATTCCCCCGGAACGAGCAACAATCAAATCGCAAGCTGCCATTGCAGTGGGCATGTCATGAAGGTAGTCCACCAACTGATATCTCTGTTCGGCATCAGCGGACAAATGTAACTTTCTCTTTTCGTCATTTACCCAATTAAAATAGCGATTTCCAGTTACATGAAGCAAAATAAGGTCAGGGTTTTCCAACAGAGATGAAGCCGAGTGAACCGCCACTGAGTTTAGTTTTTCTGCACCTCCGCTGCCTCCCACCACCAGAACCAAGCGACCGTTAGGAGCCAAGCCCATTTGCTGCCTGGCCTGTACCGCATCAATATCTAAAAATTCTCGTCTCACCGGATGACCGGTGACCACTATCTTTGTCCCGGATTTAATCCTCTTTACTGCTTCAGCGTGGCTGACAGCCACCTTGCTGACCCGAGAGGCCAGCAACCTGGTGGTCAGACCAGGGAAAGCATTCTGTTCATGAATCAGTGTGGGCACCTTGGCCAAGGCCGCCGCCATTACTACTGGCCCCGATACATAGCCCCCGGTGCCAACCACAACATCGGGCTTAAATTTTTTTATTATTCTTCTAGCCGCCAAAATTGCTGTCAGAGCCTTGTATGCTGTAACTATGTTTTTGGGTGTAAAACCACGGACAAAGTACTGTACATCCACAAAATCAATCTCAAAGCCTTGCCGGGGTACCACTGTTTTCTCCAACCCCCGGCTGCTGCCGACAAATTTAATTTGAGCATCCGGGGCCAAGCGCAAGATTTCATTAGCAATTACGATTCCTGGATAAATGTGGCCGCCGGTACCGCCTCCAGTTATCAACACTCGTAGATTTTTATCGGTCATGGTTTTCTCCTTACTTGTTTACTAATTTTTCTAGCACTAATATTCTGCCACAATTGTTGCAACGAGTATACTGCCCACCCTTTTTAAGGGCGTGAACATTAAGAACGGTCTGGGTCATGCCACATGCGCCACAGCTGTCCTCTTTGAGTAAAGCCATGGGCCGCTTCTTATTGGCAACTAAACTATTATATATCACCAGCATATGGCTGGGAATAGCCTCGCGCAGTTGTTGGCGCTCTAACTTTAGGTCCTGGTAATCTTTCTTCACCTCCAGCTGACGCTGCTTAACCCGGTTGGTCCGGGAACGACGACATTCATCCAACCGCTGGTGGCGCTGGGTTTCATCGGCAATTTTGTTTTCCAAGCCATCCAGGACCTGCATACAGCTCAACTGCTTTTTATCTAAATCCGCTTTGCGGGTCTTTAACTGCTGGATTTTTTGTTGGATGGAAACTAATTCTTTACTTTTGCTGTCCTGGGAGGAGTAAAGTTGCTGATTGAGCTGATTGAGCTGACGATTGATGGCTTCTATTTCTGTCACAGCCTCTTCATATTCTTTCTTCGTCTCTTTCCACTGCATCCGGGATGAGTCGATATCCGCTTGAATCTGCTGAAGATCGCCGCTGCTCTCACCGTCCAACAGTTCTTTAAGCTTGCTCCATTCCTTGCGCAATTGCACCATTTCGACCTCAACCTGCTGTAATTTCCACATGTCCTTTAAACAGTCCATGCCATCCCCTCCCATCTACCAATTGGTTTTTATATACATTGGGTCTGTATTTCCAGGATACTGGGCAATGTTAATCCCTGGGAGCATTTTTTCCAGATAAGTCTTTACAGCCGCCAAAACGGGAACCTCGCTGGAATAGTGACCAGCATCAATCAGAGCCAGCCCGCTTTGTTGCGCTTCTAGAGCTGAATGGTGGCCCACATCCCCGGTCACCAGAACATCGGCACCCCGGCGCTGGGCCAGGCGGACAAAATCACTGCCGCTGCCACCGCAAACTGCTACTTTTTTGATCAAGAGATCATCCTCCCCGCAAATTCTCAAATATCGGCAGTCCAATGCCCTAGCCAGGCTGATGGCCAAGGCATCCAAATTCAGGGGGGCAGGCAATGTCCCAATGCGACCGAGACCATATGCGGCAGGAATTTCCATGGGAAACAAATCATAAGCTATTTCTTCATAGGGATGCGCTTCACGCATTGCCGCCAAAACCCTGTTAACAAGATGCCCTTCCACCAGAGATTCCAGTTTGTATTCCTGCACTTCCTCTAAAACATCCTGTTGACCAAGCCAGGGTTTTGCCCCTGCCCCAGGGCAAAATTGCCCCTGCCCAGCGGCGGCGAAGGTGCAATGGGAATAATTTCCCATGGAACCTGCACCAGCATCACCCACGGCCTTTCGCACCCTGTCCAAGGCAGGGGCTGGAACAAAGACTGCCAATTTAAAGTAGTTTCCCTTCTGTCGGTCCAGCACATCAACATCCTGCAACCCAAGGAGCTGGGCCAGAACATCAGAAACTCCTCCTTGGATTACGTCGAGGTTGGTATGGGCAGAATAGACAGTTATTTGCTTGTTAAGTGCGGTAGCTATGATTTTCCCCACGGGACTTGCGGTAGTAACTCTGGCCAACTTGTGAAAGATCAAAGGATGATGGGACAACAAAAAATTATAGTTGTGAGCTGCAGCATACTCCATTACCTCCGGAGTAATGTCCAATGCCAACAGAATCTTGTCTGCAGCCCAACCCCCGTCACCCACCTGAAGGCCAGAATTATCCCACTGCGCCTGGATCTGGGGGGGTGCCCACTCTTCCAACACAGAAATCACTTTTCCCGCCGTTATAGGCAAGCCAACACCTCCTCCAAATTTGTTATTCGCTCATTGAGCTGTGCAACCCGCTGCCGCGCCGCCGGTGTGTTGGAACTGGCAGCCCCTTGGGCGGCTTTGCGCAACCGCACTACCCTTTGCTCCAACATGGGCTTGAACAAGGGGTGCTTATCAGCAAGCAAGCAGGGTCCAATTTCCAAATTCTCAAGCCGGGGCAAAGCTCCTCCAACAAATTCAGCTATAATAATTTCATAGTAAAAGTTATCTTCCCAAGCAATATCCTCCTGGATTATGCTAAATCCGTTGGCCAAGAGCCATGACCTGACCATACCCGCCTCGGTCATAGGCTGAAGCACCAAACGCTTGGGAAGATGCTCCCCTTGAGCTAGAACAGCGGAAACGGTCTCACCACCCATACCCGCTATAACCAAAACGTCCACATCATCATCCTGCTTTAGTACTTCCAAACCGTTACCCAAACGCAAATCAACGGCCTTTTCCACATTAAATAGCTGGATGGTTTCCGCAGCAGCCCGAAGTGGACCCTCTTTGTTGTCACTGGCAATTACATGGCTGGCAATTCGGTTAGTCAAAAGATAAACCGGGATATATGCATGATCTGTGCCGATATCCGCCACTACAGATCCGGAAGGTATCTTCTCTGCTATTGCCTGTAACCTGGGGGTTAACCTTATTTTCCTCACTACCTTCACTCCCCGCTATAAAACCTTCCACTATATATACTATATTTCCATATGTTTTACCTAAATTCCTTTTCTACTAAAAAAAACACTGCCTGAGCAGTGTTTTGGTTAGGTTGGTGACCCCTAGGGGATTCGAACCCCTGAATGCCAGCGTGAAAGGCTGGTGAGTTAAGCCGCTTCTCCAAGGGGCCAGGGATGGTGGGCCCACCTGGATTCGAACCAGGGACCGACCGGTTATGAGCCGGTTGCTCTGACCAGCTGAGCTATGGGCCCAAAAAATGGCTCCCCAGGCAGGACTTGAACCTGCAACCTACCGGTTAACAGCCGGTTGCTCTACCGTTGAGCTACTGAGGAACGCCACTGACATTAGCAATTATACTCGGTCACAACAGTATAGTCAAGACCTATTCCAAGTAATCTTTAAGTCTTTTGCTACGACTGGGATGCCTAAGCTTTCTAAGGGCTTTGGCTTCGATTTGTCTGATACGTTCTCGCGTAACGCTAAATTGTTTTCCAACTTCTTCCAGCGTGCGAGGCTTGCCGTCATCCAGACCAAAGCGCAAACGTAAAACCTTTTCTTCCCTCTCTGTCAGCGTATGCAGAACTTCTTCTAACTGCTCTTTAAGCAATTCAAAGGCCGCTGCATCGGACGGTGCCAATGCATCCTGGTCCTCGATAAAGTCACCTAAATGGCTATCATCCTCTTCCCCAATGGGAGTTTCCAAGGAGACAGGATCCTGAGAAATTTTAAGAATCTCCCTAACCTTGTCAGGAGTCATGTCCATATGCTCAGCAATCTCTTCCGCCGTCGGTTCCCTGCCCAATTCTTGAACCAACTGGCGGGATATGCGAATTAATTTGTTGATAGTCTCTACCATGTGAACGGGTATCCGAATAGTCCGGGCTTGATCGGCGATGGCCCTGGTAATAGCCTGTCTAATCCACCACGTAGCATAAGTGCTGAATTTATAGCCCCGGTGATAGTCAAACTTATCCACCGCACGCATCAGGCCCAAATTACCTTCCTGAATCAGATCGAGAAAAGACATTCCTCGACCTACATAGCGCTTGGCGATGCTGACCACTAAGCGTAAGTTGGCCTCTACCAGCTGCCGCTTTGCTATCTCATCACCGGCTTCCATACCCTTGGCCAACTCAACCTCCTGCTCCGCAGTAAGCAGAGATACCCGGCCGATTTCCTTGAGATACATTCGAACAGGATCTGTAACACTGATACCATCGGGAAGTGAAAGATCTACTTCGTTGTCATCGTCAGTTGAACCAGGATTATCATCTTTTTCCAAAGCAGGTACTTCTTTACTTTCCATAATATCGATACCCATGGTAGAGAGTTTTTCATAAAACTCCTCGATGTCTTTGGGACTGAGTTCAAAGTCCTGCAACGCATCGGCAATCTCCTTGTAGGTCAAAATCCCTCTCTTTTTCCCATGGGAAATTAGGCTTTGTTTTGCTTGATTTAGTTTTTCACTCTGATTTGCCATTGTATCCCCCCTTCCCGGAGAGCTATTATAAAGCCACAGATTAAGTTATATTCTTCATAGACGGCATTTCTCCTGCCGGATATGCTGTTTTATTTTAAAAAAAGATATAAGCTCCGGGATAGTTCTCTGTATCTATTTCGCTTTTAAGACCATTATTTCCTTCAAGTAAAAAAAAATTTTCACCCGGCCAAATTTATTATAGACAATATTTAGTAAATTATTCCCTGTTAAATTTCCCAGGGGCTTGGCAAAAAATTCTTTTTGTACACACTGACCACATAGCGATCAGTCATTCCCGCAATATAGTCGCAAACCCCTTGCCGAACATCGTCATTTCGCCAGTCTTCTGGCAGAAGTTCAGGATTAGCAACAAAAAACTGGTAAACTTCTTGGAGGACATGCTTGGCCTTTTTTTCCTCTTCTTTTGGTCGGGAGCCAATGTAGACATGGGCAAACATATAATCCCGGAGACGCTCCAGAATTTCACCCACGGCACCCAAGGATATGCGATTTGGGCTACTGTTTTCAATCAACGCCCGCACCAGACTGTTGATGCGCTGGGCATGGGTGGAACCCAAAGCTGCGATACAGTCCGCTGGCAACTGCTCTAAGCAAAGAATCCGCGCCCGGATGCCATCATCTATGTCATGATTGATATAAGCGATTCGGTCACAGGTTCTCACCACTTGCCCTTCCAGGGTTTCGGGAAGCTCTGGCCCAGAATGGTTGAGAATGCCATCCCGCACTTCCCAAGTCAAATTAAGTTTTTCCAGATGATCTACAACCCGCAAGCTCTGTTTGTTATGCCAAAATCCCCCGGGATGGATGCGATTCAACTCTTCTTCTCCAGCATGGCCAAAGGGCGTATGCCCCAAATCGTGCCCAAGGGCAATGGCTTCGGTCAGGTCCTCATTGAGTCGCAAAGCCCGGGCCGCTGTTCTGGCAATCTGAGCCACCTCCAGGGTATGGGTGAGTCGAGTCCGATAGTGATCGCCCTCGGGAGCAATAAAAACCTGGGTTTTATGCTTTAAGCGCCGAAAGGCCTTACAATGGATAATGCGATCCCGATCGCGCTGAAAGTCAGTGCGTATGTCGCAAGGCTTCTCGGCAACCTGGCGCCCCCGACTATAGCTACTGAGACTGGCCCCGGGAGCAAGGATTTGCTTTTCCAACTTCTCCTGTTCAAGGCGCATTTTAATACCTCCATTCTCAATAATTCAACAGATGCATTAATTATTCCTCTATAAACCTTTAAAATTGGAAACTAAATCTTGTTGCCATGCTGATGCCTGTCCAGTATACTAAAATATAGCATGACCGACCTATATATCCTGGCGAGGAGGAACCGAATTGAAAAAAACAATCACTCTACTTGTCTTAGCTGTTCTGCTCACTGCCATTACACCGGCAGCCGCTGCCAGTGCCACCGGTGGCCAGGCTGCTTTATTGATGGACTACGAAACCGGCCAAATAATATACAATGACAAGATCAACGAGGCTCTCCCACCAGCCAGTATCACCAAACTGATGACAATGCACCTCGTCTTTGAAGCCATAAGCACCGGAGAAATCAGTCTCAGCGACGAGGTAACAGCCAGTGCCAATGCCTCCAACTTGCCTGATGGATCTTCCACAATTTTTCTGGGCACAGGCGAGGTCCTGACAGTGGAAGAACTTCTAAACGCTGTAGCTATTATTTCCGCCAATGATGCCGGCATTGCCCTGGCGGAACATGTAGCAGGCAGCGAAGGTGCCTTTGTCCAAAAAATGAACGAGAAGGCACAAGAATTGGGCCTCACACAAACAGTTTTCACCAATTCCCATGGTCTGCATTCTCCAAGGCACAATATGTCCGCCCGGGACATTGCAATCCTGTCCAGGGCCACCATTCAAAAATACCCAGAAATCCTGACATACTCATCCAACAAATTTTCCCGCATGGAACGAGAAACCCGTTATGTTCGGGAAGGCTACTTTGATCTTCACTCTACCTTTGCCAGCCTCATTGGTTGGAGAAATATCGATGGATTAAAGACCGGCTGGACACCAGAAGCGGGACGTTGCATCACCGTTACCGCGCAAGAGGGTGACCGGCGCTATATCGCGGTAGTTTTGGGTGCTGAAAACATTCAACAGCGGGATGAGAAGGTCAAAGATCTCCTAGCCAAGGGCTTTGAACAGTTCCATCCCCAAACAGCCCTCAGCGCCGATGAAGTGGTGGAGACAGTGGAAATCGCCAACGCCAAAACCCAGTCCGTTGATATCGTTCCTGCCCAAGATGTAACCCTGGTGATGAGTCGCGATATGAGCCTGGATACGCA
>Ga0079223_10000483_pt1 | contig 20402 bp, 17 predicted proteins | sample Stecom2011_FD_75072 | JGI IMG/M metagenome (GOLD analysis project Ga0079223, IMG submission 75072) | Agricultural soil microbial communities from Utah to study Nitrogen management - Steer compost 2011 | ecosystem: Environmental > Terrestrial > Soil > Agricultural land | place: USA: Utah...
CATCGTCCGGAACATGTACCAGGTGATCAGCAGGACGACGCCGATCATCATGGCAAAGGCATAGTGATAGAGATAACCGCTCTGCAGCCTGACGGCGCGCTGCGCGAGATTGCGGGTAACGTTGGCAACCCCGTCCGGGCCGAGGCCGTCTATGATCGCTCCGTCGCCGGTCTTCCACAGTCCCTTTCCGATGAAGAAGGCCGGCCGCACGAAGAGGCGATCATAGAGCTCGTCGAAGTACCACTTGTTGTAGGAGAAGAGGTACAGAGGCCGCAGCCGCTCTGCCACAGTCGCCGGTAGCGCGGGCGACTTGATGTAGAAGAGCCAGGCCAGCGCGATTCCGATCAGCGTCACGATCATCGGCGCCGCCTTCACCCAGAAGGGCACGTGATGGGCTGCTTCGATGACATCGTTCAGCACGAAGATGGAATCCCCCCAGAAGGACTCGCGCCCGCTGCCCACGAAGGAGCCATAGAAGGCGATACCGGCCAGCACGGCGCCTGCCGCCAGGATGTAGAGCGGCCAAATCATCACCGGTGGCGACTCGTGGGCATGCTCCAGCGCCCGGCGATCCGCCGGCTCGCCGTGGAAGGTCATGAACAGCAGACGGAAGGAATAGAAGGCCGTCATCAGCGCCGCGATAATGCCCATCCAGAAAGCGAAGTCCCCGGCGGCAGACTGCGCAGCGTAGGCAGCCTCCAGCACGATATCCTTGGAATAGAAGCCGGCAAATCCGATGAAGCCCGGAATGCCGAAGCCGACCAGCGCCAGGCTGCCGATCCACATCAAGCCGTAGGTGATGGGAATCTTCCGATAAAGCCCGCCCATCCGGCGCATGTCCTGCTCGTCGTGCATCGCATGGATGACGGAGCCGGCGCCCAGGAAGAGCAGCGCTTTGAAGAAGGCGTGGGTCATGAGGTGGAACATCGCGGCGGAGTAAGCGGACACCCCGATCGCAAAGAACATGTAGCCTAGCTGCGAACAGGTGGAATAGGCGATCACCCGCTTGATGTCGTTCTGAGTCAACCCAACGGTCGCCGCGAAGAGGGCGGTCGCGGCGCCCACGTAGGTAACGACCTGAAGGGCAACAGGCGCGAACTCGAACATCGGCGACAGGCGGCAAAGCATGAAGACGCCAGCCGTCACCATCGTGGCCGCATGGATAAGGGCCGAAACGGGGGTTGGGCCCTCCATGGCATCCGGCAACCAGGTGTGAAGACCGAGCTGCGCCGACTTCCCCATGGCGCCCACGAAAAGCAGCAAGCAGATGGCGGTCAGGGCATTCGCCTCGATGCCGAAGATGTTGACCACCACGTCCATCCGCCCTTCGACCATTCCGAAGACCAGATCGAACTGGACGGCGCCAAAGAGAACAAAGGCGCCAGCCACGCCAAGCGCAAAGCCTACGTCACCCACACGGTTCACCAGAAAGGCTTTCATCGCGGCCGCGTTGGCGCTCGGACGGTCGTACCAGAAGCCGATCAGAAGATAGGATGCCAGTCCGACCCCTTCCCAGCCGAAGAACATCTGCACGAAGTTGTCTGCAGACACGAGCATCAGCATGAAGAAGGTGAAGAGCGACAGGTAAGCCATGAAGCGGGGGATCGACTTGTCCTCCGCCATGTAACCGATCGAATAGACGTGAACGATCGCCGAGACGATGGTGACGACGCAGAACATGACCGCAGTCAGGGTATCCACCCGCAGCGCCCAGGAGAGTTCGAAGGCGCCGCTGTCGATCCACGTTACCAGCTCTGTGGTGCGCGCATTGCCGCCAAGGGCAACATCGGCAAAGACGACGATCGAGAGCAGGGCGGATATAACCAGGCCGCCACTGGTGACGAGCTGCGCGCCACGGTCTCCGATGGCGCGGCCCAAAAAGCCCGCGATGAAAGCACCGAGCAGCGGCAGAAATACGATGAGGACGTCCAGCACCGTCTCAGCCCTTCATCAAGTTGATGTCTTCGACGGCGATGGAGCCCCGGTTCCGGAAGAACACGACCAGGATCGCCAGACCGATTGCCGCCTCAGCGGCAGCTACAGTCAGCACGAACAAGGTGAAGACCTGCCCAACGAGGTCGTTCAGATGCGCCGAAAAGGCGACCAGGTTGATGTTGACCGATAGCAGCAAGAGCTCGATCGACATGAGAATGACGATCACGTTCTTGCGGTTCAAGAAGATGCCCAAAACCCCCAGCGTAAAGAGGATCGCGGCAACGGTCAGATAATGCCCTAGCCCGATCTCCAACATCAGACCCCTCCCCCGCTTGGCATGTCCTTGAGCTCCACCGCATCGGTCGGCTTGCGCGTGACCTGGCGCGCAATGCTCTGGCGCCGGACACCCGGGCGCTGGCGCAGCGTGAGCACAATCGCGCCAATCATCGCCACCAGAAGGATGATGCCGGCAGTCTGGAAGAGGTAGACGTAATGGCCGTAGATGACGTTGCCGAGCGCCTCGGTATTGGTGACTTGCCCAGGGTCTGGAATAGGCATCCCCTGCCCCTCCAGGGTGCCCGGCGCCAATGTCCAGGCGCCCAAAGCCATGATCAGTTCGATGAGGAGGACAAGCCCTACCAGCGCGCCGACCGGCAGATACTGGAGAAAGCCCTGCTGAATTTCCGCAAGGCTGACGTCGAGCATCATGACGACGAAGAGGAAAAGGACCGCCACTGCCCCCACGTAGACCACGACCAGGATCATGGCCAGGAACTCCGCCCCCATCAGCAGGAACAGCCCAGCGGCATTGAAAAAGGCCAAGATCAGGAAAAGAACCGAGTGAACCGGATTGCGCGCCGAAATAACCATCACGGCAGACGCCACGACGATTGCAGCGAAGAGATAGAAGACGAGGCCGTGAATGATCATGGCGCGGCGCACCTCCTGACGACTGGCGGCTTGAACCCCTTCATCTCTTACTCTCTTCTCTCTGCTGCCCCTGGCATCGGGAGCAAGCGCCCTCAGCGATAGGGCGCGTCCTTCGCAATATTGAGCGCGATCTCGTATTCCCAGCGGTCGCCGTTATCCAGCAGCTTCTCGCGGTTGTAGAAAAGCTCCGCCCGAGTCTCGGTCGCAAACTCGAAGTTCGGCCCCTGCACGATGGCATCTACCGGACAGGCCTCCTGACAGTAGCCACAGTAGATGCACTTCGTCATATCGATATCGTAGCGGGTTGTCCGGCGGCTGCCGTCAGCGCGTGGCTCCGCCTCGATCGTGATCGCCAACGCCGGACAAATCGCTTCACAGAGCTTGCAGGCAATGCAGCGCTCTTCCCCGTTGGGATAGCGTCGCAGAGCGTGCTCCCCGCGAAAGCGCGGGCTCAAGGGGCCCTTCTCGTGCGGGTAGTTGAGCGTCACCTTCGGCCGGAAGAAATAGCGCAACGTCAGCCACATCCCGGCCAGAAGCTCGGTCAGGAAAAGACTGCGCACGGTACGATCGACGAAGGCCATCGTCAGTTACGAGCTCCGAAATTATCCGCGGGCCGGAAGGGCGCGCGGGTTAGCGGCGGCGCTACCATAGACGCGGAAGCGACCCATTCAAGTCCCTGCCTCACGCTGGAAGCCACCCAAAGGCGACCAGAGCGCCGGCGGTCAGGACCAGCCAGACCAGGGTGAAAGGCAGGAAGACCTTCCAGCCAAGACGCATGAGCTGGTCATAGCGAAACCGGGGGAAGGTCGCCCTCACCCAGAGGAAACAGAAGAGTACCAGGGCAACCTTCAGGGCAAACCAGACGACCCCGGGGATCCAGTTCAACGGCGCCACATCGAGCGGTGGCAGCCAACCTCCGAGGAAGAGGATGGTGGTCATCGCGCTCATGAGGATCATGTTGGCGTATTCGCCAAGGAAGAAGAGCGCGAAGCTCATCGCCGAGTACTCGACGAAGAAGCCGGCCACCAGTTCCGATTCACCTTCCGGCAAATCGAAGGGGGCGCGATTGGTCTCCGCCAGGGTCGAAATGAAGAAGATGACGAACATCGGCAGCAGAGGAATGGCAAACCAGACCGTCTGCTGTGCCATCACAATGTCCGTCAGCCGTAGAGAACCGACGCACAGCAACACAGTGATGATCACGAAGCCCATGGAGACTTCGTAGCTCACCATCTGGGCCGCCGACCGCAGGGCACCAAGGAAGGGGTATTTCGAATTGGACGCCCAGCCGGCCATGATGACGCCGTAAACGCCCAGGGAGGAAATCGCGAAGAGGAAGAGGATACCGACGTTGATGTCGGCGATCACCCAACCTTCCGCCACCGGGATGACCGACCAGGCGATCATGGCCAGGCTGAAGGTCAGAATCGGTGCTGCCAGGAAGACGATCCGGTTCGCGCCGGCCGGCAGAATGGTTTCCTTGAAGAGCAGCTTCAGGCCGTCGGCGAAGGGCTGCAAAAGGCCGAAGGGACCGACGATCTCGGGCCCCTTGCGCAGCTGCATGGCCGCGATGACCTTACGCTCAGCGTAGGTCAGATAGGCAACCGCTACCAGAAGCGGCACCACCATGGCCATGATCTGGGCGAGAATGATCAGCAGCGGCCAAGCATAACCGCTCCAGAGCTCTGTCACGATGCCCCTCCCCGGCAGACGTCGGCCTGCTTGTTTCGCATCATCCCCCTCATCCCTCGGTCCCGGTCATTGCTAGCTTGGGCATCACGAAAAGTTCGGTGCACTCGGCCATGGTCGGCGAGGCGCGACTGATCGGGTCGGTCATGTAAAAGTTGTTGACCGGCAAGGCGAAGGGCACGGGCACAGTGTCGCCCGCCACGCCGAACGCCTCCCAGGCAGCCGGGCGGACTTCATCGAGCCGGCCAAAGATCGGGTTCGCTTCAATGAGCTTCTGCCGCACCTCGCCCAGATTGTCATAGGGCAGTGGCTGGCCGACGATCTCGGAAAGCGCCCTCAGGATCGTCCAGTCCTCGCGGGCTTCACCCGGCGGGAAAACCGACAGGCGGCCGAGCTGCACGCGTCCCTCGAGATTGACGTATGTTCCGTTCTTTTCAGTGTAGGCGGCACCTGGCAAGATAATGTCAGCGCGGTGAGCGCCGGCGTCACCGTGATGGCCCTGATAGACCACGAAGGCTTCACCCAGGCGCGACATGTCGATTTCGTCAGCTCCCAGAAGCCACACCAGATCGATCTCGCCGCGCTCTGCGCCGGAGAGGATGCCCTCAAGGTCCCGTCCGCCCTCGCCTGGAACGAAGCCGAGGTCCAGGCCGCCCACGCGGCTGGCCACCCGATTGAGCAGATTGTAGCCGTTCCAGCCTTCCGGCGCGTCCGGCCCGGCCATACCGAAGGTTTCGGCGACCGATCGCGCCAGTGCCACGAGCGCCTGACCATCTGGCCGCGCCGCCACGCCACTGCCCAGGATCAGCATCGGCCGCTTCGCCTTCCGCAGAGTCTCGGCGAAATCGCCTTCGCCCCGCGCCAGGGCATGCAAGGCCTCTGGTCCGTCGCCAAGCCAGAGGGTCCTGTAGGTCAGGTCGACGTTTGGGCCGATCACTCCGACCGGCAAGCCGGTCTGCCAGAAGCGCTTGCGAATGCGTGCGTTCACCATCGCGGCTTCCCAACGGGGGTTGGTGCCGATCAGGAGGATGGCGTCCGCCTGCTCGATCCCGGCGATGGTGGTGTTGAAGAGATACTCGCTGCGAGGCGCACCCATGCCGCCGACCTTTGAACCGTCCTGGCGGCATTCCAGGTTGGGGCTGCCCAGGCCGGTCATGAAATCCTTCAGCGCCAGCATCGACTCGGCATCGCAGAGGTCACCCGCGATCGCCGCCATGCGCTCACCCGGCAGGCCGCGCAGTCGCTCGGCCACTGCCGTCAGGGCCTCCTCCCAGGAAACAGGGCGCAGCTTCCCATCGATGCGCAGATAGGGCCGATCGAGCCGCTGGCGCGACAAGCCATCGCGGACATGGCGCGTCTTGTCGCTGATCCACTCCTCGTTGATGTCCTCATGCAGGCGCGGCAGGACCCGAAGGACCTCCCGGCCGCGCGCATCAACGCGAATGTTGGAGCCGACCGCATCCATCACGTCGACCGACATGGTCTTCCGCAGCTCCCACGGCCGCGCCACGAAGGCATAGGGAGCGCTGGTGAGCGCACCAACCGGGCAGATGTCCACCAGGTTGCCGGACAGCTCGGAGTCGATGGCCCGCTCCAACGTGGTGATCTCGGCGTTCTCGCCACGGTTGACCATACCGATGTCCTCGACTCCGGCGATCTCCGTGGCAAAGCGTACGCAGCGCGTACACTGAATACAGCGGGTCATGATCGTCTTGATCAGCGGCCCCATGTACTTCTCGCTGACCGCGCGCTTGTTCTCCTCGAAGCGGCTGCGGTCGTAGCCGTAAGCCATGGCCTGATCCTGCAGGTCGCACTCGCCGCCCTGGTCGCAAATGGGGCAATCCAGCGGGTGGTTGATCAGCAGGAATTCCATCACGCCATTGCGCGCCTTCTGCACGGCGGGCGTATCGGTATGGATGACCATGCCCTCACCCACGGGCATGGCGCAGGAAGCGATCGGCTTGGGCGCGCGCTCCATCTCCACGAGGCACATGCGACAGTTACCGGCCACGGACAGGCGGTCGTGGTAGCAGAAACGCGGAATCTCGATCCCGGCCATCTCGCAGGCCTGCAGCACATTAACGCCGGCAGGCACCTCGATCTCGCGACCGTTGATCGTGATCTTGGGCATGGTGTTCTTCTCCTGGCGCCGCTGTTGCGGCTTACTCCGCGGCGGCCGAGACGCGCCCGGCCTTGTACTCGGCGATCCGGCGTTCCAGTTCCGGGCGGAAGTGGCGGATCAACCCCTGGATAGGCCAGGCAGCGGCGTCGCCCAGGGCACAGATCGTGTGGCCTTCGACCTGCTTGGAAACGTCCCACAGCATGTCGACTTCCTCAATCTCCGCCTGCCCCCGCATCATTCGGCTCACCACCCGGTACATCCACCCTGTGCCTTCCCGACAGGGCGTACACTGGCCACAGGATTCATGCATGTAGAAATGGCTGAAGCGCTGGATCGCCTCGACGATGTCGGCGGACTTGTCGATCACGATCACGGCGGCAGTGCCGAGGCCCGACTGCACCTCCCGGAGCGAATCGAAGTCCATCAGCACATCGTCGCAGATGTCCTTGGGCAAGCAGGGGACCGAGGAGCCACCCGGTATCACGGCCTGCAGGTTGTCCCAACCGCCGCGGACACCGCCGGCATGCTTCTCGATGAGCTCCCGCATGGGGATACCCATCTCCTCCTCCACGTTGCACGGCTTGTTCACGTGGCCGGAGATGGAAAAAATCTTCGTGCCCGTGTTCTTGGGCCTGCCCAGCGTTTTCCACCAGGCGGCACCGCGGCGCAAGATGGTGGGGGAAACGGCAACCGTTTCCACGTTGGTCACGGTGGTCGGGCATCCCCACACCCCCACAGCAGCGGGGAACGGCGGCTTCAGGCGCGGCTGGCCCTTCTTCCCCTCAAGGGATTCGAGTAGTGCGGTTTCTTCGCCACAGATGTAGGCGCCGGCGCCGCGGCTGACTTCAATATCGAAGGCCCAATCGGAACCGCAGGCATTCGGCCCAAGCAGACCGGCTTCACGCGCTTCCTGGATAGCGACTTCGAGACGTTGGATCGGCAGCCAATATTCGCCGCGCAGATAGATATAGGCCTTGTGTGCCCCCATCGCGAAGCCAGCGATCAAGCAGCCTTCCAGGAGCTGATGCGGGTCATTGCGCATGATTTCCCGGTCCTTGCAGGACCCAGGCTCCGACTCGTCACCGTTCACCACAAGGTAATGCGGTCGCCCGTCGTTTTCCTTCGGCATGAAGGACCATTTCAGGCCCGCCGGGAAGCCGGCGCCTCCGCGGCCGCGCAGCTCGGACTCCTTGATCTCCTCAATGATCTTCTCGCGCCCCATGGCCAGCAGGTCCTTGGTGTTGGACCAGATGCCGCGCTTGCGGGCCCCTTCGAGGCGCCAGTCCTGCAAGCCGTAGAGATTCAGAAAGACGCGATCCTTGTCCTGCAGCATCAGGTGGTCTCCTGGAGCGTGGTCAGCGTGGTCAGGCCACCCTCTGGCTCGGAAGAAATTCGACCGGTCTGGGATCCGGGCTGGGGCGCTTCGCCATTGCGCAGCGCCTTCATCACCGCCTTGGCGCTCTCAGGCGTCAAGTCCTCGTAGTAATGCTCGTTGCTCACCTGAAACACCGGGGCATTGCAACAGGCCCCCAGGCACTCGACCTCGATCACCGAGAAAAAGCCGTCGGCGCTCACTTCTTCAAAGCGGCTGACGCCGGCCTCCTCCATGCATGCCTTGGTGATCTCGTCGGACCCGCGGAGCCAGCAACTGGTGGTGCGGCAGACCTGGATCTGGTAGCGCCCGACGGGTCGCCGCTTGAACATGGTGTAGAAGCTGACAACCTCGTGCACGCGGATCGGCGCCATGTTCAGGAACTGAGCCACGTACTCGATCGCCGGCACCGAAAGCCAGCCATCGTTTTGCTCTTGCGCGAGGTAAAGCAGCCAGAGCACGGCGCTCGCCTGCCGTCCTTCCGGATAGCGCGCGATGTAGCTTTTCGCCTTTTCAATGTTCTCGGGCGTAAACTCGAAGTCTCCGGGTTGCGGCGGAATGTAGGTGGTAACCTTCATCGATCGATCTCTCCGAAGACAACATCCATAGAGCCGAGGATTGCCACGGAGTCAGCGAGCATGTGCCCTCGGCACACGAAATCCATCGCTGAAAGGTGCGGGAACCCTGGCGCGCGGATCTTGCACTTGTAGGGACGATTGGAGCCATCGGACACCAGGTAGACCGCAAACTCGCCTTTGGGAGCCTCCACCGCCGTATAGGTCTCGCCCGGTGGTACGTGAACGCCCTCGGTATAGAGCTTGAAGTGATGAATGAGCGCCTCCATCGAGCGCTTCATCTCACCCCGGCGCGGCGGCGTCACCTTCTGGTTTTCCACCATCACCGGCCCTTCGGGCATCTTTTCAATGCACTGGCGGATGATGACCAGGGACTGCCGCATCTCTTCCATGCGCACGAGATAGCGGTCGAAGCAGTCGCCGTTCTTGCCGACGGGGATCTGGAAGTCCAGCTCCTCGTAAACCTCGTAAGGCTGAGCACGTCGCAGGTCCCACGGCACTCCGGAACCGCGCAGCATCGGCCCGGTAAAGCCCCAATCGAAGGCATCCTCCTCGGACACGACACCGATGTCGACAGTGCGCTGCAGGAAGATGCGGTTGCCCGTCAACAACTCTTCTAGATCGTCGATCGTCTTAGGGAAGGTGTCGCAGAAGCGGCCGATGTCTTCCAGCAGGCCAGTCGGCAGATCCTGATGGACGCCGCCCGGACGGATATAGGCCGCGTGCAGGCGCGCCCCCGAGACCCGCTCATAGAATTCCATGATGCGCTCGCGCTCCTCAAAGCCCCAGAGAAGCGGCGTCATGGCGCCTACGTCGATCGCAAAGGTCGTGATGTTCAGCAAGTGATTGGCGATCCGCGTCAACTCGGCGAAGAGCACGCGGATGTACTGGGCGCGTCGCGGAGCTTCGATGCCCAGAAGCTTCTCAGTCGCCAGGGCAAAAGCATGCTCCTGGCTCATTGGGCTGACATAGTCAAGCCGGTCGAAATAGGGCAGCGCCTGAAGATAGGTCTTGTATTCGATCAGCTTTTCGGTGCCGCGGTGCAGCAGTCCGATGTGGGGATCGGCACGCTCGATCACCTCGCCGTCCATCTCCAGCACCAGACGCAACACGCCGTGCGCTGCCGGATGCTGAGGACCAAAGTTAAGGGTTAATGGCTTGATTGCTGCTTCCGCCATCAGGCCTTGCCTCCATCCTCATGCTCGGCAGTCTCCGCCTTCTCATCTCCCGGAAGATGCAGGATGCCTTCCCACGGACTCTCGAAATCGAAGCCGCGAAATTCCTGTTTGAGCTGAACCGGCTCATAAACCACGCGCTTCATTTCCTCGTCGTAGCGAACCTCTACATAACCAGTGAGCGGAAAGTCCTTGCGCAGCGGGTGCCCCTCAAAGCCGTAATCCGTCAGGATGCGGCGCAAATCCGGATGATCGGTGAAAAACACCCCATAGAGATCCCAGACTTCGCGCTCGAACCAGTTGGCGGCGCTGAAGACCCCGCAGAGCGACGGTACAGGAGTTTCCTCATCGGTCGGCAGCTTGAGCCGCACTCGCCGGTTATGGCTCAGCGAGAGCAGGTTGTAGACGACCTCGAAGCGCTGCTCGCGCTGAGGATAGTCGACCGCCGTGACATCCATCAGCTGCTTGAACAGCGCGTTGGGATTGTCCCGCAGGAAGGTTGCCAGGGAAACGAGATGCTCCTGGTCCGTCCAGAGTATCAACTCTCCGCGGAACTCCTCAGCGTGGGTGACCGCACCTGGCAGCGATACCTCCAGGAGATCGACCAGTTCCTTGTGGGCAGGATTCATTCTCGTCTCGTCGCAGTGACTCGAAACTGATGGCTCATCGGGGATCAGCGGGCGATCACCGCCTGGCGCTGGATCTTCTTTTGAAGTTGCAGAACGCCGTAAAGCAAGGCCTCGGCCGTTGGCGGGCAGCCCGGGACGTAGATATCAACCGGCACCACCCGATCGCACCCCCGCACGACCGAGTAGGAATAGTGATAGTAGCCGCCGCCATTGGCGCAGGAGCCCATGGAAATGACCCAACGAGGCTCGGCCATCTGGTCGTAGACCTTGCGCAGCGCCGGCGCCATCTTGTTGCAGAGGGTTCCCGCGACGATCATCACGTCCGACTGCCGGGGACTTGGGCGGAACACAGTGCCAAAGCGATCCAGGTCATAGCGGCTGGCCGCAGTATGCATCATTTCGACGGCGCAGCATGCCAGGCCAAAGGTCATCGGCCACAGGGAGCCGGACTGGGCCCAGGCGGCCAGCCGATCCATCTGGGCAACGACAAAGCCCTTTTCCTGTATCTCATCGGTAACGCGGCTGAGCACCTGATCCTGCTGCGCTCCCCGCGGCAAAGCTGCCCCTTGGGGCTGGGTGATCACTCCCATTCGAGCGCCCCCTTCTTCCACTCATAAACAAAACCAATCGTCAGCAGCCCGAGGAACACCATCATCGACCAGAAACCGAACATACCGGTGTCCGAAAGCGTGATCGCCCAGGGGAAGAGAAAGGCGACCTCAAGGTCGAAAATGATGAAGAGGATGGCGACGAGGTAGAAGCGCACATCGAACTTAGAGCGCGCATCATCGAACGCTTCGAAGCCGCACTCGTAGGCCGAGACCTTCTCGCTGTCCGGCCGTTGACGGGCGACGAGGTAAGATCCCGCGACCATCACGATTCCAAGGCCCAGCGCCACGCCGATGAAAATCAGGATCGGAAGGTACTCTACCAGGATTGGATTCATCTCCTGCCCCTCGGGTAAGGTTTCACCGCCCGCCTTTCGGCGCGCGATGCGGAACTCCTCCTCTTCGCCTTTCTTCCGGCGCAGCTGGTACAGAGTTCTCAGCGCTCGACCGCAGCGAAACGAAACGGCTTGTGCGCGGCGCGACTATAGGCTGACCGCCCCGGCGGGGAAAGGGGCGAATGGCGCATCGAAAGCCTGCGCAAACCGCGACGACTGAAGGCTTTAGCTCAGCGGCGCTGTGCTTGCAATGTCTTGGGGATTTCGGTCTGAGGGTGGCGGGAGTGACGGGACTCGAACCCGCGGCCTCCGGCGTGACAGGCCGGCGCTCTAACCAACTGAGCTACACCCCCTCGCCAAGTCGCCTGCCGAAGTGTTCTTCGGCGGCGTCGGCCGGGGAGTACTCCAGCGCCGCAGGGGTGTCAAGCGAAACCAACTCCACGATGTGCCAGTCCGTCTGGACCTCAGGCGCCTCTTGATCCTAGATTCCACACCTCCATTCCTTCCGCTTTTTTTAAGGACAAGAAGACATCATGCTGCCGCTTGCATCCGCCGTGTCGCGCCTGGGCACGGAAACCGCCTTCGAAGTTCTCGCCCGCGCCAAAGCACTGGAGGCGAGGGGCAAGTCGGTCATCAACCTGGGAATCGGCCAACCGGATTTCCCCACCCCGCCGCACATCGTCGAAGCCGCGGTAAAGGCCCTGCGCGACGGTCATCACGGCTACACACCCGCCAACGGCATACCGGAGCTTCGCCAAGCCGTCGCAGCGAAACTCGAAGACCGCGCGGGGGCGCCTCTCGATCCCGATCGGGTCATCGCAGTGCCCGGCGGCAAGGTCACGATGTTCTTCGCGATCACGATGTTCGGCGAGCCCGGCGCGGAGATCCTTTATCCCAATCCGGGCTTCCCGATCTATGAATCGGTGATCCGCTACTCCGGTGCAACGCCGGTAGCCTTGCCGCTGCACGAAGACAAGGGTTTCGCCTTCTCCGCCGACGAAGTACTGGCGCGGATCAACGAGCGCACCCGGCTCATCATCTTGAACAGCCCGGCCAACCCGACAGGCGGGGTGGTGCCGAAGGAAGAGCTGGATCGATTGGTCGAAGGGCTGGAAGCCTGGCCGCAAGTCACGGTTCTTTCCGATGAGATCTACGGCGAAATGCTCTACGACGGCCTGCAGCACACCTCGCTGCTGAGCTATGAGTCCATACGCGATCGGGTGATCCTGCTCGATGGCGTCTCAAAGACCTACGCCATGACCGGCTGGCGCCTTGGCTACGGTTACTGGCCCCAGGAGTTAGTAGCCCCCGCGGTTCGTCTAGCGGTCAACTCCGTCTCCTGCGTCAATGCGCCGACACAATGGGCGGCGATCGCGGCTTTGGAGGGCCCTCAGGATGCAGTGCATGAGATGGTAGCCGCCTTTGACGAGCGGCGGCGCGCCGTAGTGGCTGGCTTGAACGAAATAGAGGGCATCTCCTGCGTCACTCCCGGAGGAGCCTTTTATGCTTTCCCGAACATCACCGGCACCGGCCTCAAGGCAAAAGATCTAGAGAAGGGTCTATTGGAAGAGGCCGGGGTTGCCGCCATCGCCGGTACTTCCTTCGGGGCGGAAGGCGAGGGCTATCTTCGTATCTCCTACGCCAACTCCTTGCCGAACATACAAGAAGCCTTGAAGCGGATTGCGGATTGGCTTGCGCAACAGCATAGCTGAACCGGCGTACTCAGCGATCTATGGAAACAGGAAACGCGCGCCAAAATAGGAGGTATTACGCCCCTATTTTGGCGCGCCCGCTTCAAGGCGACACAACACTTGCAGAGCAACGGAACCGAGTTGACGACATAATCTCAGGTCCGAGTAAATCTTTCGTGGAACCGACACCGGCAATCTGTCTACTGCCCGTTCCACTCTTCGGAAACATCCTCTGCATTCTATCTGAGTTACGCTCGTCCCCTGGGCGAGCTCGACAGGTTTTGAATTGCCCGCCTCAGTAATGAAGCGATTCCTTCTCTGCCGCCGTGAAGATGCCTTTTGATCCTGTGATCTGTACCTGGAGCCGACAGTTCATTGAAAGACTAGTCATCCGCCCCCCTGCAAGGGAGTAGGAAGACAACGAAAGGCTTCTGAGGTGTTGAGGAACGAATAGTAGCCTGGCGCAATTCCATCGCGGCACTGTCATCGGCCTCTTTTAATGCGCCGCATTATGGTCGCAAAAGCTATCCGTTGCACGGTCAGCAGGCCTTATACCTCCTTATGTGCATAGACGCCCGACGCACCACACTGATATTTTCCTGTGTGGTCGTCGGTAATGCTTGAAAATTCTCTTCTTGGACTTTAATTGCTGCTTTTAATCAAGGTTCCATGGACAGGAGTTCAGCGTGGAAGACAATTCTGATCAAAAGCTTCACCCGGCAGACCTTTTGGCTCACACAACACAAATCGTGGCCGCGCATGTAGGGCATAATGCCGTATCGCCGGCTGATGTCCCCGGACTAATCAAATCAGTTCATGAAGCGCTGAGTTCGATTGGAGAGACTCAGGTTGAGGAAGCACCTCCTGAGCCAGCCGTTCCCATTCGTCGCTCGATCACGCCCGATTACTTGATTTGTCTGGAAGACGGCAAGAAGCTGAAGATGTTGCGGCGTCATCTGCAGACTGCTTTCGGCATGACGCCGGAAGAGTACCGGGCCAAGTGGGGGCTGCCCGCCGACTATCCCATGGTGGCGCCGAACTACGCGAAGCAGCGCAGCGAACTGGCAAAGCGGATTGGTCTTGGTCGCCGTGCAGCGGAGCCCGAGCCCGCCAAGACGACGAAGACGCGCCGCGGTGGCCGCAAGAAGGCTGCAGCCTGATTTACAGTCGCGTTTACGCGCAACTGTTCATAAGCATTCGATCGGAAGGCTCTGAGGAAGGGCGCGAAAGCTTTACTCGGGATCTCCCACGGTCCTGACTCGCCCTCTTTACTCACCGCAGCACTTCACAGGCAGGGGTGCCTGGTACCATCAGGGCTCCTGTACCAGGCTTCGCAAATCAGCGCAGAAGCGATCCAAGTCGCTCCCTTCCGTGAGTTTGCGCACCTCTTCCTGTGTCTTTTCCCAAAAAGGTAAAGCAGCGGCCAGAGCCTTCCGGCCAGCTTGGGTCAATCTAAGTCGGCGACTGCGCCGATCTTTTGGATCGACGGCGACAACGACCAGGCCTTGCCGCTCTAGCGGTTTGAGATTAGCGGTCAGGGTTGTGCGATCCATAGCAAGAAGGTCCGACACTGCACCCATGGTGGGCGGTTCGGGACGGTTCAGCGACATCAAAAGAGAAAACTGGCCACTGGTGAGCCCAAGCGGCCGGAAAGCTTCGTCATAGCGGCGGGCAAGTGCACGCGCCGCTCTCTGAACGTGCAGGCAGAGGCAGCTATCCCTTACTCGGATTGTCGTTTCAAAAGTGACTTCTTCCGCTTCAGACATCTTCTTTCAAAAGCAACCCGCCCGACCATGTTGATATCAACATGACGGCTCCGCATCCTACAGACAAGATGGGAGAGGCGCGGTTGCCAGCTAAAGTGCCAATACCAGCACGCCGCCGTCCGCACCGGACAGCTCAAACGCTACTCCTCTAAAGATACACTTCTTGAAGAAGACGCCGCTCGATTATTGTTGCCAGAGGCGTTTTACAAGATAACCGCAGATCGGGGGTGGGCGAGGATGAGGCAACTGTGCGCGCTGTCTTTGGTTGCAGTTGGTGCCGGAATAGCCGCAGCCGGAGCCCAAGCGGAAGATACCCTGCAGCGTGGGGCCTATCTTGTAAACACCGTCATGGCCTGTGGAAACTGTCATACCTCGGTGGGACCCGCCGGCCCCGGGCCGGAACTTGCTGGCGGCCTCCCCTTCGAGCTGCCCTCCTTCACGACCTACGCCGCGAACCTCACGCCTGATCGGAAAACCGGCATCGGAGACTGGAGCGACCAGGAGATTGGGCGGGCCATCCGGGAAGGTATCGGTAGAGACGGTCGTCTGCTTGCGCCGGTCATGCCCGCTGAGTTCTTTCAGCACCTCTCCGATCAAGATCTTGCAGCCGTCATCTCCTACCTGCGACAGCTGGAGCCGGTGCGCAACGAGGTGCCGCCCAGCATCTTCAGGATGCCGTTGCCGGTGACCTGGGTCGAGCCGATCACCGCCGTGGCGGAGCCGGACAGGAGCGACCCCGTGGCTTACGGCGCCTACCTTGGGCAGATCGCCCATTGCATGGAATGCCACACCCCGCGCGATGATCAAGGACATTTGGATTTGGCACGCCTTGGGGCTGGCCAACATGAGTTCATTGGGCCCTGGGGAGTGTCTGTATCCGCCAACATCACACCCAACGCGGAGACGGGGATCGGCGGGTGGAGCGATGCGGAGATCAAGCGCGCAATCACCGAGGGCATCTCGCGCAACGGCTATGAACTGCGGCCGCCTATGGCCTTCTCCTACTAAGCCGGCATTGCTGATGAAGACCTGGATGCCCTGATCAGCTGGCTGCGGAGCCTGCCCCCGGCGGAATAGACGCCAGAGGTCGAGGACTACCCCCGTTCAATGACGCGCAGAGGGTCCAAGCCCTGCGCCTTCTGGAAGCGCTGCAGGTCCAGGCAGAGACGGATCAGTCCCTCCTCGTGATCGAAGCTTTCGGCATCCGCCTGGATTCGAAGCTTGGCCACCTCTTGTGCCGTAAGGACCAGGACATCTTGCTCCCAGCGACCATAACCGAAGAGTTCGGCTATATCGGCGAGCTCGTAATCTTCGCCCATCCAGGCATGAACCAAGTCGCTACGCCCATCGGGCAAGAGCGCGAAGACACCTTCTTCAGGTTTGCGGCTCATCGCGCTTCTCCCGCCATCTGACGCCATTCTTCCTCGCTCAAGATCGTCACGCCAAGCTCCGCTGCCTTGCGCGCCTTGGATCCGGCGTCGGCTCCGACGATCACATAGTCGGTCTTCTTCGAAACAGAACCAGCCACCTTGGCGCCCAGCGCCTCGGCGCGAGCCTTGGCTTCACTGCGGCTCATGGTCTCCAACGTGCCAGTGAAGACGAGAGTTTTTCCGGCGACAGGCGAGTCGGCGGCTGTAACCGGTGCGACGGCATCCTCCACCGTCAGCCGAGCTTCGAGTTGCTCCAGAACCTCCAGATTGTGCCGCTCGTGGAAGAAGGCGCAAATTTCATCCGCCATCGACATGCCGACGCCAGAGAGATCGCAGAGCTCCGCATAGGCCTGCCCCACCTCCTCAGGCTTGCGCGCCTGGGGCGCCGCATGGCGCTCGCTGGCGGCCTGCTTCATCGCCGACTGCCATCGCTCCAGGCTGCCGTAGCTGCGCGCCAACAGCAAAGCCGTCGCCTGCCCGACCTGCCGGATGCCCAAGGCAAAGATGAAGCGCTCCAGGCTGATTCGCCGCCTGGCCTCGATTGCCTCGAAAAGCTTCTCCGCCGAACGCGCGCCCCATCCGGGGCGATTCTTCAAGCGGGTGAGGCCGTCCGCGCCATCCTTTTCCTGCAGATCGAAGATGTCAGCAGGGGTGCGGATCAGGCCCCAATCGAAGAAGGCTTGTACCTGCTTCTCGCCCAAGCCCTCTATGTCGAAGGCATCCCGGGAGACGAAGTGGATCAGCTTCTCCACCTGCTGATAGGGGCAGGCCAGCTCGCCGGAACAGCGCGACACCGCCTCGCCTTCATGGCGCACCACCTCAGTCTGCAGCGGACAGGGACAGCGGGTCGGGAAGTCATACTCCGGCGTGCCCTCCGGCCGCTTGTCGAGAACGACCTCGACGACCTGTGGAATCACGTCGCCGGCACGTTGCACCACGACGGTGTCGCCTTCGCGGATGTCCTTGCGACGGATCTCGTCGGCGTTGTGCAGCGTCGCCCGTGCCACGACCACGCCGCCCACATTGACCGGCGTCAGATGCGCCACCGGAGTCAAGGCACCGGTACGGCCGACCTGAATGTCGATCTTCTCCAGTTGGGTAATCGCCCTTTCGGCCGGAAACTTATGCGCGATGGCCCAGCGGGGCGCGCGGCTGACAAAGCCGAGACGCGCCTGCAGGTCGAGCCGGTCCACCTTGTAGACGACGCCGTCTATGTCGTAATCGAGCGCCGCGCGCTCTGCCTCTACCCGGTGGTAGAGCGCCAGCATGGCATCGACGTCCTCGCAACGCTCAGCCAGGGGGTTGATCGAAAAGCCCCAGTCACTGAGCCGCTCGAGGAAGCCCCAGTGGGTGTCGGCCACGTTCTCCGATAATTCTCCCCAGGAATAGGTGAAAAGCCGAAGCGGCCGCTGTGCCGTAATGGCAGGGTCGAGTTGGCGCAAGGAGCCGGCCGCGGCGTTGCGCGGGTTCGCGAAGACCTTGCCGCCCGCCTCTTCCTGACGCCGGTTAAGCGCAGCAAAGTCGCTCTTGGTCATGTAGACCTCGCCGCGCACCTCCATGACCTCCGGCGCTGCGCCCTTCAACTGCTTGGGCAGATCCTTGAGGGTGAGCAGGTTGCGGGTGACATCCTCACCTTCCCGGCCATCGCCGCGGGTCGCGCCTCGCACGAAGCGCCCCTGCTCATAGCGGAGGTTGATGGACAGGCCGTCGATCTTGGGTTCGGCCACGAAAAGCAGCGGCTCATCATCGCTCCACGAGAGGAAGCGCTTCACCCGCGCCACGAAGTCGCGCAGATTCTCCTCATCGAAAGCGTTGTCCAGCGACAGCATCGGCACCGCGTGGCGGACCTTTGCAAAGCCGCTTGCCGGCGCGGCGCCGACCCGCCAGCGCGGGCTATCCGGCCTGATGAGATCCGGGAAGGCCTCTTCAATCGCCATGTTACGCTGGCGCAGGGCATCGTAAGCGGCATCGGATATCTCCGGCGCATCCTGCTGATAATAGAGCGCATCATGACGAGCGATTTCTGCCGCCAAGCGGGCCAGCTCTTCCTCTGCTTCCGCGCGGCTTAGGTCCTCGACGGGTTTGTCTTGTGCGTTCATGCCTTTGCCATCAGCTTGTCCGCCGCAGCGCGCGCCTCATCGGTAATTTCGGCTCCGGCCAGCATCCGGGCTACCTCTTCCCGGCGTGCTGCGGGCTCCAGGCGGCGCACGCCCGTCAGAGTCGTGCCCTGGGTGATTTGCTTGCTGATTTGCCAGTGATAGCTCCCCAAGGCTGCGACTTGCGGACTATGGGTGACCACCAGCACCTGCAACTGCTCAGCCAGCCGCGCAAGGCGCTCGCCCACTGCTGCAGCGGTGGCACCACCCACGCCCGCATCTACCTCATCGAAGATCAGCGTAGTGACAGGCGAGGCCGCCGCCAGCACCACCTTCAGGGCCAGCAGCAGGCGTGACAGTTCACCGCCGGAGGCCACCTTGGCAAGCGGACCCGCGGGGGCTCCGGGATTGGTCGCAACCTCGAAGACGACCCGATCGATACCCTGCGCTCCCCAGTCGCGCTCTGGCAGCTGCTCAACCCGACAGAAAAAACAGGCCTTGTCGAGGCGCAGGGGAGGCAGCTCCAGCTGCACCGCCTTCTCGATCTCAATGGAAGCCGCGGCGCGCCGCTCGCTTAGCTTGCGCGCCTCCTCCAGGTAGGACTGTCGAGCGGCCTCCGCATCTGCCTCCAGACGTTTGAGCCGCCCTTCCCCGCTGTCGACCGCGGCCAGCCGCTCGGCGAAGGTCCGGCGCAGGGTGGGCAAGTCGTCTACCTCGCAACCATGCTTGCGCGCCTTCTCCTTGAGCGCGAAGTAGCGATCCTCCACGGCCGCCAGACGCTCCGGCTCCATGTCGAGATCCGTTGAGATCGTGGCCAGCAGTGCATCCGCCTCGGCGATCTCCGCCGCGGCGCGCTCCAGTGCCGCCAGCAGGGGATCCAGTCGTTCGCCTGCCTTGTCGGCGACACGCTCCAGCGTACGGCGGGCAAGCGACAGGGCACGTTCGGCGCTTCCTCCCTCCTCACCGGAAAGAGCTTCGTCCGCAATGTTCAAGGCTTCGCTCAAGCGCTCCGCATTCATCAGCAGCGCTCGCTCTTGCGCAAGCTCCTCTTCCTCACCGTCGCGCGGATCGAGGCTGTCTAGTTCATCGAGGGAATGGCGGAGAAAATCCTCGTCCCGACGTGCAGCCTCCAGGTCGGCAACCGCTGCCTCCCGTGCCGCTTCAGCGTCTTTCCAGGCCCGCCAGGCGCGACCAACCTGGATCGTCAAGGCGGACAGCCCGCCATAGGCATCCAGAAGGCTCCGGTGGGTCGCCGGGTCCAGAAGCCCGTGCTGGGCAAACTGCCCCTGCACCTCGACCAGCTGTTCACCCAGGGAGCGCAAAAGACCAATGGAAACAGCTTGATCATTCACGAAGGCACGGCTGCGTCCATCCGACGAGAGCAGGCGGCGGAGTACCAGCATGTCCTCTTCGCGCGCCAGGCCCTGCTCTTCCAGCAGCTCCCACGCCGGGTGGATATCCGGCAGTTCGAAGGCCGCTGTGACACTCGCCTGCAGCGTCCCGTGACGCACGAGAGCCGAGTCGGCCCGCGCGCCCAGCGCCAGGCCGAGCGCATCGAGAAGGATCGATTTTCCAGCCCCGGTCTCGCCGGTCAGCACGCCCAAACCGCTGGCGAGCGAGAGTTCCAGCTGGTCGATCAGCACCACATTGCGGATCGCAAGGCTGACCAACATGCCCGTGTCAGAAGACCGTGCGCCAGACCCGCGAGATCCAGGAACGCTGCTCGAGGTCCTCCACAGGGCGAAGGTCCTGCCCGGTCAAGAGCGCATAGGAATCCAGATACCAGTCGGAGCCCGGGTAGTTGTGACCCAGGACAGCGGCGGTTGCCTGCGCCTCGTCGGTGATGCCGAGAGCGAGGTTGGATTCGACCAGGCGATGCAGGGCTTCCGGAACATGCGTCGTGGTCTGGTAGTCACGCACCACGATCTGGAAGCGATTGATAGCTGCGAGATGTTCACCCTGGCGCTGATAGTAGCGGCCGATCGTCATCTGCTGCCCGGCCAGGTGATCTCTCGCCAGATCCAGCTTCAAGGCGGCGTCGCGGGCGTA
>Ga0079223_10000484_pt1 | contig 20328 bp, 15 predicted proteins | sample Stecom2011_FD_75072 | JGI IMG/M metagenome (GOLD analysis project Ga0079223, IMG submission 75072) | Agricultural soil microbial communities from Utah to study Nitrogen management - Steer compost 2011 | ecosystem: Environmental > Terrestrial > Soil > Agricultural land | place: USA: Utah...
CATGCCATCGAGTGCCGCATCAACGCCGAAGATCCATTCAAGTTCATTCCCAGCCCGGGTCGCATCACCAACTGGCATGTGCCGGGCGGCCCCGGCGTGCGCATGGATTCCCACGTTTTTGCCGGGTATACCGTGCCGCCGAATTACGATTCCATGATCGGCAAGCTCATCACGTATGGCGACACGCGTGAGCAGGCCATCGCCCGCATGCGCATTGCGCTGTCCGAAATGGTGGTCGAAGGCGTGAACACCAATATTGCCCTGCACCGAGAACTCATGAACGACGCCCGCTTCGTCGAAGGCGGAACCTCCATCCATTATCTCGAACAGAAACTGGCCCAGCGGCCCTGACACCCGGCGGGCCGGGTTTGCACAGAAGCCCGGGTGAATAGCCCGGGCTTTGCCTTGGAAGAACGTATGCGTGAACTGGTTCTGAGCTGTTCCGAAACCCAGGCCGAGTCGCTTTCCGACGCTCTGCTGGAAGCGGGCGTGCTGGCCGTTTCCGTGGAAGACGCCGACAGCGACACGAACAGGGAATCGCCGCTGTACGGCGAGCCGGGCCTCGAGCCGGCCGTGCAGGCCTGGCGCAACAACCGCGTGGTGGCGCTGCTGCCCGACGGGCTCGATCCACAGCAGGTGCTCGAACAGATTTCACACGAATTGGGGCATGCGCCTGCCGAGCACGACTGGTCGCTGCGCGAGGTACCCGATGAAGACTGGGTGCGCTTCACGCAATCGCAATTCGGCCCCATTCAAGTAGGCGAGCGCATCTGGATCATTCCCAGCTGGCACAGTGCCGACCCCGACCTGCCGGTGGCAGATGCCGCCCGGGACGGCGAAGGTGTCGTGCGCATACAGCTTGACCCGGGGCTTGCCTTTGGTACCGGCAGCCACCCCACCACGCATTTGTGTCTCGAATGGCTTGCGCACGAACTGCCTCGGGGTGCCACCGTGCTCGACTACGGTTGCGGTTCGGGCATTCTTGCGATTGCCGCCGCGATGCTGGGTGCGGGTCGCATCGACGCCGTCGATATTGATGCCCAGGCCGTACAGGCCACGCGCGACAATGCAGCGGTGAACGCAGTGCAAGTTCATGCTTGGCTGCCCGACGACTTCGGGGCAGGGCAGTTCGACGTGGTTGTGGCCAACATTCTGTCGAACCCGCTGAAGGTGCTGGCGCCCATGCTGGCAAACCGGGTGGCGCCGGGCGGCCATCTGGTGCTTTCGGGTGTGCTCGAGCGCCAGGCCGGGGAAGTTGCCGCCGCGTATGCACCGTGGCTGCAGTTGAACGTGTGGCAGGCGCGCGATGGCTGGGTGTGCCTGCATGGTCGGCGCGCCGCGCATTGAGGCCGGGGTGCGATCATGGAACTGACCACCCGTTGCCCCCATTGTCATACCGCCTTTGCGGTCACCCTCGAGCAGCTGCAGCTGCGCAAAGGGTACATACGCTGCATTCAGTGTGCGCACATCTTCGATGCGTATGAAGCCGTCGTGCCGGAATCCCGGCTGCCCGAATCGCGGCCGCCGCAGCAGCGCCATCTGTCCGTAGCCAAGCCAGTATCGGCGGTTCCTCCTCCGGTGGCGCCAGCAGGCAGCCGTGCGCCTGCGCCTCCTTCGCCCGATCCGTTCTATATTCCGCCACCCGAGCAGACGCCGCTCGAGACCCGTACGCCCGCCCGTCCGTTTTCCGTGGGGTCGGCGGCGCCCGCGGCCGATGGTGAACCGGCCTTTCGCACGCCCGTGATCCCCGTGGCCGCCGACACCGGGCGGCCCTCCGGCCCGTATGTGCCCGAGCGTGCGGCGGGTGTGCAGGCACCTGATGCTGAACGCTTCGCGATTGGCAACTCCGAAGCCGATGCGGTCGACGGGGCGATTGACGCTTCTTCCGACGATGCGCTCTACATCGAGCCGCGTGCCGGGCATCGCAGCCGCGGCCGGCCCGAACTGTTCGACGGCGTGCAGCGCCGACGCGGCTGGCTCACGCTGGTGTGGGGCATTCTCTGCATCATCGGGCTGGCCACCCTGCTGCTGCAGGGCGTCTACGTCTACCGCGCCCAACTGGCCAACAATTTTCCGCAGCTCAGGCCCATGCTCGAACAGGCGTGCGAACGTCTTGGCTGCTATGTGGCATACGACCGGCAGATCGATGCAATTGCCATTACCCGTTCGGCATTGCGCGCCAGCGCCGCGCCACAAGACGACGTCTCGAACCTCACACTTGAGGTCACGTTGCGCAATACCTTCGACCGCCCGCAGGAATGGCCCACGCTGGTGCTCGACCTGAAAGACGCCTCGGGCGCCGTGGTGGTGCGGCGCAATCTGCCACCCGGCACGTGGGTGCCGCCACAATTGCGTGACGGGCCGTTTCCCGAAGGGCGTGAACTGACCGTGGAGCTGCCTGTGGCGGTGCGTGGCCTGCAGGCGAATGGCTACCAACTCGACAAATTTTTCCCCTGAGGGTGAACAAGGCAATGTCTGAAAGAATTCTGATCTGCGGCTCGATTGCGTTCGATACCATCGCGGTATTCGAAGGCCATTTCAAAGACCATATTCTGGCCGACAGCATTCAGTCGCTGAGCGTTTCGTTTTTCGTGCCGAGCCTGCGCAAAGAATACGGTGGCTGCGCCGGCAACATTGCCTACAACCTGGCACTGCTGGGCGGGTACGCCGTTCCCGTGGGTACCGTGGGGGGCGACGCCGCCGATTACCTCGTTTACATGAAGCAGGTCGGCATCGACACCAGCCTGGTGCGCATGCTGCCCGACCGTTATACGCCGCAGTGTTTCATCACCACCGATCTCGACAACAATCAGATCGCCTCGTTTCATCCCGGCGCCATGGAGCAGTCGGCTGACAACGACATCAGCGGGCAGGAAGCCGCCTGGGGTATCGTAGCGCCCGATTCCAAAGACGGCATGTTCGCGCATGCCGGCAGAATGCACCGCAGCGGCATTCCCTTCGTATTCGATCTGGGGCAGGCCATGCCGCTGTTCGACGGTGATGATATCCGCCGCATGCTCGAGATGGCGTCCATTCTGTGCGTGAACGAGTACGAAGCAAGCGTGGTGGAGCAGCGCACCGGTGCCACCATGCGGGAACTGGCGCAGGGGCTGCAGGGCGTGGTGGTCACACATGGCAGCGAAAGCTCGCACGTGTACGAAGGCGGGCAGTTCACCGAAGTGCCGGTCGTTCCCGCTTCGGCGGTGGTCGATCCCACCGGGTGTGGCGATGCGCATCGGGCGGGGCTGCTTTTTGGTCTGGCGCGTGGCTGGACACTTGCCGACGCATGTAAACTGGGCAATGTAATGGGCAGCCTCAAGGTGGCCTCGCGCGGCCCCCAGAATCATCGGCCGAGCCGCGCCGAAATCGAAGCCGTACTCAGCGCCCACTATGGCCTCACGCTGCCGGGCGCCTCAGTCAACACGAATTGAACGACATCGGCTCGTGCCGGGTCGGGCTAACAGGAGTACCGAATGAACATCTCAACTCAACAGGGCGTTCGCCCCGCGTCGCGACGTTTGCTGGCCATGGTTGCGCTGGCAGGTTCGTTGGCCGTGCTGGCCGGCTGTGCGCACCAGAGCGCGTCCAGCTCGGTTTACACCTATGGTCAGGCACAACGCGAACAGATCGTACGACTCGGCACGGTGGAAGCCGTGCGCAATGTCGTGATTCAACGTGACCGCACGAGCGGCGCAGGTGCACTGGCTGGCGGTGCGCTGGGCGGCGTGGCGGGAAGTTCGATCGGCGGCGGTCGCGGTCAGGTTCTGGCGGCGATCGGCGGCGGGCTGCTGGGCGCCATGGCCGGCGACGCCGTCGAGCACGGCATGGGCAAGAGTGCCGGTCTTGAAATCACCGTCAGGCTCGATAACGGCGAGACGCGTGTCATTGCACAGGAAGCCGACGTGCAGCTCAATGTCGGGCAGCGGGTGCGCGTGATCAGTGGCGGGGGCCCCACCCGCGTCGTGCCAATGTAAGAGCAGGGCGGGGTTCAGACCCCGAACAGTGAAAAGGCGATCCGCTGCAGCATCATGATTGCGACCTGCGCCAAAATCAAAAGAACCAGCGGCGACAGGTCGAGCCCCCCCAGGTTCGGCATGAGGCGGCGGATCGGATCGAGCAGCGGCGCCGTAAGCGTGTGCAGCAGCGGCATGACGGGTGCCAGCGGGTTGACCCACGACAACACGGCCTGGATCAGCGTGACCCACAGCACCACGTTGAATGCCCATTTGGCCATGGTGATCACGGCGGCTACCAGCGAGCGGGTCAGGCCTTCGACCGAGGGAAACTGACCCGTGAGCAGCACCCATGTAAGCAGCAGATAGGCCAGGGCAGTGAGCCAGCAGGCCACGAGACTGGGCCAGTCGATCCGGTTCGACGGTTTCACCACATTGCGTAGCGGCCCCACCAGCCAGTTGGTGACGCGCAGCACGGCCTGCGAATACGGATTGAACGGGTGCAGGCGAATGGCGTACATCCAGGCGCGGATGATGAGTGCGATGCCAAATAGCGAGAACAGAATATTTAGCAGGAAGTACAGGACATCGCTGAACATGGTCGTCTACTTGAAAAATCGCGAAGCGCCATTGTCGCACAAATGAAAAAGCCCGAAGGCTTCGGGCTTGTTGAGGCACATGGGTTACACCACGCACGCCGGAGGTTCCGGCGTGGCGCCGCGCGCCACCCAAGACCGGCTGTACGGATGCGCTGAGCGTCAGGATTATTCAGAGCATCGTTAAGGACGGTTTCCGGTGGGGAAGGGCCAGGAGGCGGCCGGATTGCGCGTTTTCTTGGCGGGTGTCGCCTCGGCCGTTTTCTTGGCGGCCTTGGCGGCCGCCTTCGTTACGGCCTTTTTGGCTGCGGTTTTTGCAGCGGACTTCTTGGCGGTTTTGCTGGCGGTGGATGTTTCTGGCACCGTGGTTTCCTTCTTTGACGACTTTGCTGTTGCTTTGGTGGCCTTGGCCGCAGCCTTTGCAGCGGTTTTCTTTGCCGCGGTTTTGGCTGCAGAGCCGGCGCCCGCCGCTTTGGCGGCGCCTGCCTTCGCTGCGGTTTTGGTCGCAGCCTTGGCCGCAGACTTGGCAGGAGCCTTGGTTGCCGCGGCCTTCTTTGCACCAGCCTTTTTGGCTGCTGCGGGTGTGGCGGCCGTTTTCTTGGCGGCCGCCTTCTTGGCAACCTTCTTGGCGGCTTTCTTGGCCGCCGACGTGCTTGCCTTGCTTGCGACCGAGGTTGCAGCCTTCTTTGCCACAGCCTTCTTTGCAGAAGTCGTCGCTGCCTTCTTTGCCGCCGACTTCTTCGCTGCGACCTTGGTGGCGGCAGACTTCTTGGCAGCGGTTTTTGCAGCAGACTTCTTCGCGGCGGCCTTGGTGGCAGCCTTACTTGCCTTTTTGGCTGCGGCCTTGGCGGGGCTGCTCGTCTCTACCCCACTACCGGCCGTTGCCGTTTTAGTGTCGGCCTCAGTTGACTTGGAGGCGGTGCTCTTCTTTTTTGCTACTTTGGCTGCCACTTTGGCTTTTGCCATGGTAGTGCTCCTTGGTAGAGTGAGTCGCCTCAAGTCTAACTGAACGATAAATCAGCACCAAGCCTTATTCCCAGCTCAGGGCGCCTCCCGTCTGATATTCGATGACACGTGTCTCAAAAAAGTTGCGTTCTTTCTTCAGATCGATCATTTCGGCCATCCATGGGAAGGGATTTTCTTCCTGCGGAAACAGCGTATCGATGCCGATCTGCTGACAGCGGCGGTTCGCAATGAAGCGCAGATACGACTTGAACATCGCAGCGTTCAGCCCCAGCACGCCGCGCGGCATGGTGTCTTCCGCGTAAGCGTATTCGAGTTCGACGGCTGTTCTGAACAGTTCCGCAATTTCTTCGCGGAAGGCGGGCGTCCAAAGATGCGGGTTCTCGAGCTTGATGGTGTTGATGAGGTCGATGCCGAAATTGCAGTGCATCGACTCGTCGCGAAGAATGTACATGTATTGTTCTGCCGCGCCCGTCATCTTGTTCTGACGGCCCAGCGCCAGAATCTGCGTGAAGCCCACATAGAAAAACAGCCCTTCCATCAGGCAGGCGAACACGATCAGCGATTTGAGCAGCGTCTGGTCGGCTTGCGCGGTACCGGTCTGGAAGTTGGGGTCGGAAATCGCGTCGATGAACGGAATAAGGAATTCATCCTTCGCCCGGATCGACGGTATTTCGTGGTAAGCGTTGAAGATCTCCGATTCATCGAGCCCGATGCTTTCCACGATGTACTGGTAGGCGTGCGTGTGAATCGCTTCCTCGAATGCCTGGCGCAACAGGAACTGGCGGCATTCGGGCGCGGTGATGTGGCGGTAGGTGCCCAGCACGATGTTGTTGGCTGCAAGCGAATCCGCGGTGGTGAAGAAGCCCAGGTTGCGCTTCACGATGCGGCGTTCGTCTTCCGTAAGCGCGTCGGGGTTCTTCCATTGCGCGATATCGCGCGACATGTTTATTTCTTGCGGCATCCAGTGATTGGCGCAGGTGGCCAGGTATTTTTCCCAGGCCCATTTGTATTTGAAGGGCACGAGCTGGTTGACGTCGGTGGTGCCGTTGATGATGCGCTTGTCGGCGGCGCGCACGCGGCTGGTGTCGCCGCTGGCCACGCTGTGCATGCCGGCCGGGCCTGTGGCGTGGGCTGCGGAGCCCGCCGCCGCGCCGGGGTGGCCCATGCCCGGGTTCAGTGTGGTGGGGTGGGGGTGCGTCATCGCAGGCCGCGGCTTTGGCGTGGCCGTTTGCGGGCGGGGCGCAGGCGTGTCGTTCCAGTCAAGCATTGTCGAATCCTTTGCTGTGTAGTGTGGTCGGTCGTGTTGCGGCGGCAGTTCGCTTACTGGCAGGCCTCGCACGATTCGAAGCCGTCGTCGCCCGGCCGCAAGGTGCAGACGTCGCCCACCGTTTCGGCCGCCGGCAGCGCGATCGGTGCATGGGCTGCGGCCATGCCTGAAACGGCGTCGGCCGATACGGCATTCAGTTCGCCACCGCGCCCCGTTGATTTTTCGGCGTTGGTCGCACCCATGGCGCGCAGGTAATAGGTGGTCTTGAGCCCGCGCAGCCACGCAAGCTTGTAGGTTTCGTCGAGCTTGCGGCCCGACACCCCCGTCATGAAAATGTTCAGCGACTGCGACTGGTCGATCCACTTCGAGCGGCGTGCAGCGCATTCGATCACCCATTTCGGATCGATCTCGAAGGCCGTGGCGTACAGCTCGCGCAGGTGTGCGGGAATGCGGTCGATGCGGGCGAGGCTGCCGTCGAAGTACTTGATGTCCGACACCATCACGGCGTCCCACAGATTCAGGGCCTTGAGGTAGCGCACCAGGTATTCGTTGACCACGGTGAATTCGCCCGACAGGTTCGACTTCACGTACAGGTTGCGGTAGTGCGGCTCGATGCACGGCGACACGCCGATGATGTTCGAGATCGTGGCCGTGGGGGCAATGGCCACACAATTCGAGTTGCGCATGCCATGCTGACGGATGTGCGCGCGCAGGCTGTCTTAGTCGAGGGTGGCGCTGGTGTCGACTTCGACGTGTCCGCCGCGTTCCTCGGCAAGTAGCGCCAGCGTGTCTTGTGGAAGAATGCCGCGGTCCCACAATGAACCCTTGAAGCTGGAGTAGTGGCCCCGTTCTACGGCGAGCCGGCTGGAGGCCCAGTATGCGTAATAGCACACGGCTTCCATCGAACGGTCGGCGAACTCCACGGCGGCATCCGAGGCGAAGGGAACGCGCATCAGATGCAGGCAGTCTTGAAAGCCCATGACCCCCAGGCCAACCGGGCGGTGCCGCAGGTTGGCATTGCGCGCCTTGGGTACGGCGTAATAGTTGATGTCGATGACGTTGTCGAGCATGCGCATCGCGGTGGTGATGGTGCGCTCGAGTTTGTCGTGGTCGAGTACGTAGGTGCCGTCGGGGCCGGGCTTCATGTGTGCGGCCAGGTTCACCGATCCCAGGTTGCATACGGCGATTTCGGTGTCGCTGGTGTTGAGCGTGATCTCGGTGCACAGGTTGGAGCTGTGCACCACGCCCACGTGCTGCTGCGGCGAACGGATGTTGCACGGATCCTTGAACGTGATCCAGGGGTGGCCGGTCTCGAACAGCATCGACAGCATCTTGCGCCACAGCGAGACGGCTGGAATGCGCTTGAACAGCGTGATTTCGCCCGTGCGGGTCTTTTCTTCGTAGCGCAGGTATGCGGCTTCGAATTCGCGACCGTACAGATCATGCAGGTCGGGAACGTCAGAGGGTGAAAAGAGCGTCCATTCGCCTTCTTCCATGACCCGCTTCATGAACAGGTCAGGCACCCAGTTGGCCGTGTTCATGTCGTGCGTGCGGCGGCGCTCGTCGCCGGTGTTCTTGCGCAGTTCCAGGAATTCTTCGATATCCAGGTGCCACGTTTCGAGGTAGGCGCAGACGGCACCCTTGCGCTTGCCGCCCTGGTTCACCGCCACGGCCGTGTCGTTCACGACTTTCAGGAAGGGCACCACGCCCTGACTTTCACCATTCGTGCCGCGGATATGGCTGCGCAGCGCGCGTACCGGTGTCCAGTCGTTGCCCAGCCCGCCCGCATATTTGGCCAGCAGCGCGTTTTCCTTGATTGCGTCGTAGATGCTGGCGAGGTCGTCGGCCACTGTCGTGAGGTAGCACGACGACAGCTGTGAGTGCAGGGTGCCGGAGTTGAACAGCGTGGGTGTGGAGCTCATGAAGTCGAACGACGACAGTACTTCATAGAACTCGATGGCGCGCGCCTCGCGGTCGATTTCATTGAGCGCGAGGCCCATGGCCACGCGCATGAAAAAGATCTGCGGCAGCTCGATGCGGCGGCCCTTCAGGTGCAGAAAGTAGCGGTCGTAAAGGGTTTGCAGACCGAGGTAGTTGAATTGCGTGTCACGCTCGGCCTTCAGGGCCCCGGCCAGGGTCTCGAGGTCGAACAGTGCCAGATTCTTGTCAAGCAGGTCGCCTTCCACGCCCAGGCGGATGTACTGCGGAAAATATTCGGCGTAGCGCTGGCCCATGGCGGATTGCGCCACTTCCTCGCCCAGCACTTCCTTGCGTATGGTGTGCAGCAACAGGCCCGCCGTGACGCGGCTGTACGAGGGGTCGATCTCGACGCGCGCGCGGGCGGCCAGAATCGCCGATTTGAACACTTCATCGACTGGCACGCCGTCGTACAGGTTCTTGATGGTTTCTTCCAGAATGGCGTCGACGTCCACGGCATCATGGCCGGCGGCGGCCTCCGCGATGGTGGCGCGCAGCTTTTCACGGTCGAGGGGGCGCAGTACGCCGTTGTCCGATACGTTCAGCGCCGGAGCATGTTCCGGTGCCCGGGCCTGACGCGTGGCGGCGCGTTCCTGCGCACGCTTTTCGCGGTACAGCACATAGGCGCGTGCGACATCGTGTTCACCCGAACGCATCAGCGCCAGTTCGACCTGGTCTTGAATGTCTTCGATGTGAAAGGTGCCGCCGCCGGCGCGGTTGCGCTGCAGGCTCGCGATCACTTGTTTAGTCAATGTATCTACTATTTCACGATTGCGGGCAGATGCTGCACCCTGGCCACCGTGCACTGCCAGAAAGGCTTTCGTCATGGCGACCGCAATCTTTGAAGGTTCAAATGGTACGACTGTACCGTTGCGGCGGATCACATGGTACTGCGACCAGGGATTTTCGCTTTCCGCATGCGTCTCCGGGGCGGCGGGCGGCAGGCCGGCCTCGAGAGAGTCGGAGAGGGTGGTGTTCAGCATATCGGCCCCTTGAATACTATATCTAGTGGTCTGGATCATAAGCGGAACTAATTGTAGGGGCGGGCTTGGCGAAAGGCAACGGCCCGGAACGCCCTTGTGGGCGCCGGGCGGTACAGAATTGGAGGTTGGAAACGGGCTCAGGGCAGCGCGTGTTGCAGCGCGGTATGAGGGGTGTCGTGGTGCATGAAAAGGGGCCGCAAGCGTGCCAGTTCCGCGGTGTAGCGTTGCGCAGCAGCCGCCTTCACGTGACCGAATCCGCGCACTGTTTGCGGCAGTGCAGCCAGGGCCACGGCGGTCTCATAGTTTTTCGTGTCAAGATGTGTCACGATGCTTTCCAGCACCGTTTCGAATTCGCGTAGCAGCCGGCGCTCCATGCGTCGCTCGGCCTGCATGCCGAAAATGTCGAGCCAGGTGCCCCGCACGTGCCGCCCGTGCGCCAGGGCTTTCATCACTGTTTCGGCCCAGGGCCCCAGCGCGACCTTGCGGGGGCGACCGGTACGGGCATCTTTGGGGGCAAACAGCGGCGGTGCCATGTGAAAGCGCAGCGTGTAGTCACCTTCAAACTGTTCGGCCAGCCGGCGCCGGAACGTTCCGTCGGTGTACAGGCGCGCCACCTCGTATTCGTCCTTGATCGCCATGAATTGGTATAGCGAGCGCGCCGCGGCCAGTGCAAGCCGGGGTGCCGCTGCGGGGCGCACGCGCTGTTCCGCATCGCGCACGCGCACGATCAGTTCTTCGTAGCGGCGTGCATAGGCGGCATTCTGATACGCGGCAAGCGCCGCAGCATTGCGTTCGAGCACGGCATCGATGGTGTCGTGCCCGGGGTCGTACTCGGGTTCCGGCATGCCGGCATCCTGCAGTGCATCGGGCCGCCAGGCCGAAAGGCGCCCCAGGTGAAATGCCGCAAGGTTCGCCTGTACGGCGACGCCATTCAGCGCAATGGCCTGTTCGATCGCTGCGCAGCTGACAGGAACGGCACCGCGCTGCCAGGCGTGGCCCAGCATGATCATGTTGGCCAGAATCGTGTCGCCGTAATGTTGGCGCGCCAGCGCATGCGCGTCGATGCTGTGCAGCCGGTGCGCGCCCACCGCGCGCTCGAGGTGATGACGTATGGATGCGGCATCGTGGCGAGCCTCGGGATCGCGGGTGAATTCAGTGGGCGGGGCCAGATGCGTGTTGACGATGACGGTGCTGCGGTGCTGCGCCAATGTACGCCAGGCTTCCGGCTTCATTGCTGCGACCGCATCGCAGAGAATGGCCGTATCGGCATCGGCCGCGTCGATGCGGACGGGCCCGGTGGGCGTGTCGCCGGCCGACAGGCGTACATGGCTGATGACGGCACCGCCTTTTTGTGCCAGTCCAGTCACGTCGAGTACCGAGGCGGCGCGGTTCTCGAGATTCGCGGCCATGGATACGATCGCACCGATAGTGACGACGCCGGTGCCGCCGATGCCGACCACCAGCAGGTTGCAGTCGCGCTGCGCCGACTTCGAAGGATCGGGCAGCCGCTGCAGCAGGGCGTCGAGCCGTGCGCGGTGCGAGTCGGACACGGCGCTGTGCCCCTTGCGGGGTCTGCCGCCTTCCACCGATACGAAGCTCGGGCAGAAGCCATCGGCACAGGTGTAATCTTTATTGCACGAAGACTGGTCGATCGCGCGCTTGCGGCCGAAGGGCGTCTCCACGGGCACGATCGACAGGCAATTCGACTGCACTCCGCAGTCGCCGCAGCCCTCGCACACCTCGGTATTGATGAAGATACGGCGCGACGGTTCCGGCATCTGCTGCTTCTTGCGGCGCCGGCGTTTCTCGGCGGCACAGGTCTGGTCGTGAATCAGCACCGTCACGCCCTTCATTTCGCGCAATTCGCGTTGCAGGGCATCGAGTTCGCGGCGATGGTGCACGCGTATGCCGTCGGGCAGCCGCACGTTGCGATAGCGCTGCGGCTCATCGGTCGTCACCACGACGTGGCGTACCCCCTCGCCCAGCAACTGCTGGCACAGGCCAGGCACCGAAATGGGGCCGTCGACCGGCTGGCCGCCCGTCATGGCGACGGCGTCGTTGAACAGAATTTTGTAGGTCATGTCGACCCGGGCCGCGACGGCCTGCCGGATTGCGAGCAGCCCGGAGTGAAAGTACGTGCCTTCGCCCATGTTCTGGAACACGTGCCCGCTGTCGACAAATGCGGTCAGGCCCACCCAGTCGACGCCCTCGCCACCCATTTGCGTCAGGCCTGACGTATCGCGGTCCATCCAGGTGGCCATGTAGTGGCAGCCCACGCCCCCCATGGCATGGCTGCCTTCGGGCACACGGGTGGACGTACTGTGCGGACAACCCGAACAGAAATACGGGCGGCGCAGCGTGATGTCCTGGGGAAGCGGGGCCGGGTGTGCGTCGCGCTCGGGCAGGTGCGTATCGGCCGCCTGGCGCATCCATACGCGCAGTGCATGTCCGACCAGCGACGGTGAAAGCTGGCCGCCGGCCGGAACCAGAGCGGCGCCGTTGGCGTCGCGCTTTCCGTGCACCGACGGCCGCTGCGCGGCGTTGTAAAAGTGGGCAAGAATCTGCTCTTCGACAATGGGGTTTTTTTCCTCGATGACCAGAATGTGATCCAGCCCGCGTGCGAACCGGGTGAGCGTCTGCGTGCTTAGCGGCCATACGAGCCCGATCTGCACGTGACGCAGGGGCGGCAGGTTGCTGCCCGCCGCGCGCAGCCGTTGCAGCGCCGCGTTCACGTCGAGCGCTGCCTTGCCCACACTGACGATGCCGAGCCGTGCGTCGGGCGCGTCTTCTAAAACACGGTCGAGCGGATGGTGTTCGCTGAACAGGCGCACCGCTTCCAGCCGCTGCTCCATGCGTTCCTCGATCGCCGGTGTCAGGAATTCGCGCGCACTGTATTCGCGCCGATGGCGCAGCATGGCCTCGGCCGGCATGGCGAAGCTCGGCACGGGTGCCGGCACGAAGCTGCGGCCGCTTTCCACGGTTTCGGTAATGGCCTTGAACGCGACCCATGCCCCCGAAAAACGCGAAAGCGCCCACCCCCACAGGCCGAAATATTCGTAATCTTCGACGCTTGCCGGGTGGATCACCGGTATACGCCACGAGGCGAGGGTGGCATCGCTCGCGTGCGCAATGGACGACGAGGCCGCAGTGTGGTCGTCGCCCACCACCAGCAGTACACCGCCTTGGCGCGAGGCACCGGCCGCATTGCCGTGATGCAGTGCATCGCCTGCGCGATCGACGCCGGGGCCCTTGCCATACCACATGCCGAATACGCCATCGACACGCCGCTGGGGGTGCAGACCCGCCTGCTGCGAGCCCATGATCATGGTTGCTGCAAGATCTTCGTTGATGGCCGGCACGAAGCGGATGTCGTGCGCATCGAGCGCCTTTTGGGCCCGCCACAGGGCCTGATCGACGCCGCCCAGGGGTGAGCCCCGATAGCCGCTCACGAACCCGGCGGTGTTCAGGCCGTGGTCACGGTCGCGCCTGCGCTGTGTGAGCAGCATGCGCACCAGAGCCTGCGTTCCGGTGAGAAAAATGCGCTGCTGTTGTGCGGTGAGATTGTCGTCGAGCCGATACGATCGGGCTGCGGGAATGGCTGCCATGGTGTGTCTCCTTCATCCCATGATAGGCATCTTCCGACTGTCATTTATTGCGTTTTGATCGCGTAGAATCCCTTTAAATCGAAATGAATATTTCGTATCAAGGGGGAGGCATGGACAAAATTGATCGACGGATCCTGAACGCCCTTCAGGCCGACGCCCGGGCCTCGGCCCAACAGGTTTCAGACAAGGTGGGGTTGTCGCCCGCGCCGGTGTGGCGTCGCATCAAGGCGCTGGAATCCGGGCGCGTGATTCAGGGTTACCATGCCCGCGTCGACCGTCACAAGGTCGGGCTCGGCGCTTGCATGTTCACACAGATCAGCCTCGATCGGCATTCGGCTGAAGTCGTGGAAAACTTCGAGCGCGCCGTGCTGAGCTCGCCTGAAATACTCGAGTGCCACGTGGTGACGGGGGATTCGGATTTTCTGCTGAAGATTCTGGTCGAAAGCCCGGAAGCGTACGACGCTTTTCTGCACAACTTCCTGTTCAACCTGCCCGGCGTGCGCCAGACGCGTACCATCGTGGCATTGCGTGAAATCAAAAACGAAACCACGCTTCCCATCAAGGATTGACCCAAGGAGTTTCCGATATGCGGCAAGTGATTCCGTATTCCCGTCAGGTATTCGCCCTGACGCTGCTCGCGGCGCTGGCGGGCTGCGCAGGCTTGCAGCCGGAAGGCCCCGCCGCACCGCCCGATACGACCTGCAAGGCGGCCGCCCCGGGCGATGCGCTCACGGGCAACTGGTTGAGCGTGCGGCGCGAAAAAGGCGTGGCGGGTGAACTGCGCACGTTCTTCGCCCTGCAGCCCGACGGCACTATGCGCTATGCCGAACAGCTGCGCCGGCCCGGCCACCCCCCGCAGGGGCTGGCCGAGACGGGGTGTTGGCACCGCGAAGGCGCCACGCTGGTGCTGCGCACGGTGGAATCAAACGGTTCGCCGGTCGATCTTGACGACCCCATCTACGTCAACCGGTATCAGATCACGCGTGAATCGGGCGAGCGTCTGCGGCTTGCGGCTCCAGACGGTGTGCAGCTCGACGCACGGCGCATGCCGCCCGATTTCCGCCTGGCCTGGTAGGGGCCTTAGGGTACTTTCAAACGGCGGCCAGGCGCTGCAGCACCGTGTCGCGGCCAAGAATGGCGAGCACGGCGCCGATGGAAGGTGTCTGTTTGCGGCCCGTGACGACCACACGCAGCGGAATGCCCAGCTTGGGCATTTTGACGCCGTGCGTGGCCAGTACCGATTTGATGAGCGCGTCGATCGCTTCGGTATTCCATTCGGGCAGCGCGCGTGCCTGGGCCGCAAAGTCGGCCAGCAGCGTGCGTGCGTCGTCGTCGACGTGTGCTTGCAGCAGCTCGGCATCGGGGCCGGTGAAGGGTGCGCAAAACAGCAGGGCGCCTTCGGCCAGGTCGTTCAGGGTTTCGGCGCGGTCTTTCAGCAAGGCCATTACGGCCGTCAGGTCCACCGCTTCCGGGTTGCCGCCCCGTGCCGAGATGCGCGGAGCAACACGCCGCGCCAGCTCGGCGTCAGCCGTATTTTTGATGTAGTGCGCATTCACCCAGTTGAGCTTTTTCGGGTCCCACTGCGCTGCCGACTTCGTGAGGTTGCTGGCGTCAAACCATTCGATCAGCTGTTCGCGGGTGAACAGTTCGTCGTTGCCATGGCTCCAGCCCAGGCGGGCCAGATAGTTGATCATGGCCTCGGGCAGGTAGCCGGCCTTATCGTATTCCATGACGCTGACGGCACCGTGGCGTTTCGACAGCTTTTCGCCATCGGGCCCCAGGATCATGGGCACGTGGCCATAAACGGGCGGCTCGGCGCCCAGTGCACGCAGAATGTTGATCTGGCGTGGCGTGTTGTTCACGTGGTCGTCGCCGCGAATGACGTGGGTGATGCGCATGTCCCAGTCGTCGACCACCACACAGAAGTTGTAGGTGGGCGTGCCATCGGGCCGGGCGATGATCAGGTCGTCGAGTTCGCTGTTGTCGAAACTGATGGGGCCCTTGACCAGGTCGTTCCAGCCGGTGACGCCGTCTTGCGGGTTGCGAAAGCGCACCACCGGGCGCCGGTCGGCCGGCACTGGCGGCAGGGTCTTGCCCGGCTCGGGCCGCCAGGTACCGTCGTAACGGGGTTTGAGGCCCGCGGCGCGGGCGCGTTCGCGCATTGCGTCGACCTCTTCCGGGGTGCAATAGCAGTAGTAGGCCGTGCCTTCTTCGAGCATGCGCGCGATCACTTCGCGGTAGCGGTCCATGCGCTGCATCTGGTAGAAGGGCCCTTCATCGGGGGTGAGCCCCAGCCATTGCATGCCGTCGAGAATCGCCTGAACGGCCTCGGGCGTGGAGCGCTCGAGGTCGGTGTCTTCAATGCGCAGCACAAAGGTGCCCTTGTGGTGACGCGCAAAGGCCCAGGAAAACAGCGCGGTGCGTGCGCCTCCGAGGTGCAGGAAACCAGTGGGAGACGGGGCAAAACGGGTACGTACGGCAGTGTGTGTGGTCATGGCAATCAAGAGCGCCGCAGCAGCGTGGCCGCCACGGCAAGGTTGGCAAGGAGCGTACGGTATTTTAGAGTAAGCTTCCGTGGCACCCATCGAAAAGGAAACCATGCTGCGTCACCGACTCGCTGCCCTGTTCGAGCCTCGAGTGCTGGCGGTCGTTTCAGACCGCCCCTTACCTGTCGAGGCACATACCCCTGCAAAGCTTGCCAACGCCATCACGCACATTCCCGTTGAAGCGGCCGTGCGTGGCGATGCACCATACCAGCTCAATGGCTTGCGGCCCGGGGCGCGGCTTGATCTGGCGCTGGTGTGTGTGCCGCCCGACTCGCTGCCTGCGGTGCTCGATACGCTGCGCCGGTACCGGCCCCATACCGTCATCGTGCTGGCTCACACCGAGCAGTCGGAAGACCCCATGCAGGAACTGGTTTACGTGCGCAGCTGGAGCCAGCTGAACGACTGCCTGGTGCTGGGGCCGCGCTCGTTCGGGGTGCAGCGCCCGCACCTGCACATGAATTTCAGTCACCATCCGCAGCGTGCGTTACCGGGCCGCGTGGCGCTGGTGACCCAGTCGCGCAGCATCGCGGCGGCCGTACTCGACTGGGCGGCCGACGTCAGCCTGGGTTTCTCGGCCGTGATTTCGGTGGGTGATGAAGGCGCGATCGACGTGGCCGAGGTGCTTGATTACCTTTCCATGGACCCGCGCACCGACAGCATTGCGCTGTACCTTGAAGAAACCACCTCGTCGCGGCGCTTCACCAGTGCGGCCCGTGCTGCCGCCAGTGTGAAGCCGCTCATCGTGCTCAAGGTGGCCGAGCCGCTCGACCGCGATCCGGTACATCTGGCGGGCTTCAATGCCCTGTTGCAGCGGGTGGGCGCGGTGCGCATCCGTTACTTCGTTCAGCTGTTTTCTGCCATCAAGGTGCTGGTGCATACGCGCCGGCCGCGGGGCAAGCGCATTGCCCTCGTTTCGAACGGCGACGGTGCGGCGCGCCTTGCGCTGGACGTGATGGGCACCGCGTCGGCCGTGTACCGGGCCGAGCTGGCCACTGCCAGCAAAGAGCGTATTGCCGCGCTGCTCGAGAAGGGAGCGCAGGTCGACAACCCCGTCGTCACCTATGCGCCGCTCACGGCGCAGCGCATGCGCGGAATGCTCGACGTGCTGGTCGCCGACAAGTCGGTCGACGGTGTGCTGGTGCTGCTGGCTCCCGACCCCCTGGCCGACCACGAAAGCGTGGTCCAGGAGCTGGCCGAAATTGCGCCGGCCTCTGCCAAGCCCATCGTCACGTGTCTCATGGGCGACGCCACGGTGCGTCGCCTGCGGCATATTCTCGATGCCGCAGGCACGCCCGCGTTTCGCACGCCCGAGAGCGCGGCAAACGCATTCGGAATTCTGGCCGCTTACCATTACAACCAGAATCTGGCGCAACAGATTCTGCCGCCTGAACCGCTCAGTACTCCGCCCGACGTCGAGCGTGCGCGCAGCGTGGTGCAATCGGCGCAGCGGCGCGGCCGGCTGGTGCTGTCGCCTGAAGAAACTGTCGAGCTGCTGTCGTGCTTTCATGTGCCCATTCAGCTGGGCGAGCGCGCCGACGACACACCGCCCATGGCGATACGGGTGCGTACCGACCCCAAGTTCGGCCCCTGCATCAGTTTCGGGCGTGGCCAGGAACCGTTCGAGCGCGCCGAAGCTGCAATCGAGCTGCCGCCCCTGAACGGCTATCTGGCACGCCAGCTGGTGCAACGCAGCGGTTTCTGGCAGAACACGCTGTCGCGCACGCTGACGCCAACGGCCTTCGAGTTTCTGCGCGAGGCGCTTGAACGCATTTCGTTGCTGGTGTCTGACGTGCCGGCCGTCGAGTCACTGGATATCGACCCCTTGCATGTGGTTGACGATGCCCTGGTGGCCGAACGGCTCGAAGTGAAGCTGGCCAGTGTGTCGATGCTGGTGCTGCCCGAAACCACCGGGTATCGGCACATGGCCATTCATCCGTACCCGCGCCACATGGTTCAGACGCGCCAGATGCGCGACGGCACCGAATGGCTGTTGCGGCCGATCCGCCCGGAAGACGCCGCACCGCTGCAGGAATTCGTGCGTGATCTTTCCGATCAGTCGCGTTACATGCGGTTCGTTTCCATGCTGCGCGAGCTTACGCCGCGCATGCTGGCGCGTTACACACGCATCGATTACCACCGCGAACTGGCGCTGGTGGCCACCATACAGGAACCGAACCCCGAGCAGCGGGGCCGAATGCGAGAGCGCATCATCGGCTTTGCACATTACCTGCGCAATGCCGATGGGCGCGGGGCGGAATACGCTCTGGTGATTGGCGACGCGTGGCAGCGCTGCGGGTTGGGCTCGCAGCTGATGCGTGCGTTGATCGAAGCCGCCCAGGAACAGGGCCTGACGTACATCGACGGGCTGGTGCTGGGCACCAACCGGCCGATGCTCGGGCTCATGTCGTACCTGGGCTTTCGTATCGACCCGGACGAGGAAGACCCGGGCATGCGGCGCGTCTGGCTCGATCTGGGCGAGACCTCGGGCGCCGGCAGGGTGGTCAGCTGATCACTTCCCGCAGGAAAGCGGCGATGTCGTGGATTTCTTCCAGACACACCGAGTGCGGCATGGGGTACGTTTTGAAGCGCACGGCATAGCCCATGCGCTCGAGCGCCTCGAGGCTGGCCTGGGCGCGTTCAAAGGGTACCACCGGGTCCATCGTGCCATGCGCAAGGAAAATCGGCGTGTCGGCGTTAGCCGCGTGCCGCTCTGCGTCGACCAGGTCGGCCAGCGGCAGGTACCCCGACAACCCGATGATGCCGGCCAGGCGCTCGGGGTGGCGCAACCCCGTTTGCAAGGCCATGGCGCAGCCCTGCGAAAAGCCGGCCAGCACGATGCGTTCGGTGGGAATGCCGCGGGCGTTTTCACGCGCGATCAGCGCTTCGACCAATTGTTGAGACGCACGCAAGCCCTGCTCGTCTTCACGGCGCACGAGATCGGCCATGACGATGTCGTACCACGCACGCATGACCATGCCGTTGTTGATGGTGACCGGCTGCATGGGGGCATGCGGAAAGATGAAGCGAACCGGCCCGAGATCGCCCAGGCCCAGCTCGGGCACGACCGGCACGAAGTCGTTGCCGTCGGCACCCAGACCGTGCAGCCAGATGACGGCGTAGCGGGGTTCGGGCCCCGTTTCGATTTCGATGTTGTCGAGTACCTTGCTTGCGATGTCGTTCATGGTTCCAGATTCAGGTTCTTGAGCGCCTGAAAGAGGGCGCGATAGTGTTTGCGTTGTGGCTCACTGCCGGGCGGCAGGGCCTCGTTCTGACGCGCTTCCTTGCGCGCCGCCCGGATCGTGGCGCGCAATTGCTGCACGTCGGGTACGGGGTGGTGGGCCAACAGCTCGGTCAGGGCGTCGTCGTCGCGCAGCAGCAGTTCGCGCAGCGCTTCCAGGCGGTGCTGCTGGCGTGCCTCTTCGCGCGAGCCATGTGCCCAGGTGTCGAGCTGGCGGCGAATGGCGTCGGTGTCGATCGGGGCCGTGCGCATCAGCTTGCCCACGTACTGGATCTGCCGGCGCCGGCCTTCGCGTGCCGTTGTGCGCTGCGCGAGCCGGATCGCCTCGTGAAGCGCGTCGGGCAGTGCCAGCTGGCGCAGCCGCTCGGGCGACAGGTCTACAAGTTGCTTGCCGAGCGCGGTAAGCGCGAGCATGTCGCGCTTGACCTGCGATTTACTGGGGCGGTCGTACTGCGGGGCGCTGTCGTTGGGAAGATCGGTGGGCGATGAGAGGGACATGGGCTGAATACAATGGGCGTTTCCTGCAGCTATGATAACTGCCAAATTGAAGATGGAAGGGCGTCAATGAGCGAACAGAATGCATCCTCTTTGCAGATTGCCGAACAACAGGGCGTATTTCGCGAGCTGGTCTCCGATGCGCTGGCCCATGCCCGCAAACTGGGCGCAAGCGATGCGGTGGCCGAGGTCTCGGAGAGCAAGGGGCTCGTGGTGGGGGTGCGAACCGGCGACGTTGAAACCATAGAGCAGACGCGCGACCGTTCGCTTGACGTCACGGTATATGCCGGCAAGCGGCGCGGTTCGGCCTCGACATCCGACTTCTCGCCACAGGCGCTGCGCGAAACGGTGGAAGCGGCCTGGCATATCGCCAGCTTCACGGCCGAAGACGATTGCGCGGGCCTGCCCGACGCCGACCGCCTCGCGCATGAACCGTATCCCGAGCTTCATCTGCATCACCCATGGGCGCTGTCATCCGACGAGGCGGCCGCCATTGCGATCCGGGCCGAACAGGCGGCGCGCGACGTCAGCCCGCTCATCACCAATACCGATGGCGCTTCCCTCGATACGCACGAAGGTCATTTCGTGCTGGGCAATACCGCCGGCTTCATGGGCGGCTATGCCTACAGCCGCCACAGCATTGGTGTGTCGCCCATCGCCGGAAAGGGCGATTCGATGCAGCGCGACTACTGGTACAGCGCG
>Ga0079223_10000485_pt1 | contig 20313 bp, 19 predicted proteins | sample Stecom2011_FD_75072 | JGI IMG/M metagenome (GOLD analysis project Ga0079223, IMG submission 75072) | Agricultural soil microbial communities from Utah to study Nitrogen management - Steer compost 2011 | ecosystem: Environmental > Terrestrial > Soil > Agricultural land | place: USA: Utah...
ACAAAGTTCATCCCGTAGATTCCAGCAATAAAAGTAAGAGGGATAAATATGACCGAGAACACGGTAAGTGTTTTCATAATCTCATTCATCCGATGCCCTTGGATACTAAATAGAAGGCTAATTTTACTCTCTAGAGTTTGTATGTGAAAATCTATATCGTTCAATACGTTTTTTACCTGTTCCTTAACCTCCTTAAAATACTTTTCTTCTAAGTCGATACTCTCCGTATTTTCAATTTTGGAAATACTATCGCGAAGACTTAATGCAGAGTTTTTTAAAACAAAAAGCTCTTGTTTAAAGTTTTCTATTTCTTGCATGAATTTTGGCGTAGGACGCGTGTCGATAACATCTGTCTGATAAATTCGGTTGTTTGTGTGTTCTGCAATTACTTCGTCATAACTATCTATAATGGTTTCTATCATGAGTCCAAGTAAATAATCTACATTCCTGCGCATTATGGAGCCAGACCTATTTAATATGCGTTGTTCTATCCAATCGAAATAATTTTTCTGTGTATTCTGAATTGTCCACACAAAGTTAGGTGCCACGATAAAGATTAACGGTTTTGATTTTAACGGTTTTTTTTCAGCAGATACAATGTGTAAGCTTATAAACAAAACATCTTCTAGATCGATCACTTTGTTGGTTTCAATCTCATTGGATATCAGCTTGTTTATAAAATCGTCTAATGCATTGTCTGTAATTATCGCTTTTATGCTTTCTTCATCCTCCATAGAGTAGCTATGCAACCACACGTTATGATTATCTTCGTAAAGCATACGGCTTGGTTCTAGCCCTGTAATTTGCGTTTGCTCTACATTTTCTGTATTGTAGATGATACGTGTAGTATTTTCAAAGATTGATTTTTCCATGTAATAAAAGCCGTGTTTATGAAGGAGGCATTTTAGAAATTCTTAGCGAAAGCATCCTTTAGTCCAATGTAAATATAAAATTAAGCAATAAGTTTCGACTAGAAGCCTCTTAGATAATTTACTAATAAAACAAAAACCCGCAGTGTTTTATATAAACATCTGCGGGTTTTTTAAATAAAGGAGGGGGAATTTGATTTAGCTCAGTCCGCTAATCACTCCGTTATCATCTATATCCATGTGCTCTGCAGCAGGAGTTGTGGGTAGACCAGGCATACGAAGCGTGTCTCCTAGAATAGGGAGAACGAATCCTGCGCCAGCGGCCACTTCAAACTCTCTAACGGTAATGTCAAAATCTCTTGGGCGTCCAATAGCTTTTGGGTCGTCGCTTAATGAGCTTGGAGTTTTTACCATACAAACTGGGTAGCGGTCAAAATTATTTTTCTTTAAGGTTTCCAACTGCTGGATCGCTTTTGCAGAATAAAATACATCTCTTGCACCATAAATTTCTCTAGCTAACGTACTAATCTTTTCCGATATTGGTAAATCTCTTTCATACAGCATTTTAAAGTTACTAGTATTCTCTTCAATCGCTTCTACTACAGCATGTGCAAGTTCAGTACAGCCTTTTCCGCCATTGGCAAATCCATCACTTGTAACCGCTGAAACTCCCATTGCTTCACAAGCTTCTTTAATGAAGGTTACTTCGGCTATACTATCGTCTGGGAAAGTGTTGATAGCTACAACTGGTGTCATTCCAAACTTCTTAAGGTTTTCGATGTGTTTTGCTACATTGGCAAATCCTTTTTTTACTCGGCCTAAGCTAGGAATATTATATTCGCTTTTGGTGGCACCACCGTGATGTCTTAAAGCCCGTACGGTTACCACTAGAACCGTCGTTTTTGGACGAAGTCCAGAGGAACCACATTTTATATGTAAAAATTTCTCTGCACCTAAATCGGCACCAAATCCAGCTTCTGTAACCACATAATCAGATAGGGACAATCCCATTTTTGTAGCTATTACTGAGTTAGTTCCTTGTGCAATACTCGCAAACGGACCTCCGTGCAAGATAACAGGAGTATTCTCTAATGTTTGTACAAGGTTAGGCTTAATGGCATCTTTCAATAGAATAGCCATTGCGCCAACTATATTCAAATCACGAGCATAAACCGGTTCTCCGTAGATATCATCGGCTATATAGATAGCTCCAAGTCTTGCTTTTAAATCACTAAAGCTTTCGGCTAAACAAAGAATAGCCATAATCTCGGATGCAGGGGTGATGTTGAAACCATCTTCTCTTGTAATTCCGTTGGCTTTTCCTCCTACACCTACAATGATATGTCGCAAGCTTCTATCGTTCATATCCATGGCTCGTTTCCATAATATGGTATTTGGATCGATATGTAGGGATCTGGTTTTGCTCTGTAAATTATTATCAATCGCAGCAGACAGAAGGTTGTTTGCTTTTTCAATAGCATGGAAGTCTCCTGTAAAGTGTAGATTGATATCCTCCATAGGCACTACTTGAGAGAACCCACCTCCTGCGGCTCCTCCTTTTATTCCGAATACAGGACCTAATGAAGGTTCGCGTAATACGGCTATACTTTCTTTTCCTATACGACGCAAGCCATCGGTTAACCCGATACTCACCGTGGTTTTGCCCTCACCGGCTGGGGTTGGGTTGATAGAAGTAACCAAAATAAGATTGTTCTCTGCTATTTTATCTTGATTCAATAGATCTAAGGATAGTTTCGCTTTATAATGTCCGTATGGTTCTACATGTCTTGGTGCTATGTTTAGCTCATTGGCAATTGACGAAATAGGTTGTATATTTGCATCTTGTGCAATTTCTATATCGCTTGGAAAAGTCTTAATCATAGTAACTTGGTTTTATATTTACTGCAAGTTACGAAGTTTGATACCCTCAAAACAGGACATTTGTCATGCTTTACTTATAAAATGTACTTTATCTTTGTTTTAACGTGAGTAAATAGAATTTGCTAATTATACTATTGGATAATAAAATGAATAAACTGTAATGAATGCTAGGAAATAGCTACTATTACAAATCAATAAAAGAAAAATTAAGATTACTATTATGGCAGAAGCAATAGAAAGAATTAAGTGTTTGATTATCGGATCTGGTCCAGCTGGATATACCGCGGCTATTTATGCTGCAAGAGCGGATTTAAAACCTGTTTTATATACTGGAATGGAACCAGGAGGGCAATTGACTACTACTACTGAAGTAGATAACTTCCCTGGATATCCAGATGGGGTAGAAGGTCCAGCGATGATGGTCGATTTGCAAAAACAAGCAGAACGTTTTGGTACACAAGTACGTTTTGGTATGGTTACCGCAGTAGAGTTTAGTAAAGAAGTGGGAGGTATTCATAAAATAACCGTAGATGATTCTACACAGTTGGAAGCAGAAACAGTAATTATTTCTACAGGAGCTACCGCCAAATATTTAGGACTACCAAGCGAACAGCGTTTACGAGGTGGTGGTGTATCGGCTTGTGCTGTATGTGACGGGTTCTTCTATAAAGACCAAGATGTTGCATTAGTTGGTGGAGGAGATACTGCAGCGGAAGAGGCAACCTACCTAGCAAATATCTGTAAAAGCGTAACCATGTTGGTGCGTCGTGGCGAGATGCGTGCTTCTATGGCAATGCAACACCGAGTAACCAATACTAAAAATATTGATTTGCGTTATTATACTGAGATAGATGAGGTATTGGGCGAGCAAGTGGTGGAAGGTTTACGTATCGTAAACAACCAAACCAATGAGAAAGAAGAAATCCCTATAACTGGATTGTTTATTGCCATCGGACATACGCCAAATACAGAGATATTTAAAGGGCAGGTAGATATGGACGAGAGTGGGTACATTCATACAGAAGGAAAAACTACCCATACCAATATTCCAGGTGTTTATGCAAGTGGAGATGTACAAGATACCGTATACAGACAAGCAGTAACTGCAGCTGGAACTGGATGTATGGCAGCTTTAGATGCAGAACGATACTTACAGAGTTTAGCAGACTAATAGCGGACAGCTATATACTATTTACTAAGGAGCAATCTAGAATATGGATTGCTCCTTATTTTTTTGTTTAAACTGTCATGTTGGACAATCGATTCAGCATCTAACTTGTCTCGATAGCTCTAGATGTTTCGAAGGAAATATTTATTCCAATTTGTTTAGTCGTTTAATCAGTTTGTCTCTCGCAGGCTCGCTGGTTTGGAATAATCAGAGTTCGGGGTTCTGTGGCCAGAGGAGGGTGTCTAGTAACTAGAAACTATTTTTCGCTGATAGCTGATAACTGATTGCTGATAGCTGATTGCTGAGGAAGTATTTATCTAATGTTGTTTAATCTTTTAATCGGTTAGTCGCTCGCAGGCTCGCTGGTTTAGTTAGATTTTGTTTTATTGGTCATTCTAGTCGACGATTTTGAATCTCATAAATTGAAGAAGAACACATCTATTGCCCACTGCTTTAGCTGTGGGATAAAAAGGATTGTCTATAATAGAGGTTTTAACTCCAATTATAAGTGCTCCTGGATAACAATAAATATAAAGTCAAATCAACTAAAACCCCAACAGGGGTATAGCTAAGATAACCCTATGCAAGGGCCGATGTTCGAAGTCTCCCGACTTGGTGCTTTCTACCATTTTGTTTAAGATATGTAAGTCGTTATATTTTGTTCTCAACGATTTTTTAAATGAAGATTGGTATTGTCATCGGGAGATGCCACGGATATTATTGGGTTTTCAGGAGAGTGTTTTAGGTGCGAAGTCGGGAGACTTCGCACAGCATATATAGTGTTTTCTTTAACCCAGTATGCCTGCGAATGCCTAACGATTCTAACCCTATCGAGGGACTCTGAGCGACTAAATTTTTGTTTTAAAATAGATAATAACATCCATCTAAACAATTAAACAATTAAACAATTCAACGATTAAACGCTAGAGCGTTAGCGATGGCAACGGTTACAGCAAATCAGCAAAAACTAGATGCCAATTAATTCTTTTTCTTCACCCTCCCAGAAAATCCAGCTTGGATGTCGGTTTCTTTTGGATTTCCATAATAACTTACGCCACCGCCACTATCTGCATTTGCTTTCAAGGTTTCCTTAGCGTTCACTTTAACATCGCCACCGCTAGACGCTTTTGCATTGGCATGTAGTACTTCTAAGTATTTAGCGTCTACTTCTCCACCGCTATTAGCATTGGCATCTATATTTATGCTTTTGCCTTTTAATTCGATATCGCCACCGCTAGAAGCGGAGGCGGTGATGTATTCGGAGAATACTTCAATGTCTATATCGCCACCGCTATTGCTAAGTAAATCTAATTTTTGGGATTTAAGTATGTCTTTGGTTTCAATATCTGCACCTGCTTCGGCATAAAGATTGTCTAGCTGGATATAGGTAACGTATACTTTTTTCTTGGTGCTTTTACCAATGTTTTTATTGGTAGTAATTTTTAAGGTGCCGTTAGAAACTTCGGTAACTATAATTTCATGCAAGTTTTCATCGGCTTCTACTTTTAGACTCGCTACCTCTCCAGAGGTGAGATAAACATCTATTCCATTGCTCGCATGAATAGCATGAAAGCTATCACTTAGGTCTCGTTCTTGTGTGGTTACTTGACCGTTGCCTTTCACTTGGCGGAAGGACTGTGCAGTTAATTGTAAACTGCAAAGCATCATCAAAGATAGTATAATACGATTTTTCATAATGATTGTTTTTTTAGTTTTGTTTTTCAAATGCTTTTTCTACTCGTTGCTCCCAATCGGAAGTGGGTTTCGTTTCTTTTGGTTTCTCTTGTTCTATTGGGCAACTTACACAGACGATAGCTTCGTTTATTACTTGCAGGTACTCCTCTGGGACCAATCGATCGTTCCGATGGTTCTTACTGCTTTTTCTAGCTAATTTTTGATCCATAGTAAACACCATTTCTCTAGGTAAGTTAAGATATATTCTAATTGCAGCATGGTTATTTTGCTTTGAATTATATAGAAAGAAATGATCTTCTAATTGCAGTACGTTATTGTCTAGGTGATAAGTATATTCTATATTTTTAGCTAGGTTAGACGCTTTATCTTCACTATTTGATTTGGAGGATTTCTCTATTACCATACTTGGCTTCTCTTCATCGGTGGGTTTGATGTTTACCGAAAAATTAGATCCATATACATAGTGCGCTCCTAAGCTATCTTTTTGGAGTATATAATTCTCTCTACCTTGAACATGCGATAGGGTAGGGTGCTGTTTTGACCTTATATTCAACGTATCTTTAGTACTCATAGGTAGTTCGATGTGTTGCAAGCTACGACCTGTATATTTCTTCGCCACTTTTGCATTGTAGTAAAAATATCCAGTAACCGATATAGCGATGATCCATAGTAATAAAAGGCCTGTCTTGGTAGGTTTCCCTACAGGCTTCATTTTAGGATTTATAGCAAATAAGCTTAAGATAAATAAGAATACAAATGGAATAATTAGGCTTAAGTGCGAAGCGGTTTTCCATATCCAATATTGACTAGTACCCAGATCAACACCATCATAAAGAGTTGAATAAAAGTTCAAATCAGAATTTATAAGACCGTACCCAGGGATGAAAAGCAGGACAATAAAAGTGGTTATTACAATAAAGGATACTAAGAGCAAGACAATACCTATAAAAAACAAGAATACTCTTCCAATGGTTTTTACAGCCTCCAATAGCCAATCAAAAAATCCCGCAGATTTTTTTTTTAAAGACTGTGTCTTCCCTTTAATGTCCGCATCTTTAACCTTTTTAGCTACGTTTTCATATTCTTTTTTTAAAGACCTTTCTATGTTGGATAGATTCACTGGTTCTCCTTTCATTCTGAGTTTTTCTGAGGTAGTACGCGCCTCAGGAATAAGAATCCATAAAATAATGTATACCAGGATGGGACTTCCTACACCTGCTAGTGCAATCAATACCCATATCAAGCGCATCCATACTGGATCCATTCCAATATAATGCGCCAATCCAGAAGCTACTCCACCAATAAATCTATCGTTTGTGTCGCGGAATAACTTTTTAGTAGCGTTCCTAGAGTATACTCGTTCCTCCTCCTCTACATCATCCATCCGATAGTCTTCTGGTTGCCCCATAGTTGCGATTATTTCTTCAATGTGATAGAGGCTTATGGCATGAGTGTCCGAAGCGCGTTTTTCAATCAGCAATTCTGCGATTCGCAATTCGATATCTTTCATTATCTCCTCGCGATCCTCATTATTAGCTAAATACTGCTTTATTGCGTCTAAGTAGCTGGCAAGAGATTGGTAAGCATCTTCATCTATAAAGAATACGCTACCGCCTATATTTATTTGTATGGTCTTTTTCATGATTATTTCTTTGTTATTTGATGAACGGCTTCCGTTAATTCATTCCAACTTAATTCTAATTGCGCAAGAAAACTTTCGCCTTTAGGAGTCAGGGAATAATATTTTCTAGGGGGACCACTGCTGGATTCTTCCCATCTGTAAGTCAGGAGTTTGCCAGTGCGTAAGCGATTGAGTAAAGGATATATAGTTCCCTCCACAACAATTAGTTTGGCGCTCTTTAAATCTTCTAAAATGTCGGAAGTATACGCCTCTCCCTGACTTAGAATGGAGAGGATGCAATACTCCAATACGCCTTTACGCATCTGTGCTTCTGTGTTTTCTATCTTCATGATTACTCTGCGCGGTTTGTTGTTAATATGCTTTTAATATCTAGTCGAAAATCCTTGTAAAATAAAAAGGTATCTTTATTTAATTGGCACTTTTCTGTCCTCGCATTGGAGTCTATCTTTTCGGATATTTTAGATAAGGTATCTAAACAATCCATCTGCTTTGGATTTTGCATTTGCAGACCCAAAATACCGAAGGTCAATGCGGTTATATAATGAATAATATAGGTCATAATTCTAGGCTTATCGGATAAAACGTATGCTTAAAGGATAAGTGTATAGCTTTCCTTTGGATGCTCTTATACCTCCAATAATGGTGGTTACAATGTAAATGGCTTGAAGGATAAAGTAAAAGAACAATAAAATGAATAGCGCTATAATAGTTACGCCGGCATATTCTATGTCATTATTGTTATAAAAATTATCGCTGCTGCCCGAATTATATCCTATCAATTCTAGAATGTTATTCAAAAAGAAGACCAGCAAAAGAATTAAACCAACTAGGTGGTATAAAAACAAACTAAGTTGAAAGTTCATCACAGACTTTCCATGCTTATCTAAAAATTCACTCTCCTTATTGGATTGCCATATAATCAATGGCACAAAGAGATTGGCAAATGGGAAAAAGTAGCCTAGAAAAGTTCCTAGGTGGGTAAACATGCCCATGTTTTTCTCTTGTTCGGTGGTAGTAATTAGTTCTTTCATGATAGTGATCTATTCTGTTATACAAATATATGTCTTTAGGAAGGTACTTTGTTACGCATAGTACTGAATTTAACTAAAAATTAACTCTTGAGGAGTTTAGTTATTCCTTAAAAAGAAATCGCTATACGTTGATCATAAGGGTTTTGTGTAGGAGTTTAGTGGGATTCATCAGCTGTGGCTGATTTAATGATAGAAAGCAATAAATCTAAAATCTTGTAATTATTGAAAGTCCCGTTGTCTTTTTGCTTCAAAAATCAAAATTCCAGCAGCTACGGAAACGTTCATAGAATCTATTTTCCCTTGCATTGGGATACTTATGTTTTGTGTACTAGCTTCTCGCCATTCTTTACTAAGTCCTAGGTCTTCGGTTCCAACTACAATCGCGCTGCTTTGGGTGAAGTCCATATCGGTATAGCGCTTGGAGTCTTGTAAGATGGCAGAGTAGATTGCGATATTGTTTTCTTGTAAGAATTGGATGATTTCTAAGGTAGTTCCGGTAGCAATAGGCATAGAGAAAATACATCCTACGCTAGAGCGGATGGTGTTTGGGTTGTATAAGTCTGTTTTTGGATTGGCTATGATTACACCGTCTAAGTTTGCTGCGTCTGCCGTGCGTAATAATGCCCCAATGTTTCCAGGTTTTTCTGGTGCTTCGGCAATCAACAATAGAGGTGTGGTGCTTATTTGCTTTTTTAAAGAAATCAAGTCATGTTCTTTTGCGTGTACCACTGCAATTACTCCTTCGGTACTAGCTCTATAGGCAAGCTTTTCGTACACTTGTTTGCTTATTTCTATGCGTTCTACTTGTTGGTTTATGCCTTTTAGAAGATTGTTTATAATGGTTTCTGGAACTACTTCTTTGCAATACAGAAGTGTTTTAATGCTATAGCCAGATTGCAGAGCGATGTTTAGTTCTCGAATTCCTTCTATAACAAAATGTCTTGTTTTACGTCTTTCGCGTGATTTTTTTTGGAGATTTATTATCTGTTTAACCAGCGGATTTTTTAGACTTTCAATGTATTTGTTCACAGCTATTAATCTTCAGAGTCAGATTCTGGTAAGTAACGCAAGAACCACATTTTATCTCCATCTGGGTGTTCCCATTCACTAAACATTTCAAACCCATAGCGTCGGTAAACTATTACATTACGCCTAGTACGTGTTTCCGCAAAGAGCGGTAGTTGTTTTTCATTAGCAATTCGCAGAAGCGTGTCTTTCATTTCTGCACCTACTTGTGTTTCCGAACCTCTGCTATCCTTGGCAATACCCCAAAACCAGCAATATAAATACGACTCGTCCTTAGGTCGCATAGAATTTACCGTTTTTTGATTTTTTAGAATACGCAGGGCATTTTTAAGCCCTGTTACTTTAAACAATAACTTTATCTGCTCAAGAATAGGGTCTTTAAACTGATTTTTCTTTCCAGCCTTGTGTTCAAATAAAATAGCTACTCCCGTGCCGCTTTCCGAAACGATAAGTGCATCGTGTTTTATAGCTTTATTCACCATGTATTCTGCCAATGCATAGAACCGTTTATCCACACCTTTGCCTGCTTTTACCGTACTCATTGCAGAAGGTGTTTCCTTGAGGACTTCTGCCACGTTTTTAATGATAGATTCTTTGTTCACGTAAATAACTAATGGGTTATACTCTAAGACTGCAAGTTACAATATTCTATATAAAAAAGAGCCTATTCCAAGATTCTTGATACTTCTAGCTTATAAGAGAAAGTTTGGTTCCGATTTATCGAAGTTCACCAATAAAGCTACAATATAACTATAGCTTGCCACTCCGTCGGATTGCTTGCTTATTTTTAATATTTTATCCCAAACTTCTTTAGAGACGGTTTCGATTACAGTATCGTATTGTTTCCAGAATTCATGATGGTTTTTATATAATGCAAGTACGCCTGGCAATATGCTTTCATGCAACTCCTTGTATAAGTCCTTATCTCTTCGCCCTAATTCATTTAAACAATAACGCAAACCATACGTATATCCAGCATATTGAATAAAAGAGTCGCTGTTTTGAATACTTGCTAAAACTCCTAGGAAATTCGCTTCATTCTCTGCAGCATAACCCAATTGGTGCGCTTGTTCGTGGGCAGCAATCACCGTGTATAAAGCTTCGGGAGTTTTTGCATTTACTTGCGCTTCTCCTGTAAATGGGTTATAGTAGCCACCATAGCCTAAGTACGAAATGGACAGACTAAACAAACTGTTCTTAACCAGATTTGGAAGGTTTTCATTTGGTATAATAGTCCTTGGAATCTGTTTGTAGCCTTGAGATGCCATTGCTCGGAGTTCTTTTTTGGAATAGGAACTGACCACTAAACTATCCGCGAAAGCTAAATCTGTATGCAAAGCATTGGTATTGGCGATTAATTTTTGAGTGGTTTTATATAAATCCTCCGTAGAGTAGGTGGTTGCTATATCCATGTTTTGATATAATGGCAAACGGTAGTAGTTTAACGCCCATAACAGATGGAATACAAAATATATAACAGAGAGAGTTGCAGTAATTCGCAGTGCGTTTTTTAGAATAGCTGTTCGCCATTCTTTGATTAATTTATATAGCAGGTAAATAATCCAAATGCCCAATATAAAATAAAAAATATCGCCGATAGGAAAGGGTATCCATCCGAAAACTCCTTGTAAAATCGATGTTATTTTAGGATACAAGCCTTGGCTATAATGGGATTCTACTAAATGTGGATACTTGCTAAGCCAGCGTACCAGAAACCATTGTATAGGTAATGCAACACTTAAAATAAATAAGGATTTGTACTTCATTCTTAACGGATATAATAATGGGAAAATACAAAAAATAAGAGTGGGACTAGCTTCTGTTTCTCCCTTATTTTAAAGAATAAGTCGTATTTTTGGACTTATTGAAAACTATACATTAAAACATACAATATATGAATAAGGAAATACGAGGTTTAGAACCCAAGCAAGTTTGGAATAATTTTGCTGATTTAAATGCCGTACCTAGAGCTTCTAAAAAGGAAGAAGAAGTCATTGCATTTATGAAAGCTTTTGGCGAAGATTTGGGATTAGAAACCCATGTGGACGGAGTAGGGAATGTGGTGATACGAAAGCCTGCTACCAAAGGGATGGAAGATAGGAAAATGGTGGTGCTACAGTCGCATTTAGACATGGTACATCAGAAAAATAACGATACCGATTTTGACTTTGCTACACAAGGAATTGAAATGTATGTAGATGGCGATTGGGTAAAGGCCAAAGGAACTACACTTGGCGCAGATAACGGATTGGGAGTGGCTGCAATCATGACTATTCTGCAAAGTGACACTATAGAGCATCCAGCATTAGAAGCGTTATTTACCATAGACGAAGAAACTGGAATGACGGGAGCTAAAGGTTTGCAATCGGATTTTCTGAAAGGAGAAATTCTATTGAATTTAGATACCGAAGAAGACGATGAAATAGGGATAGGTTGTGCTGGAGGAGTAGATCTTACCGCAACAAAAAGCTATAACCTAATCGATGCGCCTTCCGATGCGCTAACGTATCAGATAAAAGTAAAAGGTTTACAAGGCGGCCATAGCGGAATGGAAATCCATAAAGGACTTGGTAACGCTAATAAATTACTGAACCGTTTACTTTATATCGCTAGTGAAAAGGCTTTATTATTGGAGATTGATGGGGGAGGTCTACGAAATGCTATTCCAAGAGAAGCAATGGCAAAAGTAGTAGTGTCAGAAAAAGAATCCAAGGTATTTTTGGAAAGCTTGAAGGAAGAGAAAGAAAACATCCTTTCGGAATTTAAGAGTTTAGAGCCAAATATGGAAGTGGTGATAAAAGAAGTAGACAAAACAACAAAGAAAGTTTTAGCCAAGGATGACTTTGCAAAACTAACTCGTGCGATTTATGCATCTTACAATGGTGTTTTCCGAATGAGTCCAGATGTAGAAGGTTTGGTAGAAACCTCTAGCAACCTTGCTAGAATTGTGTTTAAGGAAGGAAACTTACGTACGGAATCTTTACTTCGCTCGTCGGTAGAGAGCGGTAAAGCAGACTTAGTAAATTCTATTGGCTCTGCCTACGAGTTGATAGATGCCAAGGTAGAATTATCTGGAGATTATCCAGGATGGCAACCAAATATGGATAGCCAAATTCTAAAAGTTATGGATGATTTATATAGCAAGATATTTGGTGAGAAAGCCAATGTAGCTGCTTGTCACGCAGGATTGGAGTGCGGTATTATCGGCGATCATTATCCAGGAATGGAAATGATTTCCTTTGGTCCAACTATCTTAGGAGCACATTCTCCAGACGAGCGTGCGAGCATTAGCTCTACACAGAAATTCTGGAAGTATTTACAAGAAACATTAAAGAATATCCCTAAGAAATAAATATTCCTCTAAGTAATAGAAAACAAAAAATCCGAGGTCATTTTGACGTCGGATTTTTTGTTTCTAATAATAAGCAGTTGTTATTCTGCTTTATGCATTTCCACATAGAATACCAATTCCGAATTTGGAGGTATCACTTGTGGCACCCCATTTTCTCCATACGCTAAATGCGGTGGAATAAGTATGTATACTTTTTCGTCGTATTTTAAATTTAATACTGCCTCTTTAAACCCAGGGATAAGACCTAACTCTGGATCTATTGCTAATTCCATCGGTTTATATTTACCTGAATTTGAATTGACATTTCCTTCTGGATTATTTTCTTTTTCTACGGTATAAATATTAGAATCAAATAGAGTTCCGTCGGTTAAATATCCAGCATAGTTAATCGTAACCATTGTTTGGTACTCTGGCTTTTCATTATCATTTTTCTCTACATAGTGAATACGCAAACCACTTTCTAGTTCTTCGGAATCTTTAAAAGCTTTTTCAAATAACTTTTGATTGCTCTTCATTTTCTTTTCTTTCTCAGCAAAAGCTTTTTCCTGCTCTTTCTCAATATCTTTTAGTTGTTTTTCGAATGCTTTTAGCTTAGGATTTCCATTGCGAATTATGGTTACTTTTTCCATAATTACATCGGTAACCGGTCGGTCGTTTACCACTTCTACTAGACCTATGGCATCCACCACTTCTTGCCCTTCCACAATCTCACCAAATACAGTATGTTTTCCGTTTAGCCATGGCGTTTCTTTTAATGTGATAAAGAATTGACTGCCATTTGTACTTGGACCGGAGTTGGCCATAGATAGGATTCCTTTTCCACTGTGTCCTAGCTCTGGAACAATCTCATCTGGAAAACGATATCCTGGGCCACCCGAGCCATTTCCTTTTGGATCGCCTCCTTGAATCATAAAATCTTTAATCACGCGATGAAAAACTAAACCGTCATAAAAAGGAACTCCTTTTTTATCTTCTTCGGTTACCATTTCGTTGGTTCCTTCGGCAAGCGATACAAAGTTCGCTACTGTAAGTGGTGTTTGCTCATGGTATAGTTTTGCTACAAACGTACCTTTATTGGTTTTAAACTCTGCAAAAATACCATCTCCAAGCTCTGAATGATCGGTGCTATTACAAGCATACATCAGGCTTCCTATGAGTATGGTAAGGATAATTGAACTAATTTTCTTCATAATCGATTTTAGGTTTAGATTTATCTATAGAATTAAGTGTAAGAGTGCATTGTAAAGGGGTATTCGGTCCGATATAATCTCCATGACCGTAATAGCCATAAGCTTTATAGGATGGGAATAAAAACGTAACCGTTTCCCCCTCATGCATGAATTTTAAACCATCGCGAATCCCAGAAATCAATTCTTGATTGCTTTGATCTATCAGATAGATTTGCTTTCCTATAGCTTCTTTCGATAGGATTTCATTGCCATGGAGGTCTGCAAGGTTGTATTGAAAGTTAACACGATCTCCGAACTCAGGAACTACTGTACTTATCGTGTCTTTGGTTACATAATAATACCAAAAGCCGGAACTCGATCTATGATATTCATTTACAGAATCCATCTGTATAATATTTTCTATAAAAGCCTCTTCTTCCTTATTAAGCGCTTTATTCTTTTCTATAGACTTGTTTAGAAAAGAGCCGGATTTTTGTTCAATGGGTCTTCTAGGCTCAGGTTGTTGCACGCAACTAACTAATAATGCTAGGCCACATAAAGCAGCAAATATATATCGGAGTTTATTCATCTGTCAATTCACTTTTATAAGTTTCAAGAATCTCATGTAAATACGCTACGGTTTCTTCCATGCTCAAAGTACTTCTTCCACCTGCAGCATTATTGTGTCCGCCACCGTTAAAATGTTTTCTAGACATTTCGTTTACCGAGAAATCTCCTTTACTACGCAAGGAAATTTTTATAATTTCTTCCTGCTTACTTTCTATAAATATAAGCGCCAGATTAATTTTTTCGATAGATAAGGCATAATTTACAAAACCTTCGGTATCTCCTTTTTGAAAATGATGCGCATTTAACTCGTCTTGACTTAGCGTGATGTACGCGGTATTATATTCTGGCAATACCACTAAGTTATTCAAAGCGGTGCTGAGAAGTTTTAAACGATTTTCAGAATTTGTATCAAATATGTTGTTGCTTATTTTCCAGTTTATTGCTCCAGCTTCTAATAGACTTGCAGCTACTCTATGTGTAGTTGCAGTGGTACTGCGATACTTGAACGATCCAGTGTCGGTAAGAATCCCAGTATAAATACAACTTGCAATGTCGGCATTTATATGCTTTTTCCAACCCAAGGAATCTATAAAGTGATATACCATTTGTGCCGTAGAGCTCATCCCAACATCGGAGTAGGTAACCACGGCATAATCGTCTGGGCTCTGATGGTGGTCTATCATGATAAACGGAATCTCTTTCTTATGAAGGGCTTCCAATGGCTCTTGTAAATCACCAATACGCGAAAGCGAGTTAAAGTCTAAAGTGAAAATGACTTCGGTTTTTACTAAAAAACGGTCTATGGCGTCTTTATCCTCTTCGTATTGCAATATCCGATCGCTTCCTGGCATCCATTTCAGAAACTTCGCCAAGGCATTGGGCATTACCACTTGAACGGTATGTCCTAGTTTCTCTAAAGTTAAAGCCAATGCCAAGCTAGAACCTACCGCATCACCATCTGGATTTTTATGTCCGACGATAAGGATTTGTTTTGGTTTGCTTAAAAGCGAATGGGTTTGTTGTATCTGTACTTCGTTCATAAGAGCGAAGATACATTATATAGCTAATTTAGAGGAATAAAATAAATTTTTTATCAAAAGAGCTGGCTTGCGACACAGAACAATGGAGTGTATATTTAATATTCGTTCTAATTTACACCTAGAATATTTTGTCACATATTTTCACAGATTAGCTCAGATTTTTTTCAACATCTAACTCACACCCCTGACCACCGTTCACTGATTATTTCCCACAGATTTCGCAGATTCTCGCAGATTTTAATTTTGTATGACAACTGACCACCGAACTCCGACCCCTGACCACCGTTCACTGATTATTCCCAACATCTAGATCATACTTAAAAATTCTTACAGTAGGTATTTGTGGAGTAGGTCGTAAATGTTTATTTTTGCAGTGAATTTATAATTTCAAGATAAAAATGACGACGAACAGAACATTGACCATGCTTAAGCCAGACGCTGTTGAAAAAGGACACGTAGGGGCTATTTTAGATAAAATTTCCGCTTCAGGCTTCCGTATTGTAGCTTTGAAAATGACACAAATGACTACTGCAGATGCAGAGCGTTTCTACGAAGTACACAAAGAGCGCCCTTTCTATGGTGAGCTAGTATCTTTTATGACTCGTGGTCCAATCGTAGCTGCGGTTTTAGAAAAAGAAAACGCAGTTGAAGATTTCCGTACGCTTATCGGTGCAACCAATCCACAAGAAGCAGCCGAAGGAACGATTCGTAAAATGTTTGCTACGTCGATTGACGAAAATGCAGTACATGGAAGCGATAGCGACGAAAATGCTGCAATCGAAGCGGCATTCCACTTTGCTGGAACAGAAATGTTTTAGTTAGAGAAAGTATTAGTTGAAGACTATAAATAAAAAATGGGAGTTCCTAAATGGAGCTCCCATTTTTTATTTGCTTTAATCTGCAATACAATCGCTGATTAGATACGCCAAGGTCTTACCAATTTGATTGGCATACAATCCGTGTTTTGGTGCGCCTTCACATAAATGTATGTAGGTACAATTCTTCTGACGAGTTAATTGGCGTAAATAAAGTCTTGCTTGATTTAAATCAAATGCACTTGGCGTCATGGCACTGCTGCCAATATCGGCAATGGAATCCAAATCCAGTTCTATTCCAAAAGGAGTATCCGAAATATAATCGGTAGCATTATCTAATGCTTCCTGATAACTTGTTTTGTTATCGAATAGAATATCTTCAAACAATGCATGCTGAATTCTGTCGCCTTCTTGCACCATGGTATCCCAAATGGATTGGGAAGTATAGTTGCGTTGTAGGCCGAAAATAAAATACATATTTAAAAATCCTTTCGAGTAAGCAAAGGAAAATCCATTGCCACTATGTCGGTGTTCCAACGGACGGAAATCGGTGTGTGCATCGAAGTTAATAGCGTTAATGGCGGTGTTTTTCGCCAAAAAGGAACCTTGTATACAGCCGTAAGCGTTGTTGTGTCCGCCTCCAATAACAATTGGAATCTTTCCGTGCGAGACGATTTCTTTTACCACTGCGGTAACTTTCTCGTCTATTTTCTGAACCAACCTGCCTAGGGCCTCATAGTAATTTGGTTCTTCTGGCTGAAGTTGATCGGAAATATAATTCTCCTCTCTACAATCTATCTCGCCGAGCAATGCAATTCGCTGGGTGTGGGTGTATTGGGTATGCTGTAGGTTTAAAAAAACATTCAAGGCACTTTCCCATGCTTCTGACGCACCGCTTCGTCCGTGGTTTGCACGTACACCAATGTCTTCGGCAATACCAAGTAGAATATACTTTGCAGGTGTTTGTTGGATGGCCGATAAACTCTCTAGAACTTCTATTTGCTCTCCGATTTTTACTTCGTGTTTACGAACGGAGGTGCGTTTTAAAATACTTTCCCGATTGTAGAATAGTAGGGGTTCCATATTAAATAAATTTACCGTTAAGAATTACTTTGTCTACCAAATTAGATCCGAAAGCATAAGGCATGTAGTTATACGAGCTCATCTCTTTTGTAATGATAAGACTGGCTTTTTTTCCTTTGGTAATACTTCCATGTGTTTCCAACACTCCCATAGCATAAGCACCGTTTATGGTAGCAGCATTTATAGCTTCTTCGGGAGTCAATCGCAGTTTTATACAGGCGGTTGCCATTACAAAGTTCATATTTCCACTCGGCGTTGTTCCAGGATTTAAATCACTTGCAATAGCCAATGGTAGTCCCGCATCGATTATTTTTCTTCCGTTGGCGTACGGAATGCTTATAAAAAACGAACAAGTAGGCAGAGCTACTGGCATTGTGCCACTACCACGTAAAGCTTCTATATCTTCGTCGGTAATCACTTCTAAATGGTCTACACTAAGGGCATTATGCTTTACTGCTACAGGAATTCCTCCGATAGCATTGAATTGGTTCACGTGAATTTTAGGTGTTAGATTGTATTCTTTAGCTGCTTCTAAAAGTTGCTCGGTATCCTCCACACTAAAGAAACCTTTTTCACAGAAAATATCTACATAATCTGCCAAACCTTCTTCTTCTATTTTTGGAAGCATTTCGTCTATGATCAACTTCATATAGCCTGCTTTATCGTCTTTGTAGGTAGCAGGTACTGCGTGTGCTCCTAGGAATGTGGTTTTAATAGTAACCGGATAATTCTCTCCCAATTGTTTTGCTACGCGAAGCATTTTCATTTCAGCATCGGTAGTCAAACCATAACCGCTTTTTATTTCAATAGCTCCTGTTCCTAATTGGATTAGCTCTTCCAATCGTTTTGCCGATTGTTTGTAAAGCTCTTCCTCAGTGGCTTCTTGTACTCTTTTTGCACTATTCAGAATACCACCACCACGTTCGGCAATTTCCTGATACGAAAGCCCGTTGATGCGATCTACGAATTCTTGTTCTCTAGTACCAGCAAAAACTAGGTGGGAGTGGGAGTCTACCCAAGAAGGCATCACAACACGTCCAGTACAATCTATGGTCTCGGAAGCTTTTATCTCTGGCAAAGCGTCCATCGTTCCATAATCCTTAATAGTATCGTTTTCCAACCAAACCCATGCGTTTTCCAGTATGGGTAGGTTTTTCATTTCTTTTCCTGAAAGATAGGTAGGCGCGTCATCGCGAACTTGTAGTAACTGTTTGATATTGGTCAATAAAATACTCATAGAACTGTCTCTAAAATTTAATCCTTAAAACTACACAAAAAATGCTGGTTTGTAAACAGATTGGAGTGGAAGTCTTGGACTACTATTGAAATTCAATAAGTAAAAGGATATTAGGTGCATTTCTTAAATTCTCCCCCTTTGTATAATTAACTGAAAGACTTTATCATACGTAACTAGCAAGACTTATAAAACCAAGCGCTATCGCAATAAATTTAATTTTATTACCTTGCTCGTAACAAATAATAAAAAATATGAAACTAGATATATTAGCTTTTGGGGCGCATCCAGACGATGTGGAGTTGAGTTGTGGTGCTACCTTGGCAAAGGAAATTTCGTTAGGGAAAAAAGCAGGGATAGTCGATTTAACCCAAGGCGAATTAGGAACGCGCGGTTCGGCAGAAATACGGATGAAAGAAGCTGCTAATGCTGCAGAAATCCTTGGCGTATCGGTAAGAGAGAATTTAAAATTAGCCGATGGTTTTTTCGAGAACAATAGAGAAGCACAGCTTTTGGTTATCGAAGCGATTCGCGCCTACCGACCAGATGTAGTAATCTGTAATGCTATTGATGATAGACACATCGATCACGGAAAAGGAAGTAAGTTGGTTTCCGATGCGTGTTTCTTAAGCGGCTTGCGAAGGATAGAAACTTCCCGTAATGGAGTAGAGCAGGAGGCATGGCGTCCGAAAATAGTGTATCACTATATTCAATGGAAAGATATAGAGCCAGATTTTGTGGTAGATGTAACTGGATTTATGGATACGAAGATAAAATCAGTGTTTGCATACGAATCTCAGTTTTACAATCCCGACTCTTCCGAGCCAATAACACCGATTGCCACGTCAAATTTCAAAGATAGTATAAGGTATCGTGCACAAAATCTAGGTAGATTAGTCGGTGTAGATTTCGCAGAAGGTTATACCACAGAACGTTATGTAGCCGTAGATAGTTTGAGTGATTTGAAGTAGTAACTTTCTTTTGAATATAGTTGCATAGTTAGAAAACTCGGCCTATATTTGCAATCAGAAAATCAGCAATGATTACACGGTGGTTGTAGCTCAGCTGGTTAGAGCGCTGGATTGTGGTTCCAGAGGTCGCCGGTTCGAACCCGGTCTTCCACCCAAAAGGTCAAGCTTCATTGCTTGACCTTTTTTTGTGCCTATACAGCAACTAAAGTTGCTGTAATCCGTGAAGCGGAATGCGAAAAGCGTAATGAATGAACATCCCTGATTATATTCTTCGTTTAATGCTTTTAATTAAGCCCAAAAGCATCATTCTAATTCGTGTTAATTTCTTAAAAAGCTCTTCAACTTCCTTAAGGTAATTTAAGTCCATGGCTAAAAATAATTGGGTTTCTAATTCAGCTAAACTACCTAACGCAATATATAAAAATTGAATAAATTCTTTATTCCCTTGTCTTGCACTACCTTCTGCAATATTAGATGGTACAGATACAGCAGAGCGCCTTATTTGATTTGTCAAACCATAGTTTTCTGATTTCGGAAAGTCTACGGTGGCCTTATAAATATCCGATACAAATACTCGACTAAGTTTCCAAACATCTAAATCTTTATGTGTCTTCATACTAGTTAGCTTTAAGAATTAAAGTTACATAAACTTCTAATATTCATGAATAACAACAAAGCAACCAAAAATAATTACGCACTTTTAGCAACACCTCTCTATCACGCTTTTCGCATTCCGCATTTCGCATCACGAAATAATTATTCTCTAT
>Ga0079223_10000486_pt1 | contig 20311 bp, 23 predicted proteins | sample Stecom2011_FD_75072 | JGI IMG/M metagenome (GOLD analysis project Ga0079223, IMG submission 75072) | Agricultural soil microbial communities from Utah to study Nitrogen management - Steer compost 2011 | ecosystem: Environmental > Terrestrial > Soil > Agricultural land | place: USA: Utah...
GGTTTTTGTCCAGAAAATGTTGGAGGTCTGTCAACCTAAGAGCAGCCTTTTCGGTTCCGGGATGCAAGGAGATTTTTATCGCAGCTTTTATATTGAGGAACTGGCCAAGGAAATGACGAAAAACCCTGGTCTGGGTCTGGCTGAAAGTCTTTATCGGGCTTTACAAGGGGAACAAGGGAATGAGCAGGAGAAGTAAGCAGAAGGCGAGCAAGAACAGACTGGAATAGAAATATCTTAAAGTAACCGGCTTCCCGGTTGCTTTTGCCTTTTTATTTAGCGAAGAATACTTTTTTGCAGGGAATAGAGGGAACTCAGCGAATATATATGACGTTATTCTCTTTGTAAGAAAGGATAAAGGAGGAGCCATTTTGAAAGATTTAAGAAACGAAAGTGGCAAAAGTAAGAATAAGCGAGGCTTTAATCCGTTTGCCGGGATGAACGGATTTCTGTTTAATGATGATGTCTATAAGAGAATTGGTGGTTTTTTACTCTGGGGCTTGGTCATTCTCCTAATCTTTTGGGGATGTTCCGTACTCTTTCTTCCCGGAAACGTGTTAAACAAGACGTTTTTGGTAGAAAAGATCTTTGGCAATAAAGGAACAGAGTCTTTTGGAAGTTTTGGCCAGAATTGGCTAGGAGAAAACTTTAAGTTTTTCAAGTGGGAGTTTGAGACGGCTGAGGTCTTTAACACCTGGGGAAATGTCTTGGTAGTCACCGCGAAGAATTTTGCCCACCATTTAGTGGTCGCCGTTGTTTTCATTTTCTTATTGAACAGGTTTAGAATTGGCCGGTTATCTCTGGGGATGTTATTCTTTTTCATTTATACCGCTCTCTCCGGAGTGGTTGTGGGGACCGATTCCATCCCCTATCCGGCCCAGGTTAATAATGTATTGGGACCGGTTATTACCTTTTTACGGTATGGGATCTGGATCTGGTTCGCTTATGGGCTCTTAACAGTTGCTACCCAGCAGTGGACCTGGTTAAAATCAGATTCGTTACTCGATCCGAACTGGGAAAAAACCGGTCGGTTTTGGCCGTTAAACAAGTTGACCCCTGATGAAAAAGAGGTTTTTGTCTTCGGATGTTTATTTCTGCTGGCGGCCAGTTTCGCTGAAGCGCGTTTAATCGTGCTTTACGGTCGACACTTTTTTTAAGACTGTGAGTTGTAACCAGATATAATATTGACTTACCGTCATTTATGATAGTATTTAAGCTAATATTTGAGTTTTGACATTAAATGGCGCTTTCTTTTCCGGAAATTCAGTAGTAGATATCTACGACTGGATTCTCCGGATTTTTACATACTAGTCACAGATGATAGACAGGATACGAGAAAGGGGAATTAAGGGAGGAAGAACTAGTGGAACATTATTATTCTACATATCCAACCTCAAAGCATAACCTCCGGACAATTAAAGCCCGCTTGAGGGGGAAGGAATTTTTGTTCCAAACTGATGCCGGCGTCTTTTCCAAAGAACATATTGATCCGGGTACGAAAACGCTGATTAACAGTTTGGAATGGAATAAATGCCGAGCGCCGCTGGATCTGGGTTGCGGATACGGACCAATCGGGTTGATTATCGCCGATGAACTCCGGGAGACGATAGTCCGGATGAGTGATGTAAATCATAGGGCAGTTGAGTTGGCGCGAAAAAATGCGGAACTGAACGGCCTAACAAATATTCGAATTGAAGAGGGAGAAGATTTTTTACCGTGGGAGGGTGAGGTCTTTGACTTGATTGTCACTAACCCACCTTTACGGGCGGGGAAAAATAAGGTTTTGGCTCTTTTTTACCAGGCTAAAGAGCATCTGGTTTCTATGGGAACCTTCTGGGTGGTAATCCGAACAAATCAAGGAGCAAAATCCTACGCGCGGGAAATGAAAGAGATCTTCGGCGCAGTGGAGACCGTGGAGATCAAGAGCGGATATCGTGTATTAAAAGCCACGAAGAATTAACGTTTTGAGGTGAATTGTACGTATGACGCGAACCGGCCCCTAGTTCCAGCCTCTAGAGTTTGCTTTCATCCTCTGAAATGCGTTCCCAAATATCCTGATGGAAAATAAAATATTAGAGGTTCGTTGGATCAGTAGATTCAGGGCGGGGGTGGAGGTTTGAGACCGGTAATCGGGATAACGTGTCGGAGTAGTATAAGGGATGGAGCAAACAGTGAATATGTTATAGCCAGACCGTATATTTCTGCTATCGAAGAAAGTGGCGGACTACCGATTATTTTGCCGCCGATCACAGAGTTTAGACCTGGGGGAGCCTGGTCGCTTACATCAATTTGTCAGGGGCTGATTTTAAGTGGGGGTGGGGACCCTGATCCGGTATTCTTCAATGAAGAGCCCCATGCCAAATTGGGACGGGTTGATCGGGAGCGGGACGAATGGGAGATCTTTCTGTGCCGGGCCGCCCGGGTGGAAGGCATCCCGATCCTGGGAATTTGTCGGGGAATTCAGGTGATTAACATTGCCTTAGGTGGTAATCTGTATCAGGATATTGCTCAGTATTTACCAAATACCTTGGACCACATGCAAAACACACCACCGGAAAATCGTTGGCACCAGGTGATTATAGAGAAGGAGAGTCGGCTATTTCGAGTTCTGAATACAGAGCGGATTTGGTGTAATTCCCTTCACCACCAGGCAGTCAAGACGGTCGCTCCTCAACTTAAGGTAGTGGCCAGGGCGGAAGACGGCGTGATTGAAGCGGTGGAATACACCGGAAGTGAGTTTATCCTTGGGGTGCAGTGGCATCCGGAAAGACTGAGAGAAAGTTCAACAGAGCGGATTTTTTCGGAGTTTGTTGCTTGTAGCTTAAGACTGGCCGGGAGAACGAATTATGCCCCGAACAAGGCGGCAATCAGCGAATAAAAGAGAAAGTTTCTTTTGGTAGTTTTAGTTTTGAGAGAACATAGAAATACTGATTGGGCTTTACCTAGCCTTGACGCAGGAGATGGGTTATGCTAATCTTGACTCAAGAAAATTAAATCTTGTTATTCTAGAAGCTGTATTCATTGGGGTGATATGGTGAGAGGGGAAATACGTCCAGACGGAGCAGTCGAGTTTATCAGCGAGAGCTCTAAGGAGACTGAAGAGTTAGGAGTCAAAATGGGAGGACTCCTGAACTCAGGTGATCTCCTTTTTTTATGGGGAGATCTGGGGAGCGGCAAAACCCTTTTTGTGCGAGGGATTGCCGAAGGCCTCTCCACAGAGGAGCCGGCGACCAGTCCAACCTTTGCTTTGGTACATAAGTATGAGGGGAGACTTCCAGTTTATCATCTGGATCTGTATAGAATAAACTCCCGGGCTGAACTCCGAGCTTTAGCCCTGGAAGAGATGGAGTCCGAAGGAGCAGTGATCTTAGTGGAGTGGGGAGAATACGCGCGAGATGCCCTTTCCGGTAATTGCTTGGAGGTTTTTTTTGAACGGGGGGCAAGTGAGAATGAACGGAAGATAAGACTGAAACCCCAGGGCGGACACTATCCCGGCCTTGTTAAGGAGTTGGTAAAAAGATGCGGGTGATTGGAATCGATACATCAACAGCCCTTGGCGCCCTGGGATTAATTGACGGCGCCCACACCCTTTTTGACCAGAGTATGTCGGTGCGTCCGGGTGGCGCCGAGAGGTTTCCTGTTCTGATCAAAAAGGCTTTGACTAACATTGGTTTGACTCCGGAAAATCTTGATCTGGTGGTAGTCGGCGCCGGTCCCGGCTCCTATACTGGGGTGAGGGTGGGAATTACCATCGCCAAGGGAATGGCCTTTGCGCTTGGTCTACCCATGGTTGGGGTCAGTACGCTCTATGGATTAGCGGCAAATGCCTCAGGGCGGCCCGGCTTAATCTGCCCGTTATTAAACTCCCGCCGTGATGAGGTATACGCCGCCCTGTATTTTCGGCGGGAGACGACGCTCACTGAAGTATTTCCGGCCGGCGCTTGGAGTGTGGGGGAGCTCTGCGCTTATCTACAGGATCAGATGGCGTCTACCCCTATCCTGTTCGTGGGAGAGGCGGTTGTCTCCGCTCGAGAAACTATTTCTAAAGCCTTAGGGGCGTGGGCGGTTTTCGGTGAGGAGCAAGAAAACTTAGTCAATGGGACCACTTTGGCCCGGTTAGGCTTAGCCAAGTGGGAAAGAACCAACCGTGATGAGCTCTATACTTGTCTGCCCCTTTACCTAAAGCGGACAGAGGCCGAGGTCCGATTGGAAGAAAGGAGGGTTCAAGGTGACAGTCCGGATCGAACCGATGTGTCTGGAAGATCTGGAAGAGGTAGTAAAGATTGAGGAAATTTCCTTTCCTACACCTTGGTCACGAAGATCATTCCTCTACGAACTCTTAGAAAATGAGCGGGCTGTTTATATAGTAGCCCGAGAAGAAAAGACCTATACACATGGGCAGGGTTCACGTGCGGGTTTATCACGCGTGAGTGAGTCAAATGTAAATTACTCATACATTAATCAGGCGCGGGTGGACTTTTCAACCGGGAAGAATCGGCGCCAAGCTCAACTTGGGGAAGCCAGAGTTCAGGGGTATGTAGGGATGTGGATAGTGTTGAACGAAGGGCATATCACTACTTTAGCCGTACATCCCCGGGCGCGGGGCCACGGAATTGGGGAATTGTTGCTCAAGGCATTGATGGATAGAGGTAGAAATTTGGGTGTAACCTGTATGACTCTGGAGGTACGCCTCTCCAACCTGACGGCGCAGAATCTCTATATAAAATTGGGATTTAGGAGTTCCGGAATCAGGCCACGTTATTATCTGGACAACAACGAAGACGCCTTGATTATGTGGAAAAGTCTGTAGTAAGGAGGAACTGTTAATGCTGGTGATGGGGATTGAGACCTCGTGTGACGAGACATCCGTGGCTATAGTGGAAGACGGGAGAAAGATCCATAGTAATATAATTCTTTCCCAAATCGATAAGCACGCCAAATTCGGAGGAGTCGTTCCGGAACTGGCAGCTCGGAGTCACTTGGAAGTGATTTTACAGGTGATTGAGGCTGCTTTAGATGAAGCCGGGTTGTTGCTTGGAGACATTGAACTAATCGCCGGTACATACGGGCCTGGTTTAATCGGTGGCTTGTTGGTAGGCTTATCCATGGCAAAAACGATCGCCCTGGCCAGACAGGTTCCGTTTATCGGGGTCAACCATGTGGAGGGTCATATTTATGCCAATTTCCTTACGGATCAAAGGCTGACTCCACCTCTGCTTTGCCTGACGGTATCAGGGGGTCATACAAATCTAGTCTATATGCCGGAATTCACCAAGTATCAGGTCATGGGACAGACCAGAGACGACGCAGCAGGAGAAGCCTTTGACAAAGTGGCTAGAGTCTTAGGCCTGGGTTATCCGGGCGGTCCGTATGTTGATGAGTTGGCGGTCAAGGGTGAACCGGTGATTGAGTTAATCCACACAGACGCGCTGGCTCAGACCTATGACTTTAGTTTCAGCGGAATCAAAACCGCAGTGGTTAATTTGGTTAATTCCTATAAACAAAAGGGTATGGATATACCCCGGGCGGATCTGGCCGCCAGCTTTCAGGAGTATGTTGTTTCTGTACTAACAGAACGGAGTTTCAGAGCAGCGGAGCGCCTGAAAGTGAAGACCGTACTTCTCTCAGGAGGAGTGGCCGCTAATTCCAGGTTACGGCAGCGCTTCGCTTCCCTGGGTAAGCAGAAAGGTATTACAATTTGCTATCCTCCACTTGAACTTTGTACGGACAATGCCGCCATGATCGCGGCTTGTGGTTTTTTCCGTTACCAAAGGTTAGGTCCGTCTGATCTGGGACTTCCTGCTGATCCCAGATTAAAGTTAGTTTAAATTTACTGTCAGATAGTGGTATTGAGTTTACGAACGCGGGTTTGGCTGTGAATTATTTATTAGAATCCAACTTCAGAAGGTTTTTGTTATTGACAGGTTTATTGTATACTTCCATGTGGATAATGTGGATTTTTTTAAAAAAACTCTTCTTATCCGGTGTTTTTCTGTGGATAACTCTGTGGAAACTGTGGAGAAAACATAAAAGGAGCGATAATTATGCACAGCGCCGATGATTTACATAATATCTTGAAGCGTATCAACGGTAATAGTTACAAGGCTTATAAAGAACTAAAGGGTATTTATGATTTCTCTGATTTCATGCTCTACATCGACCATGTGCAGGGGGATCCCTTTGCCTCTCCCAGCAGAATCAGGGTTAGGGTAAAACGGAATCAGACCGGAATTTCGGAAAAAATCGCCCGTGATCAACAGCGGAGCATCGCAGCAGGGGATTTCTTAACCAGACAGTGTTTGAAAACCATCGGTCGGGTGGTTAAAGGGCGGAGAGGAAGCGGCAAAAGCGGACAGGTGGAGATGGACCGCCCCGATCAGCAGATTTTGGAACGAACTTCAGTGCTGGTTAATAATGAGTGGGTTGAGTCTCGATTAACAGTGGGTTTGCCTGCAGCCGGACGTCGGATTTTGGGAGAAGAGGCCATAAAAATATTTTTTCAGGAAGTCCCAACACTGGTCAGAGAGAGTCTGCTTAGTACAGCCATAAATCAAGAGGAATTAGAGGGGCACTGGCAGACCTATGAGGAGGCGAACCTAATCCGGCAAAGATTGCGAGCATTAGGGTTGGTGGCTTTTGTGACTAACGGTTCGATTTTGCCACGGAGGAGTGGTGTGGATGATCGTCCCCTTAACAAAGGGGCGACGGTGCCTTTTCAATCCCCGCCTGAACTTGAGGTAGAAATGGATCTGCCTTACAGTGGAAAGCGCAAAGGTATGGGAATCCCGCAGGGAATTACGATAATTGTTGCCACATATTCCAGGGCAACCGAAGCCGGATACCTCGATTTTTTCCAGTGTGAACGCTAGTGGAAGTACATCGCAGGCGGCGAATATCAGTGAGGCTTTAGAGATCGGCGCCGAACTTCTCCTGGTGGATGAGGATACTTCCGCCACAAATTTTATGATCAGGGACGAACGTATGCAAGCCTTGGTGGCGAAAGAAAAAGAACCGATCACTCCGTTTATTGACCAGATCATACCCTTGAAAAAAACGGGTGTTTCCTCCATATTGGCGCTGGGAGGATCAGGAGACTACCTTGATCTGGCCGATACCGTCATCATGATGGACGCTTACCGGTGTCGAATGGTGACCGGCGAGGCGCAGAGGATCTGTGGGGAACATCCCACTCGCCGCCAGTCGGAGGGCATCTGTAAAGAACTGGAGATTAAGTCGAGGATTCCTTTGCCGGAAGGCTTGAATCCAAGCATCAGCGGGCGAACCCAGGCGTTTAAGTGTGATTTGCCTGCGCGGGAGAGAATAAAGATTAAGACCAGAGGAACCCAGGAGATTGGGTTTGGTCCGGACAAGATCGATCTTTCCGCTTTGGAACAGCTTGTCCACGATTCCCAGACACGTTTCATCGGCGAACTTTTTTATTTCTTGTCTGAGAAAGTGATCGACGGGGAGAGGAATCTCCGCCAGGTTTTAGATATATGCGAGGAGATACTGGACCGTGATGGTCTGGATAAAGTTACCCGTACCTTACGAGGAGACTTGGCCAGACCGCGACGGTTTGAGGTGGCTGCGGCTCTGAACAGGCTGCGCTCCTTGAGGATTAAAGTTGTTTAAAAAGGAGGCGCCACGCGCGTGAAGCATATGTGGAATAATATGGGTCGATTTGAACAGGATGGATTGATTCGCCTGGCTGGCGTGGATCCAGAGAGCGTGGTTGATGGACCTGGCCTGCGCGGAGTAGTTTTTTTTCAGGGTTGTATTCACCACTGCCCGGGGTGCCACAACCCTGAAACTTGGAGTTTCGAGGGGGGCGCCCTCAAGACGCCGGATCAGGTCTGGCAAATGCTTCATTATAACCCATTGTTGACCGGAATCACAATCAGCGGTGGTGAACCGCTACTGCAATCCGGCGCAGCTCTGGTTTTGGCCGAAAAAACCAGGGAAGCCGGGGGAAATGTCGTGGTCTACACCGGTTTTCTCTGGGAGGAAATTTTGAAAACGGACTCTCGAACAATCAAAGATCTCTTGGAGTTGACCTGGCTCCTGGTGGACGGACCCTATAAGGAAAGTGAAAAAGCTCCGGAACTGAAGTTCAGGGGATCCCGGAACCAAAGAATCATTGATGTGCAAGCCTCCTGTAAAAAGGGAGAGGCTGTGCTCTGGCAAGGAAAGAAGTGGGGGGTGATGGACCATCGCCTGGACAGTACAGGAAGTTGAGGGGATCTCGGTTTATCGTTCTGATTTACTGGATTTTCCCTGGTTGGATCATGGTTTTTCCACGCGCAAGGGTGGATGGAGCCGTGGAGTTTATTCTCAGCTGAATTTGGGTTTTTGTTGTGGAGATAAAGCAGAAACTGTCACCTTAAACCGGAAACTTTTTTTTCGTCTTTTTCAGGTGGAGCCGGAACGGGTTTTTACTGTCAGACAGGTACACGGGGATGGAGTTTTAGTTATGGACGGGGGAGAAGGTCCGGATTTATGGAAAGATCCGATCAATCTGCCGGAGGCGGATGGGTTGATTACCGCCATTGCAGGGACGGCTGTCGCTACCGTCCACGCTGATTGTGTTCCGATCATCCTGGTTGATGTAGAAAAGCGGGTAGTCGCGGCAGTACATGCCGGTTGGCGGGGAACATTCCATGGTATAGCCGGGGTGGCAGTAGAGAAAATGCGAAAGGTTTTCAGCTCGAACCCCGCCGCTTTAGTGGCGGCAATCGGGCCGTCCATTGGCGAGTGTTGTTTTAAAGTATCACCCGAGCTATACAGGAAGTTTAAAGAAAAGTTTCCGGAGTTTTCGGATTTTGCCACACCATGGCCGCTGCCTCAAAATAAATTTTGTCTGGATCTTTCACGGCTGAATGCAGAAGTTTTGGTTCAGTCCGGATTATCACTCCGACGGGTAGATGTCTCTGGGGTATGCACCTCTTGTCGACGGGAGGAGTTTTTTTCTTACCGGCGAGACGGGGGTAAGACCGGCCGCCACCTCTCACTGGCCTTTCTAAAAAACTAAAAACAGTCGAGATTGATCAAAGAAGATTCTGTTGCCTGCTGGAGATGTTTACTCAGACGTGATGGATGAAAGAAGATGAGTAAGGAGGAAATAGCGGTCAATTAGCGAATTGTAATCATTAGTATTAGCATTTATTAGTAGGGAATGAACTGTTTTACGGAGGCTCTACGGTGAAAAAGTATGTGATTAGGCCGAATTCCATCGCGGGTTATGTGACGAGATTAGGGCCGAAGCTTTTATGGGCCTTACTAATTTTGATTCTTTCTTTTCAAGTTTTTTCCTTTGCGGTGGGATACTTTTTAAACCCTCCCCAGGTGACAGAATGGGGAGAAGTTGAACATGGGCAATGGATGAATACATATGTTTTTCGGGACGAAATTGTAGTCTACCCTGGCTTGTCTGGGGATACGCGACTCTTGACTGAAACCGGAAGCAGGGTGAGGATGGGAGAGCCTTTGGCGGAGACGATTACTCCCACCTTTGCAGAGCAAGTGGATGAGGAGGGACGAAAGACTCTAAGAGTAATTGACCGGAGACTGTACGCAATTGAAAAAGAGTGCGCACAGTTGGATAAGGATATAGATTATCACAACGGACAATTATCCAAGTTAGGACCTGGTGTGGCCAGAGATGCGGTGTGCAAAACCCTGGAGCAAATTAAAGAAAAAAAACAAAAACTCATTTCCGCGAAGGAAGAGATGATCCAGGAAGGCAGAATGAAGATTGCACCGCAATGGCAAGAGCACTACCAAGTGATTAGAGCCGAAGCGCCGGGGATCTTTCTAGCGCAGCTTGATGGAGGGGAGTTTACCGGTCTGGAGGCTTTACAGGATGATGAGAAACTCTTTTCCGGTAAGTTCCAGAGGTTAGAGGCGGATGGATTCGTTAAAACCCCAGACAACCCTGGAACAGATAAACCCATTGGTAAGATAATAACCGGGGCAAAGCTTACTCTAGTTTTTCAGGTGCCTAAAGAGATCGAACCGTTAACTCCGGAAACTGGAAAGAGCGCTCGGGTAATCCTGGAAAATAAAGAGTTCCCTCTGACTTTCATGGGCACGAGTTTTAACCAATCCACCTTGTTTTGGCTCTATGAAGATGAAACTTTCAGTCCAGAGCTATTAAAAAAAAGAGTTTTTAAAGGATATCTCATCTATAAAAGCACCTCCGGGATTCGTGTGCCACTTTCCGCCTTGTCCTATACGGAGAAAGACGGTTGGCGCCTGATGACCGTCACCGGACGGAAAGAAAAAGCCAGCGTTCCCGTGACTGTTGTTGACCAAAATAAGGATTGGGCCATAATTGAAGGCGTAACGGAGGGAATTCCCCTCTCCACTAGGGGGGTGGGTTTATAAAAATCACCGTGAGACGTAAGGAGATTTGTGTGTTGAGTCTAGAAAATAACTTAAAGCTGGTGCAAGAAAAAATAGTTCAGGCCGCAAAAAGAGCTGGCCGGGATCCCCAGGATGTAACGCTGCTGGCCGTAACCAAGACTGTAAGTCCGGAGGAAATTGAGAAGGTATTAGCCCTAGGCCAGACCACTTTGGCTGAGAACAGGGTGCAGGATGCCCTTGAAAAACAGGCGGCCTTAGAGCATCGACTTCCCCATCAATCTTATGAAATGCATCTGATCGGTAGTTTGCAAAGGAATAAAGTACGGATGGTGGTAGGGAAGTTTAGTCTGATCCACTCTGTGGATAGGTGGAGTCTTGCCCGGGAGCTGGATGACAGGGGACAGGAGGTTGGGATAAAGGTCCCCGTCTTGATCCAAGTAAATGTATCAGGTGAGGAGACAAAGCACGGGCTGAAGCCCACAGAACTACTGGATTTTTGTAGAAAGGCCAAGAGCCTGGAGTATTTAGAGTTGTGCGGCTTGATGACAATGGCCCCTTGGGAATCAGAGCCAGAAGAGACGCGCCCTGTTTTTCAAGGGCTGCGCCGGTTATTCCAGACCGTCCAAGCAGAACTGGCGCCGGGTCCGCAGTGGAGACACCTGTCCATGGGGATGAGCAACGATTATGAAGTGGCAATTGAAGAAGGCGCCACGATCGTAAGGGTCGGCACAGCGATTTTTCATGCCTCGAAGGAGGGCTATGGTGATGAAGAATTGGGATAATGGGGACCACTGGGAAGAAACAGAGGTCAAAAAAGGTTTTTTGGAACGGGTCATGAATCTTTTTGGCATTGAAACAGAAGAAGTTGTGGAAGAGGTTTACTCGGAAAATAACGAGAAAGCGGTAAAACCCAAACAGCGTGATCGGGGAAAGGTGGTCAGCCTCCCTAATCCGTCTAAAGCAGTTAGGTTAGTCGTTTTTGAGCCGCAGAGTTTTGACGATGTGCAACCCATTGTGGATCATTTAAAGAACAGACGCCCGGTGATTCTGAATATGGAAGAGTTGGAGAAGAGTTTAGCCCGTAGGCTCACTGATTTTGTGGGAGGAGCTGTATACGCCCTGGACGGTGCGGTGCAAAAGGTGAGTAACCAGATCATGCTTTTTACCCCGGCGAATGTAGAGGTAACCATCCCGCCCCGCAGTGAATTGAAGGATGATTTTTTTAGCACAAACAAATAGCCGTTAGGAGGATGCCAGGTGGAGCGTTGTTTGGGATTTATCGGTGGCGGAATGATGGCCACCACAATTATAAAATCATTAATTAACCGGGGATACGCTAACGCCAAAGAAAAAATTTTCGTCTCCGACCCTGATGCCCAGCGGCGAAAGGACCTTCGGGAACTGGGAGTTCAGGTTTTTGCGGACAACCAGGAAGTGGTAGACCGGGCGGAGGGGGTAGTTTTAGCTGTAAAACCTCAAGTGGTGTCTGGAATGTTTTCCGTCTTGAAATATCCCTCCGGTGTACCAATTTTATCGATTGTCGCCGGCTTTTCCCTTGCCCGCCTGGAAGAGTTTTTACCAAAAGCCAGGATTATTAGGGCAATGCCCAATACCCCGGCCTTGATTCAGGCGGGAATTACCGCTCTTTCTCCCAGCGCTTCAGCGTTGGAGGAAGACCTAAGCTGGGGAAGATCAATCGTAGAGACTCTGGGTGAGGTAGTTGTTGTGCCGGAGGAGATGATGAATGCCGTAACGGCTCTTTCCGGAAGTGGACCCGGTTATGTTTATAAATTTATTGAATCTTTGATTGATGCCGGCGTTTACTTAGGTTTACCCAGGACATTGGCGAGAGCTTTGACCCTTCAGACCGTCATCGGTAGCGCCCGGATGGTGGCTGAGACCGGAGAGCATCCGGGGGTCTTAAAGGATATGGTCACTTCTCCCGGAGGAACCACCATTACCGGACTGGTAGAATTAGAGACCGGAGCTTTAGCCGGGTTGATCTGTAAGGCGGTTAGCGCTGCCGCCAAAAAAACAGAGGAGCTTGGCGGCGTAAAAAAGTGAGTTCGTGAAAGGATAGACTTAAAGGTCGAGATTGGAAACTAAAAGGTTTGAGGCGAAGATGGAAAGAGAAAGATTACTGACACATACCACCGGTTCCGACCGCATACTGGCTTCCCGCCTTCTTGATCAGGTGGACTTGAGTTTGAAACGGGTAGGCCCGGTGGCCACAGATTTTCTTGACCCACGGGAGCAGGAAGTGGTTAAGGACCTGCTACATTTTGTGCCGGAGATTAAGTTTTTGGTCTTCGGCGGTTATCGACGGGCAGAGCGTCAACGCTTAGTCTTGATTCCCCCGTTCTATCTCACCGAATCCGTGGAGCCCCCTTTGGCGTATTTATCGATTAAGCCGATCTCAGCAGGCCAGGATAAATTGGTATTTGGCCACAGAGATGTGTTAGGCAGTTTGCTTGGGTTAGGGCTAAAAAGAGAAAAACTCGGCGATATAATCAGCGTTGAGGGTGAGGCACAGGTGATCGTGGCTGAGGAGATTGGCGAGTTCATCGCCGTTCAACTCACGCAGGTTGGTTCCGTACAGGTGAAAGCGGATCGAATCGACCCTGAACAATTGAATACGCCTCCGGAAAGAATTAAGGAGATCAAAACCACGGTGGCCTCCTTACGCCTGGACGCTGTAGCCGGTTTAGGGTTTGGGGTTTCCAGAACCAGAATGGTCAGAGAGATTAAGGCCGAAAAAGTCAAAGTGAATTGGCGCCCCATCACCAGCCCTAATTATCAGGTGAAGGTAGGAGATATCCTCTCTATTAAAGGTCGGGGGCGGGTAGTATTGGCTGAGACCACAGGTTTATCAAAAAAGGGTCGTACCGGAATCATTCTAAAAAAATTTATCTGATGATCGGGATCGGTTCATCCTGCTTCCCGGGGTTTCCCCGTAGGATGCTTGATTATATACTACAAGTTTGAGGAGGTTCAAAAGATGTTAACACCTGTTGATTTGGAAACCATGGTTTTTCGACGGGGGATTCGTGGGTATCGGGCCCAGGAAGTCCAAAATTTTATGCGGAGGATAACGGCAGATTACGAAAAGATTTATAAAGAGAATTTTGACTTAAAGGAAAAGATCGAGCAATACGAAGAGAGATTAAAGAATTATCGGGAGATGGAGGAGAATCTAAAGAATACCCTCTGCATCGCGCAAGAAACCGCGAAGGATGTGAAGGTTTCCGCAGAGAAACAAGCGGAAGTTATTCTCAGGGAGGCGCAGAACCGTACAGAACAGATGAAGTTGCGGGTGCGGGAGGAGATCCAGACCGAACTCCAAAACCTGGCGGAACTCAAACAACAGGTGGAACTCTTCCGAATACAGTTTAAGCGGTTTCTTCAGACTTTGATTGAAATGGCGGACCGCAGTCTCGATCTGGATGAGATCTGGGAAAAAATGATGGAACTGGATCGGGGTGAAACTTCGCCGGGTTTGAGGGAAGTTGCCGCCGGTTCTGATCTTAATCCAGGCAGTGAGGAATGATTATCCCCTAAAAAAAAGGCGGGAGGAGATTACAGCCACCAGGAATGAGACGATATCCGCGGCTATTCCCATTGTTACCGTATGTCTGTGTCTGGAGATTCCGATCGAACCAAGGTAGACTGTGATCACATAGAAAGTGGTTTCTGTACTTCCCCCAACTACACTTGCCATTAGCCCCAAGAGGGAATCCGGTCCCTGTTGATTAATGATTTCTGACATATAGCCCAGGGAACCGGAACCCGATAGAGGCTTTAGTAAACCCAAGGGAAAAATTTCAGGAGGTATTCCCAGAAACTTAGCTAATGGGGATAAAAGGCTGGAGATGAAGTTTAGGGCTCCTGAAGTACGAAATACAGCAAGCGCGCCAAAGATGGCTAAAAAAAATGGAAATAGGCGAATTCCAGTTTTCAAACCCTCTTTGGCTCCGCGGATAAAAGCATCATAGACCTTTACTCCTTTTATCTCTCCTATGAGGATGACACAGAGAATAAATAAAGGAATGATCCAGGAGGATATAAAATTCAGCACTAAACCATCACCACACTATTACTATTTAGGTAATTTTTTTTTGCCTGATCCGATAATTTTAGATGCTTTGTGTACTAATAAGGCAGCCATTGTTCCGGCTACTGTAGCCAGGAGAATTGGCCCGACAATCAGCGCTGGATTATTGGAACCGGCCTGTGCCCTAATGGCGATGATTGTGGAAGGAATGATACAGATTCCGCCCATGACCAAGCCTAGATAGACTGCAATTTCGTCGGAAATCTGTCCGGGATTGGGATTTAGTTTATTTAATTCTTCCATGGCTTTTAACCCTAGGGGAGTGGAGGCGTTACTTAAGCCCAGAAGATTTGCGGAAAGGCTGAGTGAAATGGCGCCCAAAACCGGAGCGTGCCGGGAAATGTTGGGAAAAAGCCGTCGCAGAAAAGGGTGGAGGAGACGCGCCATCACCTTCATTAAGCCCGCTTCTTCGGCAATGCGTAAGATACCGGACCAAAAAGCCAAGAAGCCGGTGAGGCCTAGGGTAAACTTGACCGTTGATTCTATGGAGATAAATAAAGAGGCAGTGGTTTTCTCGATCCGCCCGGTGGCGCCGGCAACCATGTAACCCAGGAAGAACAGGGCAAACCAGATTTTGTTTAGCACTTTATCACCCCGCAAAATTTAGTCTTTCTCCTTAATCTTTATGATCTATATCAGGCGGTCCATACCAAGAAGGAAAAAAAATCGACTTTTTTTGGGAATTGGGAAAAATAAACACAAACGGCATAAACTTGTATAGGGGCGAATAGTATGGAGAGTTTTTCCAAAAAAATGAAATAGGGGCGAATAGTATGGAGAGTTTCTCCAAAAAAATGAAATAGGGGCGAATAGTATGGAGAGTTTCTCCAAAAAAATGAAATAGGGGCGAATAGTATGGAGAGTTTCTCCAAAAAAACAAAAGAGGAATTGAATAGAAGGATTCCGGATAAAGAGTGCTGTATCAAGGCAGAGTTGGCAGCGATTATCCATTCCATTGGGAGTATTCATCTTTCAGAGCAGAAAATCAGCCTGACCGTCTCCAGTGAAAACGCTTCATTGATCAAGAAGGCCTTGTTGCTATTTAAGTCTACCTTTGAGTTTAATCCACAGATTATTGCCGAGGAGACGGAGCGTTTAGGGCACAGGCGTCGTTACAATCTGCAACTGTTTGGCGAGAATTTGGTAAAAAAGATCCTTCGGGAGTTGGCTGTAATGAAATGGGGATTGGATCTGGAGGGGGGAATCGATTCCGGATTGGTCCGGTCCGAGTGTTGCCGTAGCTCTTTCTTACGTGGTGTTTTCCTTTCTAGAGGTTCTATTACCGATCCTTTAAAGAATGATTATCATTTGGAGTTGGTTACCGAGAGTGAAGACTTTGCCCAGGGTTTGGTCTATTTAATGAGTTTATGCGGTTTTAAAGCCGGAATCAACAGACGTAAGGACTATTTTATCTATATGAAGGATGCGGATACGATCGGAAAGTTTCTGACCTTTATCGGCGCCCATAGCGCTTTCCTTCAATTGGAAGAAGTGCGTGTCATCAAAGGAATGCGAGGGGATGTTAATCGTTTGGTGAACTGTGAAACCGCCAATTTGGAAAAAACAGTTCGCGCTGCTTTGGAACAGGTGGAGATCATCTCTGAACTCCAACGCCGATACGGATTAGAGTTTTTACCCCCAAATTTACGGGAAATCGCTTGGCTAAGGTTGGAAAACCCCGAGGCCAGTCTGAAGGAGCTCGGGGAATTGTCTCAGAAGAAGCTAAGTAAGTCGGCGATTAACTACCGCATGCGTAAACTGTTAAAATTAGCAAAAAATTCATTGGGTCGGCAGGAAAAATCTTCTCTAAGATGAAATGGGAAAAGAGCGTTCCTAGGAATGTGGAGAAAGGGGAAAAAAGCTTAAGTTTTTCATTAATTCCGGGCATATTACCTATCGGATCCGAAAGTAGTGTTACACTACTATTAAAATAAGGAGGAGATCCAATGAGTATAAAGATCGGAATTAATGGTTTCGGTAGAATTGGGAGAAACGTTTTTAGGGCGGTTCGGCAATATCACGCAGATCTTGAAGTGGTCGCGGTTAATGACCTAACCGACGCTGAGACCCTAGCCCACCTCCTGGAGTATGATACAGTACATGGGAGATTGGAAGGGGAGATTAAGGCCGAGGGTGATCGGCTCGTTCTGAACGGAACTCCTGTCAAGGTGCTCTCCGAAAGGGACCCCTCGGCGCTTGCCTGGTCGGAATATGGAGTTGAGATCGTTGTGGAGTCAACGGGCTTATTTACTCTAAAAGAAGATGGGATCAACAAAAAAGGCCGTGAAGTAAAAGGCGCAGTTAATCACATAACCAAGGGTGGGGCAAAAAAAGTAATTATTTCCGCGCCGGCCAAAGGGGAAGACCTTACTATGGTAATGGGTGTCAATGAGGAAAAATACGATCCCGTTCACCATCATGTGCTTTCCAATGCCTCATGTACCACGAACTGTTTGGCCCCGTTTACCAAGGTTTTGCAGAAAAAATTTGGTATTAAGCGCGGGTTGATGACGACTGTACATAGTTACACCAATGATCAGCAGATTCTCGACGCTCCCCACGGGGACCTGCGTCGCGCCAGAGCAGCCGGACTATCTATTATTCCCACCACCACCGGCGCTGCCAAGGCAGTGGCCTTGGTCTTGCCAGAGTTGAAGGGAAAACTGAACGGTTTCGCCATGCGGGTGCCCACTCCCAACGTTTCTGTAGTGGATCTAGTGGCGGAGCTGGAAAAAACAGTAACGGTGGAGGAGGTGAACGGCGTCTTAAAAGCCGCCGCTGAGCATGAACTCCAGGGCATTCTAGGCTATTCCGAGCTTCCATTGGTTTCTCGAGATTATAACGGCGACCCCCGTTCTTCCATTATCGACGGACTCTCCACCATGGTGATGGAAGGGACTCTGGTTAAAGTTGTTTCCTGGTATGATAATGAATGGGGATATTCTTGCCGCGTGGCTGATCTTGCTTCTTATATCGGCGGGAAGGATGGAAACTAAAGGAGAGGAGCTTTCCGTTTCCCTGTCGTTTATACTTACATAAATCTCAATGGAAATAAGGGGTATAGTCCATTACCTTTCAATAGCTGTCCTTTAGAAAAAAGTAGACAAGGAGGATTTAAAGTAAAATGAACAAGCTGACCATCAAGGATGTTGATCCTAAAGGAAAAAGAGTATTGGTACGGGTAGATTTTAATGTTCCCGTCAATGAAGCGGGAGAAATCACTGACGACCGGAGAATCAAAGCGGCCTTGCCGACCATTAATTATCTGGCGGAGCGGGGGGCAAAGGTCATCCTGGTCTCTCACTTCGGTCGACCTAAAGGCAAGCCCAATCCCAAATTTAAAATGGATGTCTTAGCCCGACGCTTACAGGAACTGGCGGGAAAAGAAGTCACTAAGGTTGACGAGTGCATCGGAGAGGGTGTAAAACAGAAGGTCGCCGCGATGAAAGACGGAGACCTGCTTTTGTTGGAGAACGCGCGTTTCCACAAAGAAGAAGAAGCAAATGACCGGAAATTCGCGAAAAGCCTGGCGGAACTGGCTGATATTTATGTAAATGACGCCTTTGGCACCGCCCACCGCGCTCATGCCTCGACCGCCGGGGTAGCGGAGTTTTTACAACCGGCAGTAGCCGGTTTCCTCATGGAAAAGGAGCTTGAGGTGATGGGAAAGGCGATTACCGAGCCGGAGCGCCCGTTTGTGGCGATTTTAGGCGGCGCCAAAGTCGCGGATAAACTAGGGGTCATCACCAACCTCCTTGATAAAGTAAATACTTTGATTATTGGGGGAGGTATGGCCTATACTTTCCTCAAAGCCAAGGGTTTTGAGATCGGTCAATCTTTATTGGATGAAGAAAGGGTGCCATTTGCCAATGAGATGTTGGCTAAAGCCGAGGCAAAAGGAGTCAAATTACTTCTTCCTCAAGACGTGGTGGTCACTGATGATTTTAAGCAACCCACCTTAAATAAGGTGGTTGACGCCAACGCGATCCCTGCTGAGCTTATGGGGGTTGATATCGGTCCGAAAACCGTTGAGGAGTTTACCACCGCGGTTTCTACCGCTAAGACCGTGATCTGGAATGGACCGATGGGGGTATTTGAGGTTCCGGAGTTCGCCAAAGGCACTGAGGGTATGGCCAAGGCTTTGGCAGAAACAGAAGCCACTACGATTGTGGGTGGAGGAGATTCAGCAGCCGCTGTTGAGCAACTGGGTTATGCGGAGCAAATGACCCATATCTCTACCGGAGGCGGAGCCTCCTTGGAATTCCTGGAAGGAATCGAACTACCCGGAGTGACTGCTTTATCTGATAAATAAGTAGGCGTGAAAAGTATAAGCGTACACGCCGGAACAGGAGTTGAGGCTGAACATGAAGAAGAGAAGACCATTTATCGCCGGCAACTGGAAGATGTTTAAAACTGTCCCTGAAGCCCGTGAGTTGGTCGAGGGCTTAAAAAAAGCCCTGCAAAGCACAGACGGGGTTGAAGTGGCGGTTTGTCCGCCCTTTACCGCTTTGGAGCAGGTGGCGGAGATTTTGAAGGGAACCGAGATTAAGTTGGGCGCCCAAAATCTTTTCTGGGAGGAGGAGGGGGCTTTTACCGGAGAAGTCTCACCTTTAATGCTCAAAGATGTTGGGTGTGAATATGTAATTATTGGCCATTCGGAAAGAAGACAGTACTTCAAAGAAACCGATGAGCAGGTGAACAGGAAAGTGCAGACCGTCCTGGCCCATGGCTTAAAACCCATTGTCTGTGTGGGCGAGACTTTGGAACAGAGAGAAGCCGGGAAGACTGAACGTTTGGTGGAAAGTCAAGTGCAGAAGGCATTATCAGGGGTTGAGCAGGCAAGAGTCCCGGAAATTGTCATCGCCTACGAACCGATCTGGGCGATTGGCACTGGGCGCTCTTCTAACGGAAACGACGCCAACCAAGTCATCGGGTTAATCAGAAAGACCATCGCCGGAATCTTTAACACCGAAACAGCGGAAAAGGTTCGGATTCAATACGGCGGCAGCGTAAAACCGCAGAACATTAAGGAGTTTATGGACGAGACGGAAATTGACGGCGCTCTGGTCGGCGGCGCCAGCCTACAAGTGGACTCTTTTAAATCCATTGTTTTTTATCAGTAAAGGCCGGTGCGAGCGAGCTGGGGTAAATGAATAACAGGAGAGTAAGAATGGAAGTTAGATATAGACCGGCAGCCTTAATCATCTTGGATGGCTGGGGCTATAATCCGGTACAAAAAGACAATGCCGTTTTTGAGGCGCATACCCCCTACCTAGATGGACTGAAGGAAAAGTGTCCTCATGCTTTACTGTCTACATCCGGGGAGGCAGTGGGCTTGCCCGCAGGACAGATGGGAACCTCAGAGGTGGGACACTTGAATATCGGGGCCGGGCGGATTGTCGATCAAAGCCTGGTCCGGATCAGTAAGTCTCTGCAGACCGGGGAGATCAAACAGAACCCTGTCTTTAGAGAAATGCTGGATTATGTAAAAAAACAGAATAAACCTTTACATTTTATGGGTTTGCTCTCGCCCGGCGGGGTACACAGCCACACGGATCACCTTTACGAATTTGTGCGACTTGCCAAGGAAGCAGGAATTAAGGAAGTATTCATCCATGCCATCCTCGACGGGAGAGATACCCCTCCCACTAGCGCCGTAGGGTATATCCAGGACTTGCAGGAGAAGCTGGCTGAGATCGGTCTTGGGAAGCTGGCCACGGTTATGGGCAGATATTATGCAATGGACCGGGACCACAGGTGGGAACGGACAGAAAAGGCTTATGCGGCAATGGTCTATGGAGAAGGAATTAAAGCCCTTGATGCGCAAAAAGCGATTCACGA
>Ga0079223_10000487_pt1 | contig 20308 bp, 14 predicted proteins | sample Stecom2011_FD_75072 | JGI IMG/M metagenome (GOLD analysis project Ga0079223, IMG submission 75072) | Agricultural soil microbial communities from Utah to study Nitrogen management - Steer compost 2011 | ecosystem: Environmental > Terrestrial > Soil > Agricultural land | place: USA: Utah...
AAGTTATATAAATAAGAGATACTATTTTTTTATAGGTATAAAACAATATCTTTGTATTTACGTGTAACCTGCAAATTGTAGTCACTATGGGCGTTAATCATCAAGTGTTTAATCTTATTTCTACCGACGGAACCGTCCTTAAAGGTAGGTACTGGAAACCCAATTCATTTCCAATTGCCACCATTTGTTTGGTGCACGGAATTGGTGAACACGCAGCCAGATATGATTCTTGGGCACGCCGCTTTTGTGCTGAAGGAATAATGGTGTACGCTTTAGATTATCGTGGACATGGTGCGTCTGAGGGTAAAAAAGGTGTGGTTAATAGCATTGCTGAGCTAAATGACGACATAAATGCCATGGTTCGTCGCTGTAAAAGAAGTTGGTCTGATATACCCAATTTTATTTACGGACACAGTATGGGTGGTGCATTGGTTTTAAACTATCTGATCAAGCGCCGAAACGACTTTGAAGGAGCCATCATCACCTCCCCATGGCTTGAGTTGGTACATCCGCCTTCTGAATTTAAGATAAAAGCTTTGAAATGGTTGGACTTATTGCGTCCTACGTTGACCTTTTCAACAGGAATTAAATCCGATCAAATGACAAGTGAGCCTGTTAAAAAGCAGGACGCAGATAACGATCCATTGGTGCACAGCCGAATTTCAGTGCGACTTTTTAATCAGGTTAATGCCAGAGCACAGGAAATTCTTACCAACAAATTAAATATAAAAGTACCCATACTTCTTGCACACGCCTTGGCTGATCCTCTCACCAATCCTTTGACGACCAAAAAATGGGCCGAGAAGCATGCTCCGTTGACTCAGTTTGTTGGATATCAAGGTGCGCTGCATGAACTTCACAACGAACCTGTAGCGGATGAACTGTTTAATGACATACTTCAATTTATTAAAGATCATTTGGGAGATCCCAAGCCTAAAAGTTATTGAGTAATCTTTTAGTAGTTGCCATGTTTTCAACTGATTTTCGAACCATAGTAAAGCCACAAAAATCCGAAAAGAAAATAGCTGTAGGCTCGGGCGTTTTTTTTATGGGTTCTTGTTTTGCTGAAAACATAGGAAGTGTAATGCAACAGAGCCGATTCCCTGTGATGATTAATCCACATGGCGTTTTATATAACCCTGCTTCGTTATCCCAAGCACTCGAAAGTATTGTCGATAATGAGAGGATTGATGAGGAAAAACTTCATTTTTTAAATGGACATTGGCACAGTTTTATGCACCATGGAAAATTTAGTCATCTAGATGCCTATGAAGTTGTCCACTCTATCAATGATGCGACAAACCAAGCTCATCAATTTCTTCAAAGGTGCGAATTCCTGGTCATCACATTTGGAACTGCCTTTGTCTATCAGCATAAAGAGCTTAGAAAAGTTGTAGCCAACTGCCATAAGTTTCCCAGCGAAGACTTTGAACGCTATCAACTGCATGCGGATGAAATTGTGGATCTCTTCAAAGAGACCCTAATCCGCCTAAGAATACTAAATCCAACTATTGAAGTGATTCTTTCCGTTAGCCCAGTAAGGCACTTACGAGATGGGGCTCAAGGCAATCAACTTAGTAAGTCAACTCTGTTATTGGGGCAGGACAAATTGGTCTCTCTTTTTGATCGGGTGAATTATTTTCCCGCCTATGAAATCATGATGGATGATCTTCGTGATTATAGATTTTATGATGCATCTATGCTTCAGCCCAATGAGGTGGCTATTGATTATATTTGGCGGAGGTTTTCAGAGACTTACTTGGACGATTCAGCTCGATCTTTTTATAAGCAGGTTCAAAAGGTAGTTCGTGCACGAAATCATCGGCCCTTGGGACATGAAAAAGTTCAGCATAGTCTCTTTTTATCCAAACAATTAGAGATTATCTCTTCTTTACTTCATAAATATCCTGAATCTATGTTGCAAGAGGATAAACGATGGTTTGAAGATCAATTGGATTTGTATGAATAGTTTTTTTTAAGAATATAGCGGCACAATTTATTCTCCATTTTTAAACTTTGTATATTTTCTTCACATTCTATATATGTGATTAACAAAGTTTAACGCTCCTTCCATCTCCTATATTTACTCAATTTAAAGCTTCTATTTGAGAAAAATTAACCTCCATTATGTTTTTCTCATATTTATATTTTTCAAAGTATAGTTTATTTTAGTCAATTTGCTTGCTAATAGCGTCTTGATTTGTTATTTTCAAAGAGCTGATAGGAAGTCAGAAAGTAAGAGATGAATTAGTGTTGTTGGGTTGATTTTCCACAGTATTTCATACCAGTATAAATATATTTTTTCATCAAACTCTTTTTCTGATATATGGCTTATCTAAATCTCAACAAGTCTAAACTTGTCAACCTTGAGTACTCGTTATACAGAGAGGTGCTTCGCACCAATCGGGCGGGCTCATACTCCAGCACCACAGTAGTTGGTTGCAATACACGTAAATACCATGGAACCTTGGTATGTCCCATAGAACATTTTGATGGTGGACGTTTTGTGCTGCTCTCCGCCTTAGATGTTTCTCTGGTTCAACATCAGCAGGTCTTTAATTTGGGTATTCATAAATATCAAGGGAATCATTATGAGCCTAAAGGTCATAAATATATGACCGATGTAGAGATGGAAATTACTCCAAAACGAGTCTATCGAGTTGGAGGTATGGTGGTTTCAACTGAGATTTTGATGGCTGAAACTGAAGAGCAAGTTCTTTTTAAAGTGACCTTAGAAGAAGCTCATTCTGACACCAAACTTAGATTCAAACCCTTTTTGGCTTTTCGGAATATACATGATCTGACGAAGGAGAATATGACGGCAAATACTCGAAGCACTCCTGTTCAAAATGGCATTAAGATTCAAATGTATGAAGGGTTTCCCTATCTCCACATGCAAGTGAGTAAATCCAATGAGTTTGTGGTATCTCCCGACTGGTACCGAGGCATTGAATATATTAAGGAACAACATAGAGGCTATCCATTTAAGGAAGATCTTTTTGTTCCTGGTTTTTTTGAAATGGAGATTAAAAAGGGTGAGTCCATCGTTTTTTCAGCCTCTACTTTTGAAGTGAAAACAGCAGGACTAAAGGCCAAATATACCCGAGAATTTAAAAAACGCACTCCACGCGATACGCTTTTGAATAACCTTCTTAATTCTGCACAACAGTTTATTCAAAAAAGAGGCAACAGTTATAGTTTACTTGCTGGATATCATTGGTACAATGAGCGATTGCGTGATACTTTGGTTGCATTGCCTTACCTTATGGCGTATCAGGAAAACCAAGAGGTCTATTTAGATATATTAGATCAGGCAGTTAAGGATATACGTAGTATTTATCTGGCTGAGACCAAAGCGGGTTTGCGTCCAAACATTAAGGATGTAGATGTTCCTCTTTGGCTTTTTTATACCTTGCAAGAAATCGGACAGCTCTATCCAGATATTGATATTTGCGCTCGGTATGGCAATGCCATGAAAGAAATTATACAATATGCGATGCGTTTGAAATCAGAGACCCTCTCTTTAGATGACTCAGGGTTAATCTGGACTAAAAGAGATGGAGATCCTATGACTTGGATGGATGCGATGGTGGATGGAAAGCCTGTTACCCAACGTCCAGGTTTTGTAGTTGAAATAAACGCATTGTGGTATAATGCCTTGTGCTATTACCATTCTAACTGCATCAGCAACTCAAATGAAGAGCAAGCAGATGAGATTGCTGTTTTGATTGACAAAGTAAAGCATTCATTTATTCAAAAGTTTTGGAATAGTAATGGAAACTACCTGTATGATTATGTAGATGAAAATAAGCCAGACACTTCTATTCGACCCAATCAGGTTTTAGCAGCGTCCCTTCCTTTTTCTCCTTTAGATATCGAACAACGAAAGGCAGTTATTGATGTGATTAAAAAGGAGTTGTTAACACCGAAAGGGTTAAGGACACTCTCTCCCTCTTCGCCACTTTATAAAGGAGAGATGGAGGGAACACAAAGCAATAGAGATATGGCTCTTCATCAGGGGTCGGTATTCCCTTGGTTGGCTGGGTTCTTTGCAGAAGGTTATCTTCAAGTGCACAAATCAAGTGGAGTAGGGTTGGTGAAAAAAATGTTAGAGGGGTTTGAGTTGGAGTTGGAAGAACATTGTTTAAGCACTATTTCGGAGTGTTTTAATGGAAATCCTCCGCATAAAGGGAAGGGTGCCGTTAGTATGGCTTGGAATGTTGCAGCAGTTATTCGGATTATTAAACTCATCGAAAAATATAGTTAGTCTATGAAAGTACTCATGTTTGGGTGGGAGTTTCCACCACATATTTCTGGAGGGCTGGGTACCGCTTGCTATGGTCTTACAAAGGGAATGTCGCATATTGCCAATTTGGATGTTCTTTTTGTAGTGCCTAAAGCCTTTGGTGACGAGGAAAAAAGCAGTATTGATTTGATAGGTGCTAACGATATAACTATAAGTAAGCGTAAACTTAAGTACAAGCATTTCAAAAAATCGTTGGATTATATTGAAGTCTCTTCTCGATTAGTACCTTATCTGGATGAAGAAGAATTTTGGAAACATACGCGAAGAGATACGACTGATTCCGTTAAGTTTGTAAATGTAAATAAAAAGGGTAAAGTAAATTTTTCGGGTAAATACGGCGCCAATTTGATGCAGGAAATTCGCGATTATGCGGTTGTGGCCAACCTAATTGCTCAGGAGCATGAGTTTGATATTATTCATGCACACGATTGGCTTACATACCCAGCGGGTATTGCAGCAAAAGAGGCAAGTGGAAAACCATTGGTGGTTCATGTTCACGCCACAGACTTTGATCGAAGTGGTGGAAACGTTAATCCGGCTGTTTTTGATATCGAAAAACGAGGTCTGGATGCCGCTGATAAAGTAATTACAGTAAGCAATCTTACTCGAAATACGGTTATTGAAAAATATGGAATTCCAGCTGATAAAGTGATTACAGTATATAATGCTGTAGAGCCTTTGGATGCTGTGCGAAAGCAATCATTGAAAAAAGGAGTGAATGAAAAAATAGTTACCTTTTTGGGTAGGATAACTATGCAGAAAGGGCCTGAATATTTCATTGAGGCTGCACATCGAGTAATACAGAAATGCGATAATGTTCGTTTTGTAATGGCTGGAAGTGGTGATATGATGGAGAAAATGATCCGACGAGCTGCTCAGCTTAAAATTACCCATAAGTTCCACTTTACCGGTTTTTTACGGGGTGAAGAAGTCTTTGAAATGTTGGCTATGAGTGATTTGTATGTAATGCCCTCTGTTTCGGAGCCATTTGGAATTAGTCCGCTGGAAGCCATGCAAAGTAATGTCCCTGTCCTGATATCTCATCAATCAGGTGTAGCCGAAATTCTTACATATGCTATTAAAACCAACTTCTGGGATGTGGATGCTATGGCTGATGCTATCTACGGAGTTATAAATTATCCAGGAATGGCACGAATGTTTAAAAGTCATGGTAAGACGGAAGTAGATTCGCTCAAATGGGAGAATTCGGCACTAAATGTGAAACAAGTGTACGATTCTATTTTGGAAAGACGATAGACAATTTATTGACTAAAATTATCCATACAATTGATTATAAAAACTTTACCCATCGCTAAAATTGATATTTATGAAAACTATATGTCTCTATTTTCAGGTTCATCAACCTTTTAGACTACGTCGCTATAGATTCTTTGATATAGGGAACGATCACTACTATTACGATGATTATACCAATGAAAGAGTAATGTCAAAAGTAGCTGAGCATTGCTATCTACCTGCCAATAGGTTGTTGCTAAAAATGTTGGAGAAGCACAAAGGAAAATTTAAGGTGTCTTTTTCTTTGAGTGGATTAGCCATTGAGCAATTTAGTTTATATGCTCCCGTCGTACTTGAAAGCTTCAAGGATTTAGCCAAAACAGGAATGGTTGAGTTTTTGGCTGAAACGTACTCTCACTCTTTGGTCTCTTTAGAAGATAATGTTGCCTTTTTAACACAAGTAGAAGCACACTCTCAACTTATTGAAAAACATTTTGGACAAAAGCCAACCGTATTTAGAAATACTGAATTGATCTATTCGGATAGAATGGGAGAGATGGTTGCTGACATGGGATTTAAAGCGATGTTAACTGAGGGCGCTAAGCATATTTTGGGATGGAAAAGCCCCAATTTTTTATACACAAACATTATCAACCCAAGATTAAAAGTTTTACTAAAAAACTATAAATTAAGTGATGATATCGCTTTTAGATTTGGCAATCGTGATTGGAATGAATGGCCACTTACAGCGAGCAAGTATGTAAACTGGATCAAAAAATTGGATCAGCGCGAAGAGGTTATAAATATTTTCATGGATTATGAAACATTTGGTGAACACCAAGATAAAAGTACGGGTATCTTTGAGTTCTTAGAGGATTTTCCTAAACAAGTGTTGAAAAATAAGAACCTAAGTTTTTCTACCCCCTCAGAGGTGGCAGCAAATCTACAGCCCATAGCGCCAGTAAGTGTTCCTCATCCTATCTCATGGGCAGATGAAGAAAGAGATTTAACAGCGTGGTTAGGTAACGAAATGCAGCAAGATGCTTTTGGCAAGTTGTATTCTCTTTTGCCAAAAATAGCCGCTTGTAATGATCCTAAAATATTGAAGGATTGGGATTATTTGCAAACCAGCGATCACTTCTATTATATGAGTACTAAATTCTTTTCCGACGGAGAAGTGCATGCTTATTTTAATCCCTATGAAACGCCTTACGAAGCATTTGTAAATTATATGAATGTGTTGAGCGATTTCACCATTCGCTTAAATGCCTCTGTTCCAAAAACAGATTTGGATCAAGAGTTGGCGAATTTAACTGAGATTTTAGCAGAAAAACAAGAGCGAATTAAGAAGTTGGAAGATGAGATTAAAAAGATGAGGAAGAGAAGATCTTCTGTTAAGGGTCTAAAAACTACTAAACCTAAAAAAGCGACAGCAAAAAAGACGGTTTAGTTTTTTACCAATTTCACTTGAGGCAATTTGCTTTGGTGTTGTAATTGTGAGAACTTTATATAGAATCAGCGCTTTAAATGTGGGGTGATTGAGATTTTTGTCATTAAGGAAAAATTTAAACGAAACAATAATTAAAAAGATGGTTGATAGCTATTTGAAGCCAGATTACATTTTTGAAGTAAGCTGGGAAGTCTGTAATAAGATGGGCGGAATCCATACTGTGTTGGCCAGTAAAGCCAGTACTTTGGTCGATCAATTTCAAGATAAAATGATTTTTATTGGTCCCGATGTATGGAGAGGACCCAATAAAAACCCCGAGTTTATTTCCGAGAATAAAGCATATGCCGACTGGCAAACTGTACTTGGTTATGAAGGAATTAGAATAAAAATTGGACGTTGGAATGTGCCAGGTAAACCATTAGTCTTTTTGGTGGATTTTACTTCATTTGTTGAACAACGTAATGAGATTTTGGCCTATTTGTGGAAAACATTTAAGGTAGATAGTCTCTCAGGCCAATGGGATTATGTAGAGTCAGTACTGTTCGGATACGCTGCGGGTAAAGTGATTGAGAGTTTTTATAAATTTCATCTTACCACATCCGATAAAGTAATCACCCATTTTAATGAGTGGATGACTGGAAGCGGTGCGCTATATCTTAAAGATAAGCTACCGCAAGTTGGAACAGTTTTTACCACCCATGCCACAACCATAGGTCGTTCATTGGCAGGGAACGGATTCCCTATCTATGATGAAATGGAGTCTTATGATGGAGATCTTAAAGCCCAAGAGGTAGGCGTAGTTGCCAAACACTCGTTGGAAAGAATGACTGTAAAAAATGTGGATGCGTTCACAACTGTTTCTGATATTACTGCCAAGGAGTGCGGCCATTTTTTAAAGCGCGAGGTGGATGTGGTTACACCTAATGGCTTTGAAAATGATTTTGTTCCAGAGACTGCGCAGTACGATAAGAAAAAAAGTGAAGCCCGCAAAGCACTTCTGAATGTAGCCTCTGCTCTTTTTGGATATAAACTGCCTAAAGATAGTTTGTTACTTGCCAGCAGCGGTAGATATGAATATAAAAACAAGGGAACCGACATGTTGTTGGATGCCCTAAAGTTGGTAAAAGAGCACCATAGTTTGGATCGTGAAGTGATCTGTTTTGTACTCATTCCCGCCAATAGTTATGGCCCTCGCAAGGATTTGATAGATAGATTAAACAACCCCAAAGAGGGAGAGCCCTTGTCCAACTCCTTTCTGACGCATGGACTTAATGATATTGGTTACGATCCTATTATTAATAAGCTACAGGAAATTCATATACACAATAATAAAGAAGATAAAGTAAAACTTATTTTTGTTCCAAGTTATCTCAATGGCAATGATGGTATTTTTAATCTACCCTATTATGATCTTTTGATTGGTATGGATTTGACCATTTTTCCATCTTACTATGAGCCATGGGGATATACTCCTTTAGAGAGTATTGCTTTTGGAATTCCTACAATAACTACAACACTTGCTGGCTTCGGGATTTGGGCACAAGAGTATGCAAAGTCAATTGCTGATGGGGTGGCAGTTATTCCTCGTTCAGACCATAATTATTCTGAAGCAACAGCTTTAATTGCCGGTGTAATTGAGAAAATTGAAAAGATGGATTCATCTGCAATAGCAGAAATACATAAAAAATCTCAGCTACTTGCCGATAAATTGCAATGGAATAATTTGATTAAAAATTACTATAAAACCTACGATATTGCTTTAAAAGCCATTCACAATCGTCGTGATCAATTTGCCCTATTGCAACATGACCAACGTGTGAAGATGGTGCCCCCTACGTTTGAATTAAAGCCTTTATGGAAGAAGTTGGTAGTTAAATCTAAACTTCCTGAAAGAATTGAAGGTTTACATGATGTAACACGAAACCTTTGGTGGACGTGGAATTATGAGGCAACAGATTTGTTTGATTATATCGATGAAGAGATTTGGAGATCCAATAGAAATCCTATTCAGCTATTAGAAAAGGTTTCTTATAAACGGCTCAATGAATTATGTACGGATGATGAGTTTTTAAAAAAGCTGGACAAAGTTTGCTCAAAATTCAGAGCTTATATGGATCAACCTTTCCCAGAAGGTCCTACTATTGCATACTTTAGTATGGAGTATGGGATCAATGATGTTTTGAAAATATTTAGTGGTGGTTTGGGTGTGCTTGCTGGCGATTATCTAAAAGAGGCAAGTGATAAGGGAGTAAATATTGTTGCAGTTGGTCTCATGTATCGGTATGGTTATTTCAGGCAAGCACTAACCATGAGTGGTGAACAAATTGCGCAGTATGATATGCAAGAGTTCTCAGGTCTTCCTATTGAGGAGGTTCGAGATAAGGAGGGTGCAAAAATATATATTCAACTGGAACTGCCTGGTCGTGAAGTCAAAGCTGCCATTTGGAAAGCTCAGGTAGGTCGTATTCCTCTCTATCTATTGGATACGGACATTATTGAAAATAGTCCGCAAGATCGTGAAATTACCCACATGCTTTATGGCGGCAATTGGGAAAATCGACTGAAACAAGAGATATTGTTGGGTATTGGAGGTGTTCGTTTGTTGGAAAGCATTGGAGTTGAGCCTAACTTATACCATTGTAATGAAGGACATGCGGCGTTAATTAATGTTGAACGATTAATTAATTTGGTGGATAAAAAGTTTAGTTATGTTGAATCTATGGAGTTGGTGAAAGCCTCTTCTCTTTTCACTACTCACACCCCTGTACCTGCTGGTCATGATAAGTTTGATGAAGGTATGTTCCGTATTTACATGCGCCATATTCCTGAAAAACTAAACATTTCATGGGAGGAGTTTATGGATTTAGGCCGCGAAGGGACAGGGCCTGACGAGAAGTTTTCTATGAGTGTTTTGGCTGCAAAAACTTCACAAGAAATCAATGGCGTGAGCTGGTTGCACGGTGAGGTGACAAAGAAAATGTTCCGAAATCTTTACAAGGGGTATTTCCCTGAAGAACTTTTTATTAGTTATGTAACCAATGGCGTTCATTATGGAACTTGGACGGCTATGGATTTTCAAAAACTTTATAATGAGACATTTGACGAGGATTTTTTATCCAATGTTTCAGATGGTTCAAAATGGGCAAAAATTCATGATGTAGCAGATGAAAGAATATGGGAAACCAGAAAGAGCCTTAAAATGAAACTGATCAATTATATCCGCAAACGAATGGGATCGGTGATGTTAGAACGTCATGAAGATCCTTCGCACATAGTGGATATTTTGGATACTCTTCGCGAAGATGCCTTAACTATTGGTTTTGCACGCAGATTTGCTACGTATAAACGTGCTCATTTGTTGTTTAAGGATTTGGATAGATTAAATCGAATTTTGAACAATCCAGATAAACCTGTACAATTTATTTTTGCAGGAAAAGCACATCCAGCTGATGGCGCAGGACAAGGGCTGATTAAACATATTGTGGAAATTTCAAGACGACCCGAGTTTGTTGGAAAAATAATTTTCTTGGAGAACTACGATATGAATTTAGCTAAACGTCTGATAAGTGGTGTAGATGTTTGGCTCAATACACCCACCCGTCCTTTAGAAGCATCAGGAACAAGTGGAGAAAAAGCGGTGATGAATGGTGTACTTAACTTTAGTGTTTTGGACGGCTGGTGGTATGAAGGTTATAAAGAGGGGGCTGGTTGGGCGCTTACCGACAAACGCTCTTTTGACAATCAAGAGTTTCAGGATGAGTTAGATGCAACCACTATTTACAGTATTCTTGAAAATGAAATTATTCCTTTATATTTTAATAAGGATGAAAATGGTGTTTCATCTGGATGGGTAAAATATATAAAAAATAATATTTCTAAGATAGCCCCAGAGTTTAATACTCGACGCATGATCAATGACTACGGAACTCGTTTTTATGAGCCGATGTATGAGCGAGTAAAATCTCTTCATAAAGATGATTATCGTTTGGCTCGAGAATTAGCTGCTTGGAAGCGCCGAGTTTGGGCAGGATGGGAATCCATTGAAGTTTTGTCTTTAACGACCCCTGACATCGGAATTAAAGAGTTAGGCTTAGGTGAGATTTATGAAGTGGAGGTTGCTCTTGATCTGAAGAAGCTTGCTGGAGTAGAGTTTGGTTTAGAAATGGTAATAGCAGAAGCCACAGATGATGAGTTCTCTCCTATTGTTCATATTGAACCTTTTAAAGTAGTAAGTAAAGAGGGCTCAAAAGTTACTTACGTTATGCAATATAAGTTGAATTTACCTGGAGGATTTAAGTTTGGAATCAGACTTTTCCCTCATAACGATGCTTTGCCTCACAAACAAGATTTTAATTTGGTGAAATGGCTGTAGAGGTTTAGTGAATCATTTTAACAAGTGTGGCGTAGGCCGTGCAACATAAAACCCCTTATTCGTTAATTCAATACGAAGAGGGGGTTTTTGTTTAATCAAGAATAGGCATAAGAATGCTCATTACCCAGAGGTAATTTAGATTTTAGTCATACACACTTTTTATTTTTTGTCTCTCAAATACCATCCCCGTTCTTGCAGGAATGTATAGAAGTAGTTGATGTTTCATGGGTTGCAAGGGTATGGATTGAGAGTAATAAGTGATGGATTTATCCACTCTGTCGAAACCGCCAAATTTAGAATCATCTGTGGTGAGAGAAAGAAGGAACTTCCCTGGATAGACTGGGATTCCATAACAGGTGAATGATTCTGTTGGATTGAAATTAAAAACAAACAAAAGTGAACCCCTCTCAAATGCCAAAATTTGATCTTTCTGATTGTCTGACTTCAGATAGAATTCAGGAATACTCAACAGCTGATGTTTTTTCACTAATTTGATCATCTCCTTATCAAAATCACCTAGCCATTTGAATTTAAGGTTTTTATTGTCGTACAAACTCCATTGACGCCGTGCATGTTTGTAAGACCAATCGTTTCCTTCTCGTGGAAAATCGATCCATTCAGGATGTCCAAATTCATTGCCCATAAAATTCAGATAGCCTCCATAACCCGTTCCTATGGTTACCAGTCTAATTATTTTATGCAGAGCAATGGCTCTATCAATAATCAAGCTTTTGCTCTCCTTTTGCATAGCGTGATACATCTCTTTGTCGGCCAACCTAAAAATGATGGTTTTATCACCTACTAATGCTTGATCGTGTGATTCTGCATAAGCGATGATCTTTTCTTCAGGGCGATGCTGGGTTAGTTCATGGAACAGTTCTGCCACATTCCAATTTTCGTCGCTCTTCTCTTTAATCAGCTTGATCCATAAATCAGGAACACCCATCGAAAGTCGATAGTCAAATCCTACGCCCCACTCTTCAGGTTTAGCTGTTAAGCCTGGATAGCCACTCATCTCCTCAGCTACAGATAGTGCATTGGGTTTAATTTCATGTATCAGTTGATTGGCTAAGGTTAAATAGGTAATAGCATCAACATCCTCTTGTCCTGTAAAATAATCTTCATATGAAACAAAATTCTTATCCAGCCCATGATGAAGGTAGAGCATACTTGTTATTCCATCAAACCTAAATCCATCAAAATGAAACTCCTCCAGCCAATATTTGCAGTTGGAAAGCAAGAATCTGATAACTTCTTCTTTTGCATAGTTAAAGCATCGTGAATCCCAAGCAGGATGGTCACCTCGTGCACCAGAATGAAAATATTGATGATAAGTTCCATCAAATCGGCTAATTCCTTCCTCTTCATTTTTTACAGCATGTGAATGAACCAAATCCATGATAACTGTTAAGCCCATTTCATGTGCAGTATTCACCAAAATCTTTAATTCATCTGGCGTTCCAAATCGTGAAGTAGGAGCAAAAAAGTTGGAGACATGATATCCAAAGCTTCCATAATAGGGATGCTCTTGAATCGCCATCAATTGGATGGTATTGTAACCCGCTTTTTTGATGCGCGGAAGAATCTGTTCTGTAAACTCGACGTACGTTCCTACCCGTTTTTCTTCAAGGGACATTCCAATGTGAGCTTCATAAATTAGGGGAGGCTCTTGCGTAGGTTTGAAATTATTATCTGTCCAATTAAAAGGTTCGCTTTCCCAGACTCTTGCACTAAATAGTTTTGTTTTTTCATCTTGATATACTGAGCGTGCATAGGCAGGAATGCGCATACCCGCACCTTGATCCCATTCCAGCCATAATTTGTAAAACCCACCATGTTTAAGGGCTTCATTAGGAAGATGGATCTCCCAGACCCCATCTTGTTTCGCTGTGAGTTGGTAAGTTGAAGTGGGTTTCCAATTAGAAAAATCACCGACGATAAAAATTGCTTTGGCATTGGGTGCCCACTCTCTAAAAGTCCACCCATCCTTATGCTTGTGAAGACCAAAATAATTATGTGCAGAAGCGAATTTATTTAAGGAGTCCCATTTGTCATCAATCTCTTCAAGTCGGCTTTTATAATGGATATGTCGCGCTTCTATTTGAAGCGTGTAAGGTGAGAGCCAGCTGTCATAATCAATAAGATTCATTTTTCTGGATTTAATGGTTTATGATCCTATGCGCTTTACTTTGGAATTCCCTTTTTTATCATTCGATCCAAATCCTCGGGGGTGTCAATACCAATGCTATTGTACTCTACCGTTCGAACGGAGATTTTATATCCATTTTCTAACCAACGCAACTGTTCCAAAGATTCGGCCAATTCAAGGCGAGATGGAGGAAGATTTGTGATCTCTCTTAATACATCGCTCCGATAGGCATACAAACCAATGTGAAGATAATAGGGATGATGTTGTAACCACTCTTCTTTTGGATATTGACGTAAGTAAGGGATAGTACTTCTGGAAAAATAAAGCGCCTCGTAAGAAGGGTTAAAAATTACTTTCGGTTTATTAGAGTCCCACAAATCGTCGGCTTCTTCAAGAGGTTTCACCAAAGTGGCAATCTCCGTTACAGAGCTTTTAAAGCATCCTGCCAAAGTATCTAATAGATGCGGGTCAACAAAAGGTTCATCACCTTGAATATTAATAACTACATCGTAGGTTTTCCCTTCTTCCTTTTCGATAATTGAGAGTGCTTCATTGCAACGATCGGTGCCGCTTTGATGTTCAATGCTGGTCATTACTGCCTTGCCACCAAACTTATTAACTGCCTCAAATATCCTTGAGTCATCTGTGGCAACATATACGTTTTTCAATGCTTTATTGGCTTGTTCATATACCCGCTGTATCATAGATTTTCCATCAATATCAACCAATGGTTTGCCTGGATATCGAGTGGAGGCATAGCGTGCAGGGATAATACCTAATATACCTATGTGGTTCATTTCTTATTTAAGTTAGTCTTGTCAATCAAAGATAGTCTTAAAACTTCAGCTATTTAAAATGTGGAGCTAAAATTTTCCGCCAAACACCCATGCATGCGCTTTGATTATGTTCTCTTTAGCTGATTTAGTGATGTTTTAGTATTTGGAATCGATTTAAAATTAGGATAAAAGTTAAATATTAGTTATTTTAAGTACCAATTCCCATTCTCATCTCATGGGTAAAATCCAATCTAAATTATAACTTTGTCACTCCAACTTAATGTGTTAGCAAAATGTTAGTTTATTGCAGCATTTTTTGATTAATATTTGCCATTTACTAATCTATATTTGGTTGGATGTGATACTTGATTTAATTGCAAACAATGAAGGATCTTCAACAAATAAAACAACGTTTTGGAATCATCGGTAACTCGTATGGATTGAATAGGGCAATTGATGTAGCTGTTCAGGTTGCGCCTACTGATTTATCTGTGCTTATAACTGGTGAAAGTGGTACTGGAAAAGAGGTTTTCCCTCAAATAATTCATCAACACAGTTCCCGTAAGCATGGAACTTATATTGCTGTGAATTGCGGAGCTATTCCAGAAGGAACTATAGATTCAGAACTGTTTGGGCACGAAAAGGGCTCTTTTACAGGTGCTTTATCCGATAGAAAAGGCTATTTTGAAGAAGCCAACGGAGGGACTATTTTTCTCGATGAAATTGGAGAATTACCATTAGCTACTCAAGTTCGCTTGTTACGTGTTCTTGAGACGGGTGAGTTTATTCGAGTGGGATCCTCAAAAACCATTAAGACCGATGTTAGAGCCATTGCTGCTACCAATGTAAATCTCGATAAAGCCATTGTAAATGGAAGCTTCCGTGAAGATTTGTTCTATCGTTTAAATAGTATCCCCATCGTGATTCCACCTTTGCGGGAGAGAATCGAAGATATTCATCTTTTGTTTAGAAAATTTGCTTCTGATTTTGCTGAGAAGTATCGAATGCCAGCGATTCGCTTGGAAGAGGATGCGCGATTACTTTTAGAGAAGTACCGCTGGCCTGGGAACATTCGTCAGTTGAAAAACATTACAGAGCAAATCTCAATCATTGCAAACAATCGGTTGCTTTCGGCAGAAGATTTACGGCAATTTCTTCCGCTTCATGCGGGTGAAAACTTGCCTGCAATTATGAGAGGAGCGGGTCAGCAATCTGAAAAGGCAGATTTTTCCAACGAAAGAGAGATATTATATAAAGTTCTGTTTGACATGAAACGGGATATGACTGATTTGAAGAAGTTGGTCTATGAAATGTTGGAAAATGGCGGTCAATTTAAAGTAAAAGGAGAAAGTGCCCAAATTATTCATAATTTGTACCGTGAAGGAGCTGAATTGGTGAAAGCTGGTTCTGAAACTTCAGGTTCTTCACCTGCTTATTCGCCAATTCATCACGATCACTCTATTGAAGATACAGAAGAGTTTGTAGAAGAATCACTCTCATTGGAAGACAATGAAATTGAATTGATTGAAAAGGCATTGGAGAAGCATGGGGGGAAACGTAAAAGTGCAGCATCGGAACTGGGAATATCCGAACGTACGCTTTATCGGAAGATTAAAGAATATAATATTAATGGTTAATGGTTGTTGAGGATGAGTAAATTATGTAATTTAAAAGTGAGCCTGTATTTTGTTGGACTTGCACTTTTCTTAGGATCTTGCTCCGTTCGGATGACCATGAGTGGCTCCTCTGTACCAGAAAATATCAGAACAGTTTCAGTTCAATATTTCGAAAATAGAGCCATGTTGATTAATCCCTTGCTCAGTCAAACATTCACAGAGGGATTAAAAGATCGAATAACTTCCGAGTCCCGACTCATCATGAAAGATGATGTGGGAGATGTAGATTTTTCAGGAGAAATTACCAGTTACGATATTCGTCCAATGTCTATCCAAGCAGATGCGCTCTCGGCAGAAACCCGCTTAACGGTTTCAGTAAAAGTACGCTATCGAAACTTTAAAGATCCTCGGACCAATTGGGAATCCAGTTTTTCTGCTTATCAGGATTTTCCCAGCGAACAGAATATTACCGCTATTGAAGCAGAATTGGTTAATGAAATTGTAGAGCAATTGACAGAAAATATATTTAATAAAGCCTTCTCAGATTGGTAGAGTAATATTTAGAACAGCAAATGAGTTTTTATCGAATATAAAGATCTTCAGGTCTTACAAGATTAGTTGTGTGACAATTAAAAAGAAGTTTTGATAGATGAACAAACAGCGTTTTATAGAAGTGTTAAAAAACCCTTCACTTCTCAGCGAGAAAACCCTTGATCCCATCAAGGAGATTTTAGAGGAGTACCCTTTTTTTCAGGCAGGGCGCATGCTGTGGATTAAAAATCTTCATCAATTAGATCATATCCGATACAACAATGAGCTGAAGTTTGCAGCAGCGCATATTAGTGATCGAGCACGATTGTTTGAATTGATTCATGACCCTGTTTTTATTGAAAAAAAGGAGGTTGTAGATTCTAAAACAGCGCAGGAGGAGGTGGAATCCCGCGAAAACGTAGAGACTCCCAGTAAATGTTTGAAAACCGAGGCTTTTGAAGATGCCAACTATTTTAAAGTGGACGACGTTTTTACCACTCCTGATGGAACAGAGTATGATTATTCGCACAGCGAGTTTAATACAGCTCAAGATGAACGTGACTATATTGAAAATGATCTTTTTGAAGGTGAGGAAAATATAGTATTACCTACAGGAGATCTATTGGGGTATGAATATTCTGGTAAAGAACCTTATCAATTATCTGATATCCCGATGCCTGCTTCTATAAATGAAGCTCGTTCATTTTCAGAATGGTTAAACATTCTCAAACAAGACAATGCTTTTGCTAAATCCAGTAACGAGCAGGTTGAAGAGAAACCCGTAAAAAAGAAAAAAGATCTAATCGATAGTTTTTTAGAACAGAGTTCTGCAAAACGAATCAGATTGGAAGCTACTTCTGAAGAATCTGTTGAGAATGTAGATATTTCTTTAGGTAGTGTACAAGAGCATGATGACTTAATGACCGAGACGTTGGCAAACATTTATATAAAACAAAAGCAATTTTTAAAAGCAATTGATGTATTCCATCGTTTGAGTTTGAAATATCCCGAAAAAAGCATTTACTTTGCACGTCGAATTAAAGAGTTAGAAGATCAAATTAATAATCAGTAATATATAGAGAATATGTACGCATTTGTTTCAGTTTTGATAATTTTGGCCAGTATCTTTTTAATTTTAATTGTATTGGTTCAAAATTCCAAAGGAGGAGGCTTAGCTTCTAACTTTGCTTCATCTAACCAAGTGATGGGAGTTAGAAAAACCACCGATTTTTTAGAAAAAGCCACCTGGACTTTAGCAGGTACTATCTTAGTTTTATCACTTGTAGCAGTAATGGTTTTGCCAAAAGCTCAGATGGGTCAAAGGTCTATTATTGATGAGCAGATGGAGAGCATGATGCCAGCTGCAGGCGAAATACCAGGATTTCAGGTTCCAGCTGTTGGTGCAGAACAAAACGCAGCGGGTGATAGCGTGGACGAATAGATTTTTCAATTTTTAAGAAAAACATGCCAGAGTGTCAGATTTAGCTGACACTCTTTTTTTGTCTCATAATCAAGGGCTTTGGACTTAGTTTGTCATGTAAGAAGCTGCATGAGTATATAAAAGAGGATAAAGTGTCATCTATATTAGGTAATAGTGTGGCAATAGCCATTTGGCACACTTTGTGAAATACTCTGTACCGTAATTATTGAATAAATGTTTAACAATTAAATCATAGATAAAAATGTCAAGTTTAAAAGGAAAGATTCTGGCTGGGAAGGTTTTAGTAAAGCCTCAAGCTGCCGAAGAGAAAACTTCAAGTGGTATTATTATACCCGATTCAGCTAAAGAAAAACCTTTGAAAGGTGAAGTGGTTTTGGTTGGAGCTGCCAAAAAGGATGAACCCATGGAAGTAAAAAGTGGAGATGTGGTTCTTTATGGAAAGTATGCTGGAACTGAAATGAGTATCGATGGTGTAGATTATCTTTTGATCTCACAAAGTGATGTTCTATACATTGCTTAATTTGTAAAATTAACTTAAAGTATTTTTGAAAATGGCTAAAGAAATTAAATTTGATATTGAAGCTCGTGATTTATTAAAACGAGGTGTTGATGAGCTTGCAAACGCAGTAAAAGTTACGTTAGGCCCAAAAGGTCGCAACGTTGTAATTGAAAAAAAATTTGGTGCACCTCAAATTACCAAAGATGGCGTAACCGTTGCAAAAGAAATCGAACTAAGCGATTCATATGCCAATATGGGTGCGCAGCTTGTTAAAGAAGTTGCTTCAAAAACGGGCGACGATGCGGGGGATGGAACCACTACTGCAACAGTTCTGGCTCAGTCTTTAATAGGCGTAGGTATAAAAAACGTTACTGCAGGTGCCAATCCAATGGAGCTTAAATCGGGTATAGACAAAGCAGTAAAGAAAGTTGTTGAAAGCATTAAAGCACAAGCTAAGAAGATTGGTGATGACAATCAGAAGATTGAGCAAATTGCACGTATCTCAGCTAACAACGACGAAGAAATTGGTCGCTTGATTGCTGAAGCCATGGAAAAAGTAGGACGTGAAGGCGTTATTACTGTTGAAGAGGCCAAAGGAACAGAAACTACCGTTGAAGTGGTAGAAGGAATGCAGTTTGATCGTGGATATATCTCTCCTTACTTCGTAACAAATACGGAGAAGATGGAGGCTGAATTAGAAAATCCTTACATTCTAATTCACGATAAGAAGGTGAGTGTTATGAAAGATATACTTCCAGTTTTGGAGCAAACCGCTCAGTCTGGTCGTCCTTTGTTGATCATTGCCGAAGATGTTGACGGTGAAGCATTGGCAACTCCCGTTGTCAATCGCTTACGTGGATCGTTGAAGGTAGCTGCAGTTAAAGCGCCAGGATTTGGAGACCGACGTAAAGAGATACTTCAAGACATCGCTGTTTTAACAGGCGGAACTGTTATCTCAGAGGAAACTGGTTTGAAGTTAGAGAACGCCACTATGGAAATGTTGGGTAGCGCAGAAAAAGTTACCATCGACAAAGAAAACACGACTGTAGTAAACGGTGCTGGTGATAAAGATGCTATTCAGGCGCGTGCTGCTCAAATTAAAGCTCAAATAGCCAATACTACCTCAGACTACGATAGAGAGAAATTGCAAGAGCGTTTGGCTAAAATAGCTGGTGGCGTTGCCGTTCTTTATGTAGGTGCTGCCTCAGAGATTGAGATGAAAGAGAAGAAAGATCGCGTAGATGATGCACTAAGTGCCACTCGTGCTGCCGTGGAAGAAGGAATTGTTCCTGGAGGAGGCGTAGCTTACATTCGCGCCATTGCGGTCTTGGAAGGACTTAAAGGAGAAACTGATGACGAGACTACGGGTATTGAAATTGTAAAAAGAGCTATTGAAGAGCCCTTGCGTCAAATAGTTTATAACGCAGGTAAAGAAGGTGCCGTTGTGGTTCAAAGAGTGAGGGAAGGAAAAGATGATTTTGGATACAATGCACGAACCGACGAATATCAAAATTTCTTTGCTTCTGGCGTAATTGATCCAGCCAAAGTGACACGTATAGCTTTAGAAAATGCTGCTTCAATAGCAGGTATGTTCTTAACTACAGAATGTGTTTTGGTAGATAAGAAAGAAGATGAGCCAGCTCCACAAATGCCGGGTGGCATGGGTGGAATGGGCGGAATGATGTAAACCATTTTTTTAAATAATACAAGCAAATAAAGGCTGTCCCAAATGAGGGGTGGCCTTTATTTGTATAAACTGTTTTTTGTCATCAATTTAGATGCTTTAAATTACTTATTTTGCAAAAAATGGGTAGTATCCCTAAAAGTGTGTAATTGTTATTTCTGATTTAATACAAAGTTAAACTTATTTAGATAATTAAGGTTTAGAAATAAATGGCAGAGTAGCAAAGGCGTAGCCGAAGCGGAACTGCC
>Ga0079223_10000489_pt1 | contig 20279 bp, 18 predicted proteins | sample Stecom2011_FD_75072 | JGI IMG/M metagenome (GOLD analysis project Ga0079223, IMG submission 75072) | Agricultural soil microbial communities from Utah to study Nitrogen management - Steer compost 2011 | ecosystem: Environmental > Terrestrial > Soil > Agricultural land | place: USA: Utah...
CTTCATGGCCTTTTTCATCAAGACTCATTGCAGGTGGAAGATGAAATGTTTTTTTGCACTCTCCAAGCATTATTTCAAGTGCTTCAGAATCCTCAACAGCAGGGTTCAGGAAATATTCAATTCCTTTTCCACTTTCTGATGCTTTTGCATGCATATACGTGAGTAATCGGGCGTCATTTTCACTTAATTCCTCATCAGCACATATTGCATGAATCCGAAGAGCATCGTCAAAATAATTCGCAAAAACGCCTTTACCCATTATACCTCCAGAATGTTAAAACCTTTCAGATTCCATTCTCAATCTTGCAGGTTTTCTCTAAAAATCATGCTTAATTTGCATTGGAGGTGTTTGAAAACAAAAAACCGCATTCACGCATAATTGCTTACACGCTGATGAGGATTTTTGAATTTCAAAGGCGAAATCTGCAAATAGACAAATTTTAGAGTTTACCTGTTTTATTCTTTCGATTTTCTTCAAATAATTACTGCAAATAGTGCGCCGCCCACAGGCAATAGATCTCATTGGAGCAAATTTAACATATCCTGTAATTTTGGATTGTTAAAAAGACAAAACGCTTGAAGCCCAGTTGAGATCAGTGAGGAACATTCTATTGAAATGAGATTACAGAGAATACAACACTTAATCTTACTGATAACCCTTATGTCGCATCGGAAGACATAATAATCCATGAAGGGGTTACGATGGAAATTGAAAAAGGGGTTACAGGTTCTTATGCCGCAAGGTGCCGATATTTATGTGTATGGAAGCTTTTGATAAAATGGAACCAGCAGATTCACCAGTTATAATAAAGTTGAACAAAAAAGCTAACGCAACAAGCTGGGGGGGCGATTTCAATGGGACTGGAAAACCCGGCTAATCTGGGTTATTTGCCTGCGAACTGGGGTGTTTCAAGCGGTTCCGGCTCATTACCGGGTACACAAAATCCAATAGTCTCTTCTGTTCGCAAAATGAAAAAAAAGGTTATTCCAGACCGATTCTATCTTGCACAAAATTACCCTAACCCGTTCAGGCATTCTACAACGATTCGATAAAAAAAAATAATAACAATCAAATAAATTTCAGAAAAAGCATTATAGGGTATCATTGAATAATGACCTCTATAATGCATTTTCACATTCAGTGCTTTTATCGTGCAAAATATATTGTTTGATTGTATTAGTAAAATACCTGCAATAAATAACCATTTTAACAGATACGGCTTCATTTATATTTACTGTGCTGAAGATTATCGACTCTACAGCTTGACAGTTTTACTGACATTGCAAAGCATTGTTGGAAAAAAAGATTCACTTGCCTTTATTGTGTATTTCGACCAAACTGTCTGAATCAGGTGTGTAAATGTTACCCGGATAATCAGAAATCCTTTTGTGGAATGGAAAATGGATTTAACTGTAAAGTTTCGTTTTTTCGGGGAGCTCAATGATTTTCTTTCCTCCGAAAAAGAAGAGAATAGTTTCAGTGTTGTTTTTAAAGGGAATCCATCGGTAAAAGATTTGATTGAAGCGACAGGGGTGCCTCATACAGAGATCGACATTATATTGATTAATGGAAAATCGGTTTCCTTTTCACATAAGCTCAGTGGCGGGGAACAGATTGATGTCTATCCGGTTTTTGAAAGATCTGTTCGGGAACCTGTTATTCATCTTGCACCTCTGCCAGAATCAAAATCATTCATACTTGATGTGCATCTTGGGAAATTGACCAGAGTATTGCGGCTTCTGGGGTTTGACGCCTCTTATAGAAATGATTATTCCGATCCGCAGATAGTTAATACTGGTGTAAAGGAAAACAGAATCATTCTGACGCGTGATAAAGGCATTCTAAAGTATAAAAACGTAAAGGCTGGATACTGGATCAGGTCAACAAATTATCTGGAACAGGCTCGTGAGGTAGTACGCAGATTTGACCTGTGTGGTATGATTAATCCTTTTTCAAGATGCATGCTGTGTAATGGGAGATTGGTAAAAGTAGAAAAAACAGACATATTATTAAATTTAGAGGAAAAAACCAGGCTGTTTTATAACAAATTTTCTAAATGTGATGTTTGCGGAAAAGTTTTCTGGGAAGGTTCACATTTTGAGCGACTTCAGGATTTAATAAAAAAAATATGCCCCAATCAACAGAAATACGGAGAAAAATGTGGCTTTAATTGATAATTGTTCTGATTGTGATGCTTACTGTTGTCGTCATGTGGCTTTACATATCGATAAGCCGGTCAGTAAAAAAGATTACGATCAGATCCGCTGGTATTTACTTCATGAAAATGTCTGGATCTCAATCGATTTCGAAAACAACTGGATTCTGGAATTCCGTACCCCGTGCAGGAATATTGCATCTGATAACAAATGCAATGATTATGAAAACCGGCCGAAGATATGCAGAGATTATCCTTCAGAAGACCAGTTGTGTGAGCGCCAGACCGATAAACCCTTTTACAGATATCTTTTCAGAAATGATAAAGAGTTTGAGAAGTATCTGAATAAAAAGGGTATCGACTGGAAGTGGAAATGTTACAAAAAGAAAAAAAGAAGTCGACTGTGAAAAAACAGCAGGTCAATAAATAATCGAATGTTCATAAAAATCCATTTTTGTGGATACTGCTTATCAAAAATAAAATCAATTAGTGATTTTTTGAATTAATTGTCGGAGATTATATTAGGTTATTAATCGTGGAGTTTTTTAATTGAAAAAAATCAAATAACCTGCGACATAACCACATTCAATTCAGTTAAGGGCCGGTATAAATGATGGTAAGGGGATTATTAAAAAAGACTAAAGGACAGCTTGAAGCTGAAATTTCCGATGGGATAACCCGGTTCGAAAAAGAACATATGGGCAGGGGACCATTGGAAATCAAGACATATATAATAGAAGATCTGGTAATTATAAGATTAAAAGGCGTGCTAACCAAGGCAGAGCGTGCATTGGTCAAATCTGATCGGAATGTACGTGCCAGAGAACTGATTAAAGAGGTTCGCAATGAATTGATTGAAAACGGACGTTCAATTCTTGAAGATATGATTCGAAACATTACAAGAAGAAAAGTTAAAAGTCTTCATACAGATATAAGCACAATAACTGGTGAGAAGATTATTATTCTGACTCTGGACAAGGTTCTTGAGATTGAATGATAAATATAAAAACAGGATTATTTAATTAATTCTTGATTATGTGCATTTCTTTTTTTTATCTTTAGCTGATAGCAGATAGAAGGAGGGGCACTATAGCCTTGCCATTTTCTATCTGTTTAAATACAATATTAAGGTTATCAGGTCTACTGGTTTTAAAGAGCAGAGTAGAAGTGAGGGCCATAGAATTGCAAATTATGCATTTCTTTGGCTTTTTTTGTATTTTCTGGTCAGATTATCAGTTAAAAACCGGAAAAATTGGATGATTATTCAGACGAGACCTGGACAAAATCGGAAAATTACTGGTGCGCGGTTCAAAATGCGTATCGATTTTATCACATAGATGAACTTTATTGGAGGGTACAATGCCCTGGTTCATAAAAACCAAATCAGAGCGGGAAGCAAAAAAGAAGCTCAAAGATGATATCTGGGTCAAATGTAATTCCTGTAAAGCGCATATATTCAAGCAGGATTTTATCAATAATCTTAACGTGTGTCCAAAATGTGGCTGGCATGGAAAGATTACTGCTTATGAGCGAATAGGGATTACTCTTGATTCAGGAACTTTTAAAGAGATAAACGAGACAATTCGTCCTTCAGATCCCCTCTCTTTTACAGACGCTAAAGGGCCATATGCCGAAAAAGTTGAGGCTTCACGAAAAAAAACCGGGCTTAATGAGTCTGTAGTAACAGGAACAGGCAAAATTGAAGGTTTTCCTGTGGTTGTTGCTGTTATGGATTTCAGGTTTCTGGGAGGGAGTCTGGGGTCAGGCAGTGGTGAAAAGATTCTTTTGGCAGCTAATTATGCTTATGATCATAAAATTCCATATATCCTGTTTTCTGCATCAGGGGGAGCACGGATGCATGAGGGAATACTATCATTAATGCAGATGGCAAAGACCTGTGCCGGTGTTGCCAGACTTAATGAGAAAAAGATACCTTACATTTCTGTTCTTACTGATCCGACTACAGGCGGTGTTAGCGCTTCGTATGCTATGGTTGGAGATATTAATATTGCTGAACCAGGCGCTTTGATTGGTTTTGCAGGAAGACGGGTAATTGAGCAGACCATTAAGCAAAAATTGCCTGATTCATTTCAAACTGCAGAATTTGTTCTGGAACATGGGTTTCTTGATATGGTTGTTGAGCGAAAAGATCTCAAAGAAACTCTTCACAAAATCCTTTCATATTACAATCGATAAGGATAAGCATGGAACGTGAACTTGACTTTGAAAAACCGATTTTTGAAATGCAAAAAGCGGTTGAAAAACTGAAAAGTGTTTCGGGTGATAACAAAGAGAATTTTGAAGTTCAGCTTGGTGAACTGGAAAAAAAACTGGTTGAACGCAAAAAAGAGATTTATGATAATCTTACACCCTGGCAAACAGTTCAGGTTGCCCGTCACCCGCGGCGTCCGGTGTTTTTCGATTATATTAAAAACATTTTTACTGATTTTATAGAATTACATGGTGATCGATGTTTTGGTGATGATCAGGCAATGTTGGGCGGTTTTGCTACGTTGGGAAAAAAGAAAGTAATGCTGATTGGTCATAGCAAGGGTAAGAATGTTGAAGAGAATCTTGCCAGAAATTTTGGTATGGCTCGTCCGGAGGGATATCGTAAAGCACTGAGATTGATGAAACTTGCCCAAAAATTTAATATCCCTGTTATTACATTTATTGATACTATGGGAGCTTTTCCTGGTCTGGATGCTGAGGAGCGTGGTCAGGCAGAGGCTATTGCCAGAAATCTTACTGAAATGGCACGAATTGAAGTGCCGATAATCACTGTAGTTACCGGTGAAGGTGGAAGCGGGGGGGCTCTTGGTATTGGTGTCGGCGATGTCGTCTTGATGTTGTCGCACTCTATTTATTCTGTGATCACTCCTGAAGGGTGTGCTTCGATTTTATGGAGAGATGCATCTTTTTCTCCAAAGGCTGCAGAAGCATTGAAAATTACAGCAAAATCACTATATGAGCTTGGGGTTATTGATGAAATAATTCCGGAACCTCCGGGGGGGGCACATACTGATTCGCAAAGAACTGCTGAAGAGATAAAAAAAGTATTGCTTAAATATTTAAAAAAATTGTCGTCATTGTCTACTTCAAAACTGATTAATAAACGTTTTGAAAAGTATTGTTCCATGGGAAAATTCACCAGATAACCTTATAAGGATTATCAATATGAAAAAAAAGAAAAATCCTACTGAAGATCAATTACATAAAATCCCGCTCAGGATTACAGATACAACACTCCGTGATGCTCATCAGTCGCTATGGGCTACAAGAATGAGAACCGATGATATGTTGAGGATCATAGATGTTATCGACAACGTTGGTTATTATTCGCTGGAATGCTGGGGTGGCGCAACATTCGATGTCTGTTTGCGGTTCTTAAGGGAAAATCCCTGGGAAAGGCTCAGGTTGATTAAATCTAAAGCCAAAAATACTCCATTACAGATGTTGTTGCGCGGCCAGAATCTGGTTGGCTATCGAAATTATTCCGATGATGTTGTAGATCGGTTTGTTGCACTCGCTTGTGAAAACGGAGTGGATATCTTTCGGGTTTTTGATGCCTTGAATGATTCCAGAAATCTCGCTGCAGCAATAAAAGCTGTTAAAAATCATGGCGGGCATGCACAGGGTACACTCTGTTATACAATCTCTCCTGTTCATACTGTTGAAAAATATGTTCAGTATGCGCGTGAACAGGTTGAACTTGGTATAGATTCGCTCTGTATTAAAGACATGGCCGGGATTCTTTCTCCGATTTCGGCTGAAATGCTTGTAAAAGCGCTTGTTGCTGAATTTGATATACCGATTCAGCTCCACTGTCATGCTTCAAGCGGTATGGCTATTGCAACTTATGTTGAAGGAGTAAGGGCTGGTGCAGGAGCAATCGATTGTGCAATATCTCCGATGTCCGGTTTTTCATCACAGCCTCCGGTAGAAACAATGGCTGCTATTTTTGCAGAAACCAATTACTCTGCTGGTTTGGACATTGATGCTTTGGAGAGAGTGGCAAAATACTTTGATGAACTTGCTCCGAAACGCAGACAGTGTAGCTCACCAATGTCAATAATTGATCCAGGCATTCTGATTCATCAGATCCCGGGTGGCATGATTTCAAATTTCAGGTCTCAGCTTGAGATGCAGAGTGCTTTGGACAAACTGCCCGAAGTGCTTGATGAAGTTTCAAAAGTCAGGGAGGACCTTGGGTTTCCTCCGCTTGTAACACCGACAAGTCAGATTGTTGGAACACAGGCTGTTATGAATATTATTTCTGGTGAGCGTTACAAAATAATTCCCAATGAGGTTAAAAACTATGTCCGTGGGCTTTATGGGCGATCTCCGGCGCCTGTTTCAAAACTGTTTGTAAAAAAGATTCTTGGTGATGAAAAACCTGTAAACCATCGTCCTGCAGACAAACTGAGTCCAATGCTTCCAAAAGCAACAGACAATATTGATCCGAAGCTTATAGAGCACGAAGAGGATATTATTTCCTATGTACTTCTACCGGAACCATCACTTGAATATTTCAAATGGCGTTCACTTCCTCTTCAGCAGAGACCGGAAACTCCGGCCGAACTGGAAATCAGGAAAATGGAAGGTGATATTACTGACAAACAGGGGGCAGATATACTTAACGCAGTTGGTTCAGAACAGCAAACAGTATCTGAAGAAGCTGATTTTGTTTTTCCGCACTCTTTTGGTAATGTTGCAAATGAACTTCTGGAAAAAATTGATGGACTTACTCTTGATGAGCTTATCTTTCGTAAGGGAGAATTTACTATTGCAGTCAGACCGTCAGGTACAATGCCATCTGTAATACCTTCATTACAAACTATACAAAAGTCTGCCGCAACGGTTATCTCTTCAAGTGCAGCTCAGAAAAAAGAATTTTTGAATGTAAAGAAAGAGGAAAAGACGGCAAAAGCTGAAACTGTTGCAAATGAAGGGTACTCAAAAACGATTAATGCACCTCTTGTCGGAACTTTTTATTCAACTCCCGGACCGGGCAAATCCCGGTTTATCAATGAGGGTGAAACTGTTAATGCAGGAGACAAGGTTTGCATAGTAGAAGCCATGAAACTGTTTAATGAAATTGCGGCACCGGTAAACTGTAAGATCGTTAAAATACTGGTTGATGATGGGCAGGCGGTCAAAAAAGATCAGCCACTGATTGCGATTGAAGAGGTGTGAGCTGTTTTTAAGGTGAATCTGTTATGATTGATATCAGTATTTTGTAAACTGATACTTTCAAAGTGAAAGCAAAAATACTTGTACCCGGATCTGGAAGTACAAGTATTTTTCTTATTATAGAGCCGATCGATTGCAGAGCGCAAAATCCGATTGATAGGTATAGATTAAGATATACATAATCATGTACGCCGAGCGCACACAAGTCGGCTAGCACCCGTGTTGCCGATGTAAAATCGGGATTTGATATTATAACTTTATTTGTACCAACCCCGACAGGTCGGGATTTGATATTATAACTTTATTTGTACCAACAGCAACCCCACTAAAAACGGATGTTAAGAGTCCCAATAAGGGTACCGGGTCCCGTTCGCGGGAAAACAGAGGCCTTCAGCATATGATGTTATTTACAAAAAAGATATATGATGCACTCAGTAATCATGATGAAAATAATCCAAAGAAATATTAAGGAAAAAAGACAATATAAAAAGATATTTTAATCTCATATTACAGATTTTTGCGTTCAATTATCCCTCCTATTATATTTAAAGGCCAAAAAAACCTTTTAAAAAGGTTCTTTTTCCGACTAGTAATTGTTTGTTGAATTCACATGCAGAAGCTGGAAAAAGACTAATGAGAACCTAAACTCTTTGAAATTAATAAGTTAATAATAAAAACAATGGAGAGGTGCCTGAGTGGTTGAAAGGGGCGGTCTCGAAAACCGTTGAGCTGAATTTTCGGCTCCCAGGGTTCGAATCCCTGCCTCTCCGAATTTTAAAAACCTTTTTTAGGTTAAATCAGTGGACTAATACCTTGATTTTTATACTTTATAAGTTGCTGCTTTTAGTCTTCATGGGCTCAATTTTGTGACTTTAATCCAATACAGGGTAGAGTAGTTAATTTAATCAGCTGTATTTGTCTTTGGCTGTTCTATAATCTATTTTTATAAACTTGAATTTCAGGTTCTTTGATATTTTTCCTGATTTATATTTGTTAAACCTTTAAAAATCATGGAGAGATGCCCGAGCGGTCGAAGGGGCACGCCTGGAGAGCGTGTGTACGGATTCCGTACCCTGGGTTCGAATCCCAGTCTCTCCGCCATTTTAAAAGTAGAATCAGGATTACAAAACTGTAATATCAATGACTAAAAATCGTAATCAACAAGTTTGGGCCAGGCCCTGCGCAACTAAAGGCTGTGAACCCCGCCAGGCCTGGAAGGGAGCAACGGTAAGCAGATGCTTGGTGTGCCGCAGGTAAACTTGGCCCTTTTAATTTATTTTTAGGAAATATGAAGAAGTAAAATGAGCTATCTGGTTTTTGCCCGTAAATGGCGTCCTTTGACATTCGATGATGTTGTGGGTCAGGAACATATCACAGAAACCCTGAAGAAAGCAATCGAAAAAAACAGGGTTGCTCATGCGTATATCTTTACCGGAACCCGTGGGGTTGGTAAAACCACTTCAGCCAGAATACTTGCCCGCGCCCTTAACTGCGAAAAAGGACCAACTACCGATCCCTGTGGTGAATGTGTTTCTTGCAAGAATATCATAAGCGGGTCCAGTTTCGATGTGCTTGAGATTGATGGCGCATCAAATAACGGTGTTGATGATATCCGTGAACTTCGCGAAAATATCGGGTATTCATCAATGGGAGGCAAATACCGCATTTTTGTTATTGATGAAGTTCACATGCTGACAAAGTCTGCTTTTAATGCCTTGCTCAAAACCCTTGAAGAACCACCTAAAAATGTGATTTTTATTTTTGCTACAACCGAACCGCAAAAAATTCCTGCTACTATACATTCAAGATGTCAGAGGTATGATTTCCGGCGTATAAGTGCAGAACAGATTCTTCAGAGACTGGCTCATATCTGTGAAAAAGAGAATATCGCCTTTGAACGGTCCGCTTTAATGCTGGTGGCCCGGAAAGCTGAAGGGAGTATGCGTGATGCACTCAGTCTTCTCGATCAGGTATACTCTTTTTGTCATGATAACCTCACAGAAAAAGAGGTCAGGTCTGTACTTGGTCTCGTTGGCATGGAAATTTTTGACAGTGTAATGGATGCAATACACGGAAAAAAACCAGCTTTGGCCTTAAAGGCTGTTCATGATGTTCTGTATCAGGGTTTTGATCTTCAGGAATTCGTTGTCGGATTCGAGGAACATATCCGTAACCTTCTTTTCGCAAGAATCCCGGGTGCTCTCGAAACCAGGGGTATTGATATGGAGCAGGATGTCATTGAGCGGTTTGTCAGTTCCGCATCAAGGTTTTCTGAAGGAGATCTTTTGCGGATGAGTGAAATAGTCAGAAAAACAGAAAATGACATTAAATGGAGTGCTTACCCCAGGTTTTGTGTTGAAGTAATGCTTTTGAAACTTGCCAGTCTTGATAAAACAGTTTCACTGGAACAGCTTGTAAGTATGATCGGCAGTTCACAGGAGTCTTCATCGGAAATTGAACCACCTACAGATGAAGCTGATTTAAAAAAAAAAGCCCGGTAAATGATTATTATACTGAGATCGAACCGGATCTGAGTGTTTCTGAGCCGGATATTTCGGGTAATACACAAGTATCTGAGCCAAATATACCGGACAATGATGATGTACAGTTATCCGATGACGGTTTGGGGGATGTTTCATTCAACGGTCAGGATGAGGCCAATAATAAAAATATTGATACACTATGGCCGCAATTTCTTGATTGGTTATCAAAGGATCGTCCTAATCTCGGGTCATTTTTGTCACAGGCACAAGTTGTATCAAGCTCAACGAGTTCAATAGATCTTAAGTATTCGCCGATTTGCAGTTTCCCATACAAGGAGATTACAAAGAGGCATAACCGCGAACAGATAAAGCAGCTTATTCATCAATTCGTGGGTTCTGCTGTTGAAATTCGTATTAATCTTGACAATAAAGTTCCTCAGAAGCAGGAACAGAATTATTTTATTAATAAATCAAACATGTTATCTAATATAAACAATGAGATTGAGAGGGAACCTATTATTCAGAATATTCTGGATATATTTGATGGTGAGATTATTGATTAGGAGAGAAAAACCATGTCCAAAAATTTACAAAAAATGATGAAGCAGGCTCAGAAAATGCAGTCGCAGTTTGCAAAAGCCCAGGAGGAACTTCAGAAAAAAGAGGTTGAAGGCACAGCCGGAGGCGGGATGGTAACTGTGACAATGAATGGATCTAATCAACTGGTTTCTATAAAGATCAATCCTGAAGTAGTTGATCCGGATGATGTTGAGATGCTTGAGGATCTTATCGTTGCTGCGCATGCAAATGCACTGGAAAAGATAAAAGAGATGTCGGATTCGACATTTGGTTCAATTACAGGTGGATTGAATATACCGGGTTTATGATAGAACCACTTGAAGAACTGGTTAAATCTTTTTGTCGTCTTCCTGCTATCGGTCAGAAAAGTGCATGGCGGCTTGTTTTGTATCTGATGGAGAGGCCGGAAGCTGAGGCTTATGAACTGGCTGATTCAATTCGCAATGCCCGCGAAAAGTTAACCACTTGCAAACGATGTTTCAATTATAGTGAAAATGAGATATGTCCGGTCTGTTCAAATCCTTCAAGGGATCAGGGATGTATTTGCGTTGTAGAGAAGCCGGTTGATGCGTTTGCGATTGAAAAGTCGGGACGGTTCAGGGGTGTTTATCATATTCTGGGAGGGGTACTTTCGCCGCTCAGTGGAATTACAGCAGATAAAATCCGGATTGGTGAATTAAAAAACAGGGTAATTACCGAAAAACCGCAGGAACTGATTATCGGGTTTGGGGGCAGTGCTGAAGCTGAAACAACGGCTCTTTATCTGGCAAGACTGTTCAGGAATGATAATGTGCGGATTACCCGGTTTGCCCGGGGGCTGCCTGCAGGACTTGATCTTGAATACGTTGACCAGATTACCTTAACTCAGGCTTTGAATGAACGGACAGATATAATTTATGGAGAATAATGAACCCTCACGGTCTGTACTCTATTGGATTCGTAAAGCTGGTGCCAGTTTGATGTTTCTGGGATATATCCCTTTTGCTCCGGGGACTGTGGGGTCTGCTGTTACTGCCGGGGCAATCTGGTACGCAAATTCCCGATGGAGTTTCTTTTTTACTCCGGATAATCTCGTTTATTATTATGCAGGGATTTTTGTTCTTGTTGCTGTAAGCATTTTTCTTTCATCAGAAAGCATGGAGACATTTGGAAGGGAAGATGCACCGCAGATCATAATTGATGAAGTAGCGGGGCAGTATATTACCTTTTTGATGATTCCATTGTCTATAGAAACTATTGTTGCCGGATTCCTGATTTTCAGGTTTTATGATATTGTAAAACCATTTCCGATTTATGGCCTTCAGGAAGCACCGGAGGGTACGGGTGTTACTATGGATGATGTTGCAGCAGGGTTTATGGCTAACATAACAATGTTGATACTGTTGGCTGCTTACAACTGGATAAAATCTTATTTGTAGAGGGACGGTTATTGGCAAGTCATATTATTGTCACAGTTGCGGACTGTATTCGTCAGTATATTCCGCAGATCAGTTTCGGGATTACTGCTGTTACTCTCATGTTGGCCGGGCCGATAATAAACAGAACAGTAAAACAGCTTTCCAGAAGTCTTAATTGGTTATTACGATATGCCATATTTATAATGCTTTGCACAGTTGTTTACGGATTTTTGTCCCAGATTCTTTACAGAAGTCTGAGAAAATGGTTTGTTAACCTTGATAACCTGATGCTGGATCTCTCTGTATGCGCCATCTATCTTGGTCTGGCCTGGTTTGCCAAACGGCAGCATGAAATTTAACCTCCACACACTGGAAATTATATATAAACCTCTTTTTTTACTGACAACAAACATCTTTTTTTAACATTTCAGGATATTCAGAAAAGAGTTCAAATGAACAGTTTCGAAAAACTTGGTCTTTGTGACCAGACACTTGAAGCCCTTGCCCTTAAGGGCTTTGAAGAACCAACAGAAATTCAGACTCTCACAATTCCGCTCATTCTAGAGGGTCAAAGGGATATTATTGCGCAAGCACAGACAGGAACAGGTAAAACAGCAGCTTTTGGGTTGCCGCTGCTCGAAAAGGTAACATCCAGAACAAAATCTCCACAGGTGCTGATTCTTGCACCAACAAGGGAACTGGTTATTCAGATATGTGAAGAGATAAACTCCCTCAAGGGTAAAAATTCTGCAGTCATAGTTCCGATTTATGGCGGGCAGTCGATAGAATTGCAGCTTAACCGACTGAGAAAAGGGGTGACTTTTGTTGTCGGAACTCCAGGGCGTATCCTGGATCATATATCAAGGAAAACACTGGATTTGAGCAAAATCAATTATGTTGTCCTTGATGAAGGTGATGAGATGCTTAACATGGGGTTTATAGATGATATCGAGATGATCCTGGAAAAAACACCCGGAAATAAAAAAAATTTTCTTTTTTCTGCAACCATGCCCGAGAGGATTAAACGACTTGCAAATCGTTATATGTCTGATTCTGTTCATGTACGGACAAAAACCGAATTGACAACCAGCCTCACAGATCAAATCTATTTCGAAGTTGCCAGACAGGACAAATTTGAAGCCCTGTGCAGGATTATAGATATCGAAAGCTCGTTTTACGGGATAGTTTTCTGCAGGACCAAGACAGAAGCAAATGAGTTGTCTTCAAGACTGCAGGACCGTGGTTATGCTGCCGAGGGACTTCACGGAGACATTTCTCAGTCGCAGCGTGAAGCTGTTTTAAGGAAATTCAGAAGAAAAAGTATAACGGTTCTTGTAGCTACAGATGTAGCTGCGAGGGGAATTGATGTCAGTAATCTGACACATGTAATTAATTATGCTCTTCCACAGAACCCGGAAAGCTACGTACACAGGATTGGAAGGACCGGCAGGGCGAGTAATCAGGGAACAGCAGTAACGTTTATTACGCCTGATGAATTCAGTAAACTTGGATTTATAAAAAGAGCCGTGAATGTATCCATTGAGCGTCGTAATATACCTGAAGTTTCACAGATTATATCTGTAAAACAGAAAAGGATCTCTGATGAGATCGGGCGGATTGTGCAAGCCGGGAAAAATGATGAATTGCAGAAATGGGCTGAGGAATTGCTGCAAGATAATGACCCGGTTGAGGTTGTCGCAGCAGTCCTGAGCGCGTCATTCGGGAAAGTTCTTGACACCTCAAATTATCGCAAGTTAACCTCTGTAATGAAAAAAAGAGGAAAGACACTGGTTGAAGAGGGTGGTAAGACACGTTTGTTTATTGCAAAGGGTAAAGATGATAATATTTCAAAGAAAAGTCTGGTTGATTTCATAGTTAAAAAAGCTGGTACTCCATCAAATCTGATTGAAAAAATTTTAATTCATGACCGGTATTCATTTGTTACGGTTCCGTTTGCTGAAGCTGAACATATTTTGACTAAATTCAAAAGAGCAGGTAAAAGATCCATTGTTGTAAAAGCAAAAAAAAGAAAATAGCTTTTTAATCTGAACTGTTTAAAAAGGCATACAATGAAAAACTTTGCTCTTTAATCTGATATTTGTCTATATTTCTTATGGATAGTTAAACTGCTGTAATGAGGGATGAGCTTATTGCAACAGATCCAGATTAACAGTTTTTGCCGGGGGCTTTCTGAATGGAAAATAAATATGGATTAAACTGGAGAGTATGGGGTAATGACGACAAAAAAAGTTCTTCAGAGAAGACTACTCCAAAAATCCTCGAAGGAATCGGAACTGATTGGAGTTCACCCAAACCAAAGAATTCACAGGTAGAATATGAAGAACCTGTAGAACAGCAGGTTTCAGAGAAGCAATATACAGTACGTCTAAAAAATGCGAAATTTGTTCCGGATGAAAATACCGATTTCAACAAAACTTGTAAAGTAACCGTAGAGATCGATTCTCAGTTGCAGCCTAAAGGAAAAGTTACTTTTTCATTGTGGTCAATTTACAATGACAATAAAACCGATCTTCATCATGAAGCCCAGGAGTATGCTCAAAACGGGGTTATAGAGTCGAAGCTGGAGCTCTATTATGATGAAAAGTATTATGAAGATACCTATTTTAATGGCAGAAAAGATGTCACTGTTGATTACTTTTTCAAAGTAAATGCCAAAAATGCCAGAGAGATTGAAAGCGAGCCGTTGACAATGCCCCGTTGTACAGGTAAAACCTGCAAAATGGTCTTTCAGGATGATAACGGTAATAGTTTACAGGATGTTAATGTTACAATGGAAGACGGGACTGTTTACACTTCCAATGAACAGGGAGAGATTGAAGTCGTTGCTCCTGATGGAGCTGAAACTGTTTCTGTAGAGAAAATAGAAATGCCTGTTTGAAAAGTTCAACATAGAAAAAGAGGACTAAAGGCTTGCATTGCGTGCATCACGGGAACTTATTTACGAATTATGATTATCATGCTCGCCGAGCGCACACGACCCCCACGGTAGTTTGTTGCAGCTCTGCAATTTCAGTTTGGGGGCGTGTGGAAAGCTGTATCTTAATTATGAATTATGAATGGTGAAATTAAGAGTAATACTATACTGACTGGCTTGATCTTTAGCTGTTTTAAACTATGAATTATTTGATTGTTCGGACAATATGTTTTATTTAAATAGTTTTTGGCCAGCACTTGATTTTCGAAGGCAACACTGCAAGCATTCTGACGTACCATACCGTAAGTCGCATCTGTAGCTAATCAAGGGCGCATGCCTTACCAGACAATGTTTTTTATAAATTCGAAATGAGAAAAAACAGGAAAATCAGAAATCCCAAAGCTGAAGCGAAACATCAACAGATGTTAGAACTATTTATTACCTAAAGATTAATGACCGAAATTATTATTATTTTTCTGTTTTGGCGGTAAGGTAATTTTAAAAATCATCAACCATCCCTAAATCCATTTAAAGGTCACTTAAACCGTTTATGCGGATCAAAAAACCATTCTAACAGACCAGAAACCATAAAAGTCTTTTACCATCTGGAGTGAATAATCGGTTGCTGTTTCCAGTTTATAGTTTCAACAACAACTGCGGGGATACCTTCCAATAGCCTGCTTCTCCATCGGCTTCCACACTTACCGTTTTCTTGTTGATTCTGATCACTGTGCCGTTTTTTATCTCTCCGGCCGAAGAGGTGAATTTAACTCTGCAGCCAGGATAAAATTTAGACATCTCAATACTCTGTCTGCAATTAACAAGTAATTTAATACGATCTACAATTATTTTATTCAAAAAACGTAGATCATCCAGCTCAAGTTTTGAAATAGTCTCCATGGCAGTTTCTTTGTCAAGCAGCATGATTTTTTCATTGGTATTATTTGATATTTTTTCTTCCCCGGAAAAATCGTTTGTTGATTTGGTACTGCTCTTTTCATGGCTCACGTTTAACGAAGTCGAAGATTGTTGAACAGCGAGCCGGTTAAGACCTGCCGGTTTATCAGTTGGTGAATTTTGCTGGTTTATGTTATTGCCTGGCTTTAAATAGCAGCACTTTTTATATTTTTTCCCACTGCCGCAGGGACAGGGGGCGTTTCTTCCAATTGACATAAAAAAACTCCATGACCCGGATTGATCTGAAACCGTCAGATTGCAATTAAAATACTTTTTCAGTAAAAATATAATTTTTTTCGGTATTACAAATGAATTAAAGGTCCCAATTAATCGTAATTTCTGCTGAATTTGTTCTGAATCAAGAATGCAATTAACACAGTTAATACCTGAATCAGACAATTCATTCACGCGATCTGCTTCGTGGACATTGATATAAAGAATCAGATCCAGAACACTTAATATGAAATTATACGATTACGATAACAATTACGATAACGATTACGACAACGATTACGACAACGATTGTAGTTTTTTTTCTTCATTCACCATTCACCATTCACCATTCATAATTCACCATTACCTTATGACCTTCACAGCCATAAAACCCTTTCTGCTTAATGCCGCTCTCGCTGCTCATTCCCGCACTGCGGGCCAAGCTGTAAATTAATCGTTTGGTTCGGGTAATATTAAATTTTCTTTGAACATAAAATTAAAACCTGATTTCAGTCATAAAACTAAATACTTAAACTTATGTCGTGCACCATGTATTTTTATCTTTTTCATAAATTTTAATAACATTCAGGGCCTTTTATGTCTCAGTATCTTGTTTCAACAATCCTTTTTGATGGTACTCTTTGCCTGGAATGGGAAGAATGCCTGTCTCCCCTCCAGGAAAGGTCTGTTACACTTGAGAAAATTATATTAAAAGCCTGCAAAGAAAAAAACAGGGCAAATCCTTTACTGTGGTTGCTTGTTTCAGGACTCAGCGATAGTTCGATTCCACTTTCACCATCCCTTGGTTTCTGGAGAGAATTTGGTGCGGCCTGGGTTCATCAGGTGCAAAGTTTTCCTGATATCGAAGAAAAACGAGAAAAAATATTACCAATTCTGCACGATGATGATGCGGATCTGTTTGTAGAGCGTATTCCGGAGATGACCGGCAGCGAATTGATTGATATAAGCTATTTGCAAAATGTCTGGGATATGCTGACTCAATCATTTGTATCGTCAATCAGTACGTTCAAGGGTTCTGTTGAAAAATATTTTGAACATATTGCTCCAGGACAATTACATAAAGACAGAATCCATTTTCATCTGGTAGAAAACCGTAAAGACCCGGATCGTCCATTCGCGTTTCTGGCAACTTATTCTACAAGAATTGATTCATCAGGCCGTACACATCATCAGCCGTTGAAGCTTGCATTCAGGGAATATGCCGACAATCAAGGTAAAATTGTAGACCTTATGTCAACTGTTGTAAAAGTATCTAAAAAAAATGCTCTCATTAAATCTCTGGTAGATACCGGCGAAATTTTTCAGCCGATAGGTTTGACTGTTCAGGAAGCGTACACATTTCTTGAGGGAGTTGCTGATTTTGAAGCATCGGGGATTTTATGTCGTGTTCCACGATGGTGGAAAGGTACTCCAAAAAAGGTTGCGGTTACACTTTCATTGGGAGATAAAAAACCATCCAAAGTCGGATTTGAAGCTTTGCTTGATTTTGATGCTTCACTGCATCTTGGTGGTGAAGTTATCAGTGAAACTGAAGCACGTGCTTTACTGGACAGGGCTGAAGGACTGGTCCTGGTGAAAGGTAGATGGGTTCCTGTTGATCTGAAATCAATAAATTCAGCTCTGGATTTATTCAAAGAGGCCAGAAAACTTGCAGATTCGGAATCTGTAAGTTTTTCTGATGCGATGCGGCTTTTAATGGGTGTATCGGTTGACGGAGCGGTGGCGCAATTAGATGATATCGGAGTCAGTTGCGGAGCCTGGCTGCAATCAATTTTTAACAAGATGACAAATCCATCGCTGATTCGTGAAACAGAAGCTTCAGAAAATCTTAAAGCCAGACTTCGCCATTACCAGCAGCAGGGATTGAATTGGTTAAATTTCATGCAGACACTCGGTTTTGGGGTCCTGTTGGCAGATGACATGGGGTTGGGGAAAACAGTACAGATACTCGCGCATCTTCAAAAACTGAAAAAACAGGGTAGAACCAGTCTGATTGTTGTTCCGGCATCACTTCTGGAGAACTGGCGACAGGAAATAATGAAATTCACACCAGATCTTGTTACTGTTGTTCTTCATCCTCAAATGATGAAATCTGAAGAGATTAAAAGTGCGAAAAAAAGGGTTAAAAAGTGGGATCTGGTAATTACCACCTATGGTATGGTTGGCCGCTATGAGTGGTTAAAATCGCATACCTGGTTTTATGTCATTTGTGATGAAGCGCAGGCAATTAAAAACCCCCTTACCAGACAGACTAAAGATGTAAAGAAACTTGAATGTTCGCACCGTTGCGCGATTACCGGTACACCTGTTGAGAACAGGTTGACTGATTTGTGGTCAGTTTTTGACTTTGTAAATCCGGGGCTTCTGGGTACATTTCGTGAATTTAAAAATTTTGTTAAAACTCTTCAGGATAATCCTTCCGGATTCGGCAGGTTGCGGAAGGTAATCCGCCCTTATATTCTGAGAAGAAATAAAACAGACAAATCTATTATCAGTGATCTTCCAGACAAGGTAGAGATAAAAACCTGGTGCAGTTTGTCAAAAAGCCAGTCGATTTTATATGAAAAGCTTGTGAGTAAGCTCAATGAGGAACTTGAAAATGTTGATGGAATAAAGCGAAAGGGTTTGATACTGGGATATCTTTCCAAATTCAAGCAGCTTTGCAACCACATTGATCATTATTCGGGTGGTGGAAGATATGAACCGAAGGAAAGCGGGAAATTCAAGCGTCTGGAGGAGTTATGCACTACAATCCACGATAAAAGGGAGAAGGTTTTAATCTTTACGCAATTTGCCGAGATCATTGAACCTTTATCAATATATCTTCAGAGCATTTTTGGCGTTCCGGGTCTGACTCTCAGCGGCTCCACTACAGTAAAGAAAAGGAAAAAAGCTGTGGAGCAGTTTCAGAGTAGTGACTATATCCCTTATTTTATTCTGTCTCTTAAAGCTGGCGGTGTAGGATTGAATCTGACAGCTGCAAATCATGTAATTCATTTTGACCGCTGGTGGAATCCGGCAGTAGAAAACCAGGCAACCGACAGGTCTTTTCGTATCGGGCAGAAGAAAAATGTCATGGTACATAAATTTATATGTAAGGGAACAATCGAGGAAAAAATTGATTTACTGATAGATGATAAAAAGAAGCTGGCCTCAGAAATCACTTCATCCTCCGCAGAAAGCTGGATTACCGAATTAAGTGACAAAGAAATAAAAGAGATGTTCAGATTCGGTTTGCGTGGATAATGTTAAACAAATAGAAAGCTGTAAATTATGGGCATGTACGACTGGAACGGATACGGGCCTTATGTGTCAAAGGCTGAAAAAATCAGAAGAGCTTTAAAAACCAGAAAAAAAATGGCTAAAAAAGGTGTCGTGCTTGAACCTGTTATAGTTGAAGGACGCACTATTTCACGTACCTGGTGGGGACAGAGCTGGATAAAAAATCTTGAACGCTATGCAGATTACAGTAATCGTCTTTCCCGTGGAAGAAGCTATCTGAGGAATGGTTCATTACTTGATTTGAAAATTGAGTCAAAGAAAATCACGGGTCTTGTTTGTGGAAGTAGTTCAAATCCTTATAAAATTACCATTACCATAAAACCTGTTGAGAAATCAGCCGCAGCGGAATTGATGGAAAAAAGCCGGGAGTCTCTAGACTCCATGCAGTCGTTGCTGGCAGGAGAATTCCCGGTGGAACTGAAGGACCAGTTTTTTAATAAAAACAGTGGCCTTTTTCCATCACCAATGGAGATCACACTGAATTGTTCCTGTCCCGACTGGGCAAACATGTGTAAACATGTTGCTGCGGTTCTTTATGGGGTGGCTGTGCGGCTCGACGAGAAACCTGAGTTGTTTTTCACTCTAAGAGGCATAGATATCAACAAATTTGTTGTTTCTGTGGCAAAAGATGAAAGTGCCAGGCTACTGCAAAAGGCAGATATTCAGAGCAGCCGTCATTTGGCATTAGATGAAGAAGAGAATGGAATGGAAGAGCTTTTTGGCATATCAATTGATAAAAACGATTCGGTTCCTGTGGGCGAAAATGAAAAAAAGAAAAGTCGCAAAAAGGACAGGTCTGTAAAGAAAAAAGTAAGTGATAAGAAATCCGGTAATAAAAAAAGCAGGAACGAAAAGGTTTCGGGGGCTGGCAGTAAACCCCGGGGAAAAGATGTGAAGAGTATCAGGAAGATTGCAAAAAAGGCGGCGCAAAATGCCCTCAAAATAAACAGCAAGAAAGCAGCAGTAAAGAAAGCAGCAGTAAAGAAAGCAGCAGTAAAGAAAGCAGCAGTAAAGAAAGCAGCAGTAAAGAAAGCAGCAGTAAAGAAAGCAGCAGTAAAGAAAG
>Ga0079223_10000491_pt1 | contig 20245 bp, 20 predicted proteins | sample Stecom2011_FD_75072 | JGI IMG/M metagenome (GOLD analysis project Ga0079223, IMG submission 75072) | Agricultural soil microbial communities from Utah to study Nitrogen management - Steer compost 2011 | ecosystem: Environmental > Terrestrial > Soil > Agricultural land | place: USA: Utah...
AGGTGGTGTTCAATCGCAATCTATTACAGTGGATCGGCAGTTAAAACGGTACTGCGTCCCCAGGATTGCTTTTGTTAATAAATGTGACCGTTCCGGAGCCAATCCCTATCGTGTAAAAGACCAGCTCCGCGAAAAACTTGGCCACAATGCAATCATGGTTCAGATTCCCATAGGTCTTGAAGAGAAGCTTGAGGGAGTTGTAGATCTTGTTACAATGAAAGCTTATTACTTTGAAGGTCCAAGCGGTGATGAACTTGTGGTTCGTGAAATACCTTCTGAACTTCTTGAAGAAGCTCAGAATAAACGTGAAGAGCTGCTTGATGCTGTTTCCATGTATTCAGATGAACTGGCAGAAGCATACCTGGAAGGTAAAGAGACTGAAGAGCAGATTCGGTGCGCAATTCGTGCGGGAACACTTTCTCTGGAACTTACACCTGTTTTTATGGGATCAGCATATAAAAACAAGGGAATACAGCCTCTACTTGATGGTGTATTGAATTACCTCCCGAATCCTTCAGAAATCAAATACCATGCTCTTGATACAAGTAAAAACGAGGAAAAGGTTCCGATTGTGCCAGATGATTCCAGGCCTGCCATTGCTCTGGCTTTTAAACTTGAAGATGGACAGTACGGGCAGCTTACATATATAAGGATTTATCAGGGAATGATAAAAAAGGGATCTGAGCTTTTTAATACAAGGACAGGCAAGAAGTTCAAGGCCGGGCGCCTTATACGTATGCATTCAGATTCGATGGAAGACATTTCTGAAGCCCGATGCGGTGATATTATAGCGCTGTTTGGTGTCGACTGTGCATCAGGTGATACATTTACAGAAAACAATATGCCTTATACCATGAGTACCATGTTTGTCCCGGAACCGGTCATTTCACTGGCTATTCACCCAAAAGACAAAAAATCTGCGGATAATCTTTCGAAAGCTTTGAACAGGTTCACTAAAGAGGATCCTACATTCAAAACATATGTAGATCAGGAGTCTAATGAAACCATTATACGTGGAATGGGAGAACTTCACCTTGATGTTTACATTGAGCGGATGCGCCGCGAATACAAGGTAGAGCTGGAAACAGGAAAGCCGCAGGTTGCATATAGAGAAACTGTTACTCAGACTGCAAATTTTGATTATTCGCACAAAAAACAGACTGGTGGAGCCGGTCAGTATGGCCGGGTTGCAGGTATCCTTGAACCGAATCCGGAAAATGAATACGATTTTGTTGACAATATTAAAGGTGGTGTAATTCCCAATGAATATATACCATCATGCGACAAGGGATTCAGGGCATGCCTTAACAAAGGCAAGATAATAGGTTTTCCGATTGTTAATGTTAAACTGACAATCAATGACGGAAATTATCATCCTGTGGATTCATCTGACATTGCATTTCAACAGGCTGCGATTGGCGCATTCTGGCAGGCATATGAAAAAGCCAGACCGCAAATACTTGAACCTGTAATGAAAGTTTCCATTGAAGGGCCATCTGAATTTCAGGGAAATATTCTTGGTAGCATTAACCAGCGCCGTGGTATTATAATAAGTACTAATGAAGAGAGTAATTTTACCAGAATCGAAGCAGAGGTGCCACTTAGTGAAATGTTTGGATATTCAACGGTGCTTCGCTCTCTGACTCAGGGTAAGGCAGAGTTTACTATGGAATTTCTTAAATATGGAAAAGTTCCAAATTCAATTGCACTGCAGCTCAAAAAAGAGTTCGAAGAGAAAAAGAAAGCCGATTCTAAAAAATAAAGGAGTCTCTCAATGATTAAAAAAGAGCTTATAACCAGAAGCCCGTTGAGGATTCTGGAAAAATCAACACAAGGCGGAGTTGGTAATGGCAATATTGGTGTGATTACTGCCAGAAAGGGTGTCGGGAAAACTGCATGCCTGGTTCATATTGCTACAGATAAACTATTCCAGGCAAAACATGTTATTCATGTTTCTTTTGCGGATGATACGACTCATATAGTTTCCTGGTATGAGGATATCTTTCAGGAAATAGCGCGCAGATATAAACTCGACAACGCGATGGATATTCATGATGAAATAACAAAAAACCGGGTTATAATGAATTTTAAGCAGGATAATGTTACTACTGAACAGGTTCTCAAAAGTATCAATTCGATGATTCGCGATGCACGTTTTTCGGCCGATCTTATAGTGATCGACGGATATGATTTTAGTAAAATCACTAAGGAAGAACTCGGCTGTTTTAAAAAATTTGCCCGGGAACTGCAGGTTGAAATCTGGTTCAGTACCACACTGCCAAGAGAAAAACAGTTTTTTGATGATAACGGGTTTCCTGTCATTCTGAAAGATTTTATTGATCATATCTCAATTTTGATTCACCTTGAAGCAAAAGAGGATTATGTTCAACTGAAACTGATTAAGGATCACGATCAGTTACCATCCAAAACTCTTCATTTAAAACTCGATCCACAGATTTTACTTATTGCAGAAAAAAAACAGTAAGGCAGATCAAATCTGCCTTTTTCTTTTTATATTCAAAATCAGCTTCCAGCCCCCCCCTATTTTCTAATCTCAAATAATAATCAAATACCTGTTGCAGAATCCATTATTCTTTTATATGATTAATTTTGAATAATCTAATTATCAAAATGCCGGAAATATAGCTATGCTCTTATTTTTTAAATTGATTATTATATTTTTTCTCTTTTCTTTCTTTAATCCGGCTTACCCCAAAAGCACCAAAACACTTATGCCAAGAGAACCTTTTAAATTCAACCTTGCGAAAATTTCTTTATACTTTCCTGATAAGTCGCAAATGCCTGAATATGTAAGAATCAGTTTCGATAACGATAAAGATTATGTAATTATCACACCAACAGATGATTCGTATGTTAAAAATACCAGAAAAGGAACAGAAAGAACCACATACAGAGAATCTTTCGACAAAGCTTATTATATGTCGGATTTTGAGGCTAAACAGATAAATCTGGTATGCAAAACCTTTGTTTCAACTCTAAAGGAGTTTGAAAATAACATAAGAAATGAAAAATGGGAGCGATGTCTCTATCTGGATTCATTTTTTCCAAGATTTCTGAGAGGTTTTTATTTCCTTGTCTGTGCTGCGAAAAATTCACTGGATGTTCTTTCAAAAGAATGCCTGGTACCAGAAAAAGCTTTTGATGTATCCTTAAAATCTCCAAAAAGTGATATAAGGATTAATCACTGGCGAAAAACCGATGATTACTGTGTCAAACTGAGAATTATTACCAATGAACTTATTTATCAAATTGAACAGTGGCAAAAAAATGAACTCACTAAAAAGAACAGAAATCCTGAAGTATCTTATTTATCCAAACTTGATGAAACTTTAAAGATGTTTATCAACATTTATTTTATCAGATCTGCTCCTGTTTCCGATCGAAATAACATAAAACGACGTTAATCGTTCATTTTTCACTTCAATACTTTCGTTTTTTTACTGACCTGTTCAGTTAATTTCAGATTAACTCCCATACAAACCTTTTTACTCACAGACTCGTCTTTTATAAACAGACATGAACAGAACAGCAATATTGAATATTTTGTACCTTTTGTGGTATGAGATATTATTTTCAGGCCCTGCGTACAGATAGAAACTTTTTGCTGATACAACAAATTACCTCTGGTGTTAGGATTTATCAGATTCCACAAGATGCGCATCAGACAGATATAACCTGCTTTGTATCCATGATTCTGGTTTTGCGCAATATTGCTTTCCAACACAATCTTTAATTAATCTTCTTTATTTTAGTAATAATTTATGACAATAGTTAAACAATATGTTATTTTCAGAATTTGGCATATAACATTTGTTGCTGTTTCAGCTTAATTCTTTTTTCTTGACAAAGTCTTTCGGTATGATACCAAAACTGGGTGATATACTTAAGCGCATTTATGATACAGATGATCCAACACTTGACAATGCAGCACGTGACAGTAATGCAAAAGGTGTAAGGATCGGTGAAATTCTCACTGTCAATTATGGCATTCCGGAAAAGGTTATATACAAAGCTCTGGCGTCTCAGTTTGCCATGGAGTTTTTTCCTTCTCTTGAAAGCGTTGTAAGTATAGATATCATGAGAGAGTTTTCATCCGAATTTTTCAAAGAAAATCTGTGCCTTCCTCTTATAAGCGATCCAGATACACTTCGTCTGGCAGTCTGTGATCCCTTCGACCTGGATATTTTAATGCAGATTCAATTGACAATAGACCGCAAGATCGAGATCGTACTCACTACTCCGTCTGAAATAGAACTCATGCAAAGCAATCTCTTCAAGGGTGATACGATGTTCAAACAATTCGCGGGAAAAATCACACGCGAATATGAACGTCAATTGCAGATTGATGATTCACTTTCGGAAGATGAGATCCGTGAGCGTACAGAAGCTGAGCCGGTAGTTAAAATGGTATCATTGATTTTTAATGAAGCAATAAAATTGGGCGCATCAGATATTCATGTAGAACCGTCTGAACATATCGCCGTAGTGAGATTTCGTATTGATGGTATGCTGAAACAGTATACGGAAGTAACAAAATGGATGTTTTCTCCCCTGACTTCCAGGATCAAGATACTTGCAGATCTGGACATAGCAGAAAAAAGGATTCCGCAGGACGGACGTATCAGGCACACTATTAACGGGCAGTTGTTTGATTTTCGCGTATCAACTCTTCCAACTCACTTCGGAGAAAAAACTGTTATTCGCGTACTTAAACATGATATTAAGCTTCTGGATATAGCTAATCTTGGATACGCACCATCCGAACAGAAAATCATGACAGAACTTATTAATAAACCCCAGGGAATGATTTTTGTTACAGGTCCAACGGGAAGCGGAAAAAGTTCAACTCTTTTTGCATGTTTGAATAAAATCAGACATAAGGCGATCAATATTACGACAATCGAAAATCCTATTGAATACAAACTTGAAGGGATTAACCAGGTCCAGATAAATGAAAAAGCGGGTGTTACGTTTGCAGCTGCTTTGCGTTCAATTCTCCGGCAGGATCCGGATGTAATTCTGGTTGGTGAAATACGTGATAACGAGACCGCCCAGATTGCAGTACAGGCCTCACAGACAGGGCATCTTGTACTATCAACTCTTCATACAAACGATGCAGTCTCGGCAATCACGAGATTACGGGATCTGGGTATTCCCGGTTTTCTAATATCTTCATCTCTTTTAGGTATTGTTGCCCAACGTCTGGTCAGGGTACTTTGTCCGCATTGTAAAAAAGAATCGGAGATTTCTGAGGATGTACAAATAAAGTGGAAATCTCTTCTTGGAGCATATTCTCTTCCTAAAGCTTACAGCGCCCCGGGATGTGATAAATGCAACTATACGGGATATAAAGGAAGAATTGGCATTTTTGAAATTGTTACAGTCAACGAGAATCTACGCAGTTTAATTGCTGATAATATACCGGAGTCAGTTATTCGGAAAACCTTGCGGGAAACCGGTTTTAAAACACTGATTCAGGATGGAATAATGAAAATAGAACAGGGTATGACAACACCAGAGGAGCTTTTACGTGTTGTGCTTGTTGAGGATATCATACCTGCACCTTAAATAGGTTATGGGTGCAGTTTCATAATTCCTGCTGTCTTAATAAATTGAGGTATTAAATGCAAATAAGAAGTTTTTGTTTTCTTTTATTACTGACACTTTTCACATTTTATTTAACCGCTCAGGAAAATGAGACTGTTCAGAATGAACAGACGCTTTCAATCGATGTCAAGGATACGGATATAAGGGACGTTATTCGTATGATTTCGAGGGGTTACAATATAAACATACTCCTTGATCAGGATGTATCCGGCAAAGTCACTCTTCATCTGGCAGATGTTCCGATAATGGAAGGACTGCGCAGTATTGCCGAATCAAATGGTCTGGAGGTAATAAAAGAAGGCAGCGTTTACAAAATACAGAAGGCCAGAGATGAGCAGAAATCAATGATACGATTTTCTGATGGTAAACTGACTGTTGATATTCAGAATGTTGATGTAAAAGATTTTCTTAAAGAACTGTCATCCAAAACGGCTGTCAGTATAGTACCTGATACAAAAGTTGAGGGGAAAATAACAGGTAAATTGTATCAGGTAAATCTCTATGAAGGTTTGAGGGTGCTTCTTGAAAGCAACGGGTTTAAAGTTATAAGACGAAACAATATTTACCAGGTTCTCTCCGGCACTGAATCTCTGTCGTCTTCATCACCTGCCCCACGATTCTCCGGTGGATCTTCACAGGGTCGTTTTTTTGTTGATTACAACAACGGAATGGTTTCTTGAGATGTATCCAGCGGGGATCTTGAAGATGTAATAAAGGCAATAGCCGAAAGAAGTGATATAGAAATTATCACTTACGGAAGCATTAAAAGTGAAGTAAATGCCAAACTGAATAATGCTCCATTAACAGAGGCACTGGCACTTTTACTTGGAGGTACCCGATTTACCTTTGTACAAAAAAACAATGTGATTCTCATAGGTGACAGAAATACTGCAACTCCTTCAGGACAGGCGCTTTCCAAATCGGAACTCATTCATCTGCGTCATATTAAAGCAGACAACATCCCCTCAATTCTTCCAAAAGATATCCCTGCCAGCAATGTTCGTGTAATAAAGGAACAGAACGCGCTTCTTATATCCGGAACATCCGAGGATATTGTTGCTGCACAGGAGTTTCTCAACACAATTGATATTCCTACTCCACAGGTTCGAATTGACGCTGTTGTGGTTGAGTTTAAAAACAATATTGATAAGGAATTCGGGGTAAGGGCAGGAAGAGATAACCGGCTTATAGACAGTTCGTATAACTATACACCTTTTCCTCAATCGAACAGATATGGTGGAAGCCAGACATTTGAACTTGGAATGAGTGGTAAATTCATTAAAAAAATAGTGAAGAATATTTTTAATTCTACCGGTTTTGTAGATCAGCTTCCGGATGATTTTTTTACAGTTTTGCGGTTTCTTGAATCTCAGGATAAAGCCAAAGTGCTTGCACAACCCTCCATCCTGACTCTCAATGGAAACAAAGCTTCAATAGACGTCAGTGAAACGCAATATTTTAAAATTGTTACAGGAGTTGGTGAAAACTACACTTCCCGTTTTCAACCTATAAAATTTGGCATTCAGCTTGATATCGTCCCCTGGATTTCACAAAGTGGACAGATAACAGCTGAAGTTACTCCAAATGTATCCAATTCAGAAAAGACCAATAACGAGGGATACCCTAATGTCTCCACAAGGTCAATAACTACGACAGTCCGGTTAAATGATGGTGAGACGCTTGTACTGGGGGGGTTAATCAAAAACCAGGAAACAGAGTTTAATTACAAGATCCCGTTTCTGGGCAGTCTTCCAATAATCGGAGCACTGTTTCGCCATTCAGGCAAAAACAGGATTAAATCCAACCTTGTAGTCTTTATTACTCCTCACATAGTTACCAAAGATGATCATGTAGACCTTGAAAGGGAACTTGAAAAGTATGATATTCACAACAAAGATTTTATAGAACGTCAAATATACAAGGGTGTACAGAAAATCAGGAAAAGGATAAATAAAGAAAACGATAAAGAAGAGGTTATCGACAGTCTGCATAATGATGAATCTCAGCAGATTGAAGATGATAAAAAAATAAAAAAAACAGAACAAAAGCAGAAAACAGCCGATAAAAATTCAAAAGAAAAGCATGAAGATGAGGCTGTCATTGAGGAAAAGGATAAAAAAGGTCTGCCAGTCAACAATACAGAAAAAACACAGGATACAACTGAAGTAGATAACAAAAGAAATTACAGACGTTATATGGCTCCACGGGATTCATCAAAGAGTTGATTTTTATGAAAAAAATGAGAGGTATGGTACCATCCCATGATGGATCTTATATTCAGGCTACAGCAGGACAATCAGCTTCAGGATGGAAATTTCTTGGCTGTAAAACGCTTGCCTGGAACCAGAGATATGCGGGAGTATTTAAAAGCAGCGGAACCCATTTAGGTGTCTGCTGTAACTGGGTTCGAACAATGCCTTCCGAACAGGAAGGATTTGCATTTGCGAAATCGGATGCTGGCTTTTTTGCTTGTACCCAGAGTTTTGGCCTCGAAATCCATAAAGAGATTCTTCAAAACAATCTTCTTGGAATATATCCGGATGATGTTTTCATGTGTACGCTTCCTCTTTATATGGGTACAGACAGATCAGAGTCATTTTTGTCGGTATTTTCAGAAAACAACATCAACAAAACAGCTTTAATCATTGACAAAAAACTTGCGTCTGTATTTATCGTTCCGGAATCTTACCCGGTTAATCTGTTCCTGAAACGCATCAAATATTACTGGCAGAATGTTTCTGGTTCAGATTTACCCGAAACTGTTTACCTTTTCAATGATCAAAATTTTGACATAGATAACAGTTTTTCAATCAGGAATATTTTATTACCTGTTAACGAGCCTTCAGAGATCAAAGCTATGGGTTTAGCATTTTGTGGAATGTATAATACGATACCTCAGATAAGTGGTCCGACAGAAGCGAGCAGATTCAGAAGATTTCGTGCAGCATCACTTGGTGTTTGTGCATTATTAATAATAATTATTGCACTTACAGGAGGTTTTTTTCTGTTACTTAATAACCGGCATGAGATAAAAGCTGATGAATACGAAAAGGAATATCGTAGTATTCTGGCCAATGACAGTGAAATCAGGGGAATTATCAGTGACGGCGAGAAACTATCCAATAAACTGTTAAGAATCAGTAAAATTTCTTCAAGCCCCACCACCTGGGGACGTTTTTTGTATTTACTTGGGAGTATCAGGCCGGACAAACTTTATTTTGAAAAGCTTGGTTCTGAACCTCTGTCAGATACGAACGACAAAATCAGGGTAGCTTTGGCAGGATGGGCAGAGAGTGAAATTATTGTAACAGATCTCATTAAGAAACTTAATTCATCAGATTTAATTACACATACATCACTGTCATCCATGGAACGTGATGAAAAGCAGCAGAATTTGTGCAGGTTCAGAATAATATGCATGTTAAAGTTATTGAATCCCTGAAACGGGAATCTTTTGCAATATTTATTGTCTGTCTTGCAATATTTATAAGTATTGCAGGCTTAGTCCATTTTGTACTGCCTTCATACCATAAAATGAACCATAGCAGTCATAAGCTGGCCACTTACCATGATCTGATTTCATCAAAAGACGGCTACTCAAAAATAAAGCAGGAGATTGAAAAGAAGAACAAAATATTAACCGGGCGTCTTGAAGCCTTGTCTGCCGCCGCATCCGGCTCACAGGATCTCTCTTTTTATCTTGAAACACTCATAGGCAAAGCTAAAGTATCGGATATTCAATTTGTAAAGATGCAGCCTCAAAATGAAACCAGAACTTCGGATTTTATTCTTTGTCCCGTTGTTATTAATCTGACAACAAATTATCATGCGCTCGGGCAATTTGTTTCTTCCATAGAAAAACTCCCGCACATGTTCAAAGTTGAGCGTCTGGCAATGGAATCTACGGCTTCAGGAAAACTGGAAACAAGGATTCTGGTTACATGCTATATCCCTGCCATGGAGGAAAAATGAACAGTGACAAAAGCACAATTTCCTATCTGATGCTTGCAGCAGCCTGTTTGCTTCTGTACTCAGGATTCTCCATGATCGACGAAATTCCTTCTCAATTAAAGAAAATTAATAAAATTATCAGGAATGAATTTTCTCCATTAAAATCAGATAATTTTGAATTGATAGAGCGGGCACTTGCTTACAAAACGAATGATTCCAGTTTTACATATACAGGAGATTTCGAAAATCCTTTTCGCAGTTTTATTCAGAAACAGAAAAAAAACAGTGGAAAATCTGCGTCTTTACCGCAACGCACGCAACTTTTTCTCAAAGGAATTCTTATCAAAGAGAAACCTCTTGCCATACTTGAAGATCAGAGGGGTGAAACCTATATTCGCAGTATTGGAGAAACTGTAGAGAATCAGAAAATTATCAGCATAAGTGAAAATCGGGTTACACTCAGGGATCTCCGGGGTACTTATGAACTTTCTGTTGAAGGAGAATGAAATTGTAAAGGTTAAGAATAAAGCAAACCGTGGAAGTGTTCTACCGCTTGTTCTGTTTTTTTCATCTATTGCATTTATTACGGTTTTCTCTTACATTCTGCATCAGATGAGTATAGCCAAACCATCACTGCGTTCCCCATCAGCATACCAGGCTCTTCTTAACGCCCGTTCCGGTATTTACAAAGGATTTGCCGTATACGTGGATTCCTCGCTTCAGGCCGATACACTGAAAACGATTTCAACGCTCGATTCACTTTTCAGTAGTGGTCTATTTGACAGTAATTCAATAACAATCAGTAATAATATTGGTTCCGAACCATCGGAACTGGATCTTTTTACATCCGACTCTTTTGGCGGCTGCGAAGTATCTATTGAACCGTCGGGCAGTTTCCTCCTGTTACGATCAACAGGACGATACAGGGATATTGAACGCGTGGTTGAAGCTAAACTTGGCAGCAAATTACCGGCATTTCCAGATACAGTCCTTGTTTACCATTCCGATTATGAGTGGGAAGGTCCGGAACCAGACGGCATACGAGTCCATAAAGAAAAGGAAAATGATGCTCAATCTCCAATCCTCCAGAATCTTGTAGCCGATTATGATTACAAGCTTGCTGAAGTTGACAGTATACTTATTGACCCGCCGCTTACAATCATGTCTTCAGTTGACCTCAAAAAGGTTTCCGATACAGTTAACGGTTCTTTACTTATTGACGGATCTTATGTGCCTGTAAAATGGAAAGACAGCAGGGAAATAATTGTCAGGGGTGATGTTCAATTTACCGGGGATGTCAACATTGACGGCATAAGTTTTATTGCAGCCGGCGAAATAAGAATTCTAGACAAAACAGAAGTATGTAATTCATCACTCTATTCTCAAAGTCGTATCTTTATGGGTGATTTCTGCAGATTCAAGGGAGATGCCCTCGCAAAATCGAGTATAACTGTATATGGTAATGCTGTTGTTCATGGAAAAAGTACCCTGGTTTCTTCCGGATCGTCTTTAAATACAACAGACACACTCCCCTACTCCATATTTCTGGGAGACGAGGCCAGTATTGACGGAGTATGTATGGCATTGTCGAATCCAGGCGGTATAAAAACTGATCATGGAGTAGTTATTACCGGTATATTATGGGCAAATGGAAAAATATGCCATCGTGGTAAAATGCAGGGGCTTGTGCTTGCATCACAAGTTATAGACTGTGATGCTGCTGCATCGGCATTGACACCCACTACTCCGGTAGATTCATCCGGAGCAACCATTGAGGATCATAAAAACTCTTTGCCAGGCAAGCTTTCGGTTCTTGGAACTATCAATGAATACCGTATTCCCTTCTACTCCGGAACTCCTTCAATAATAGACTGGAAGGAGCACGGATTTTGAAACCTGAGCATGAAAACGGATTTACTGTTCTTGAAGTACTTGTAGCGGTTTTCATTTTCAGTTGTGTTACCGCTGCACTCCTTAAAGCCACCGGTTCTGCAGACAGAATCAGATCCAGGTCTTCAATCGTTCTGAATGCCCGTCTTCTGGCAGAAAATGAGTTTGGGCGTATCAGTAACATTGCCTCAAAACAGGAAACAATAAATGACAGCAATTATACAGCAACCGTAAATGGAAAAGAGTTTGAAGTACAAAGGCATATTTTAGTACCCGAGCAATTTTTATGGGGCAGCGTGTCCCAGGACAGATCAACATCTCTTGTGGAAATAGAACTGGTTATAAAAGCTAAATCCAGCCTCCAAAAACCTGTTCGCTTTAGAATGATTCAGGGGTATTCATGGTAAAAAAGCTTTCCCTTTGCTGCAAACGTGGTTTTACAGTTATAGAACTTATAACAGCACTCGCACTGTCGTCTATTGTTATCAGTTCTGTGTACTATTTCTGGAATTTTCTCAATAAACATGTTTATACCCATTCCAGACATGCACAAGTTGAACAGGAAGCTCATCGTGCAGCGCAGCAAATTTTTTCCAGTATCAACAAATCTTCAGAAATTATCGAATGGGATCCTCAATCAATAACATTCATATCCACTTCAGGTGATACCAATAAATACCTTTATGACAGTGATTCTTTGAGATATAACAGGTCGGCGATGCAATTTTCCAATAAAGGATTAAAGGTATATTCTTTCAATCTCAGGGATATTGATGAGAACATGATCAATGAATCACAGCACCTCTTTCTCGAATTGTCAATTGTTTTTTTGCACAACGAGAGAGATACTGTAACAATTGAAAAAATCATCCGGTCCACAAAGCCAAAAGAGGAAGCTCAATCATTCTGGTAATGAAATACCTGATTCCAGGATTAACCTTTTTATCCTTTTTCATCAATTGTAGAGTAACAGTATTTAATTTCACCGTAATAGATAGAATGATAATCTTTTAACGGGTACAGATGTTTATAGGATTCAATCAGAAGTGAAGGGTCCATTTCAGATTTATAAACAATTTTACATTCAAAGTGAATACCGGGAGTATTAATAATTGGTGTAGTCACTTTTTGACCCGGAAATATCTCAAGCTTACATTTTTTAAATTTATCTATGTCTTTGCCGGATTCCGTACCACAAATATTCAATGCTTTAGACATATCAGTCATGGGAACACTTACGGTGAATTCTGATGCACGTTCAATTATTCCGTATGTATGGCGGGATTTTCGCACCATTATTGTCATCATATCCCTGCCCCACAAAAAACCCAATGATGCCCATCCTATTGTCATTACATTCAAATCATCTCCGGCCTGTACGGTGAGAAATGCGCCTTTTCGAATCTGCTGTATAACTTTTTCAGAAACAGCCATGTGGTCAATGTTATGCATAGATTACACTCCAGTTGTTGTTTCTTTCGTACTTCTTGGCAAAATATAATTTATGGCGATGTTGAAATGAAGTATAAAAAAGGCCATTTCTACTCTTCAAAAGTCTCTTATCGTCAGCCGCAGATTCTTATCCAGTGTGCCATCAGGCATCATCCAGTCCGGATGAGGTTCCCCTCGTTCTTCCATTATATATCGTACACACTTTTTCGTTCCATGGCAATAATCCCTCACCCATTCAACGTTGATTAACCCTTTTTCGTAATACCTTTTAATCGGGCAAATTTGATACCACTTACACTCTTTTGTTCTTTTCATTTTATCACATTGCAATATGTTTTTTCTGTAGCTAAATAACCGTCTGCAATATATGAATGGATTTGCCAAAAACCGGGAATCCTGAGGCCCAAAACCAGTATCCATCTGCTGTACAGTCATTTTTGCACCCCGTTTACCTGATATAAAAAGCGGATATGCAATCATTACGAGATCAGTTTTCAACTGGTCTTGTTTCAGATGATTCAAGCATTACGATATGTGGTGTGCCACCATGATTATATATTTTCACATGAACATCAAAACATTCAAGTATAATTTCTCTGGTCAAGACATCCTGAGGTACACCCATTTTAAATATGCAACCTTTGTGCATTAAAATAATTTTATCGGAAAAAGCTGCTGCAAGATTCAGGTCATGGATAGCCTGTATTGATGTTATTTGTTTTTCTTTTGCAACAGTTCGTATGAGGCGCATAATCTGCAATTGATGCTTTAAGTCCAGATTGTTAGTTGGTTCGTCAAAAAGAAGTACATCGGCACCCTGGGCAAGAGCACGCGCAATCAATACCTGCTGCTGTTCACCACCGCTGAGATGGCTAAAGTACCTTTGCGAAAAATCGGACAACTCCATATCTGCAAGAATACGTGCCACAATCTCTTCATCCTGTCTTGTGTACCGGACAGGTGAATGAGGAAATCTCCCGGTAAGTACAACATCAAACACTGTTGTCGGGAAGAGATATTCACTTTGCTGTGAAAGATACCCTATTTTTTTTGCCCGCTCTATTTGTGATAACCGTCCTGTCATTTTATCATTTATATACACATTCCCTGTGGCTGGTTTTAAAATGTGATTGATACATTTAAGGAGTGTTGATTTCCCGGCTCCATTTCTCCCGACAACAGAGACTACTTCACCTTTGCTGATATTACAGTTCACATCGGAAAAAACCGGATGTTTTTCATATTTAAAGGAAAGACCGTTTATACGCAGATCTACCATGCCCTGTCCTTCTGTTTTTTTATTATCAGATAGAGAAGAATCGGGCAACCTGTAAAAGAGGTAATTATTCCTGTGGGCAGGACTGCCGGTTCAATAATTTTCAATGCCAGCACATCAGAACCAAGAAGAAATACAGCACCGAAAAGCCCTGATGCGGGCATAAAATATCGAGCGTCATTACCAATAAGAAGCCGCACAATATGAGGAGATACAAGCCCGACAAATCCTATCATACCGGTAAAGCATATAATTGATGCTGATACAAGAGAGGTGAGTACAAGTACAACGATTCTTGTCCTTTCCACATTCACCCCCAGCCCCTTCGCGCTTTCATCACCTGCATTAAGCACATTGAGCTTCTGATTCTGCATGAAAAGCAACGGAACCGTGATCAGAAGTATTATTGACAATGGTACGATATCGTCCCATGAAGCACGTCCCAGATTACCCATTGTCCATAGTGAAAGGGATTTAAGGTCCTCAGAATTCGAAAAGTAACTCAAGAGTGTCGATAAGGAAGAAAAAATAAAATTCATTGCAATACCGGCAAGAATAAGCATACCATAACCACAATTGCTTAAACGTGAAAGGAGAAAGACAACAAAACATGGCAGCAGTGAAAAAACAAACGCGTTTCCGATAAGCATGTATTTCCCACCAGTAATACTAATACCGGAAATGATCGCCAGCCCGGCTCCAAATGCTGCTCCCGATGAAACTCCAAGCGTAAATGGACTCGCAAGCGGGTTCCTTAATATGATTTGCATTTGCATACCTGTAATGGCAAGACCAAATCCACAAAGCAGGGCAAGTATTATTCTGGGCAGCCTTATATTAAAAATTACCATCTGTGCTGTTGGTTCAACCTCAAATCCGGTATTAAAAAAACTGTTTATCAACACCCCGACGATATCACCCAAACTGTACTTGATTGGTCCGATACCAAGCCCGGTAATACCCAATATGACTCCAACAATCAATAACAGAAAAATAAAAACTGATTTTCGTGCGATCGCTTTACGATACTTTAATTGTATAATTCGGGATTTCATATCTGTTACCAGCGGTATAGTTCCAGTTCTTCTGCCATAGTCGTATAGAGACTGTCTTCTCCATAAAACCGTTTGAAAATTTTATTCCCCTGTTCCTCAACATCCAGATCAGCAAAAAGCCCGGGGTGAAAAAGCTTTGCCATGTATAAAATCTGTACGAGTGCACGCTGATGAGGCCACCAGTTGCAAAAAGCTGTTGTATAAAAAATTTTTTTGTTCTTAACCGCATCGACAGTTTGCAGAAATGACTTGTCAATTACATTTTGTATAGTCACCGGTATCGGAGAAGTTGTTCCGTTCTGGTGCCATTTCTGAGGTTGATATCTGGAAATAAATATAAACTCAGGATTCCAGTTAAGTATATGTTCCCGCGAGACCAGAATACCGCGTTCCCCTTTTGAAAAGTTAGTGGCTTCACGGGCAACATTTATTCCCCCGGCAAGTTCTATCGGATCAAATTCACATACAGTATTCAGAATATCCCCTGTCCAGCTTGTCCAGGCAAAATATACACGAGGTCGGGAAGTATCTGGAATTTTTGTTGTAACAGTAATCACCGGTTTCAATACAGAAGAGATAAAGGTTTTAAGACTGTCAGCCTGTTCTTCCAGCCGAAGTGCTTTGCCGATAATATCTATTTGCCGGTTGAACGTCTCCAGCATGGATAAATTATCTGAAAATGAAACAGCCACAACAGAAGCATCAGTTTTGCTTGTGAATGTCCCTATATCGGATTGCGATGCGAAAATGAGGTCGGGATTCAATGAAGCTATTAATTCAATATTTGCTCCAAAAGGTCCGATATCCGGCAACTGCCCAAGCACTCCATTGCATCCGTATAACTCTTCAGGCAGAAGACAGGTGTGAGATATTCCAGCCAGTTTATCGCACCCGCCCAATGCTGCTATCAAACGTGTATACATTGTAAAAGGTGATATAACCCGGTTTACCCGCGCAGGTATGCATACTGTCCTGCCGGCAGCATCTATAAGTGTATCGCAAACTGTTTTTCTTTTTGAGTTGTAATCTGCCTTTCGGTTACCACATCCAGTCAGCAGAAATACTACCAGCACCAGCAAGTATCCTGGAAAGCGCAGTTTCATACCCGTACTGCATTTCCTGTCGTTATACCGGATCCAAGCACCATGTGAAACTCTTCCTGTGAACATGTTCTGCAGATCGGTTTTCCGTTACGAAACCCTGCTTTTGTCTCCATTACCTTTTCTGCACAAACACAGCATTCCTGCGAATCGAATATGGGTGCAAATGACAACCCTGGTACATCACATTCTGATACAGTGAAAACATCCTCATCCGGCTGGCTGATTACAGCAAACGAACGCTGTATCGACAGCACTTTCAAACGTTTGTTTTCAACAACGGAAAGTTTTTCCCTGCGTTTGACTGCCTTGTCGAACAATTCCTGAGCTTCCCTTTGCATCTCTTCACTTCCGGTTTTTATTTCAAAAGATTTAACACACAACCGAACCGCTTCATCAGATCCTCTCCGATAAAATGTAACAGCAGTCTTTCCAAGATCCTTGTAGACAAGTGCATTATTTCCAAAGGAACATCCTGACGCGAATTGAATACCGTCAACAAAGCAGTTGTTACATTCAACAACAGCCATGATTTCTTCCATGCCGCTGTTGTCTGAAATTCCAAGCCTGGAAAAAGCGACCTCAACTGCTTTTACACCAAGTGCAAGCCCGACACAGTAATGCCCGTGTAACATTCCAGCCATTTCAAGAACCTGTGAAGTATCTTTTTTCAACAACAGTTCATGAATTCTTTTCCGTGGATTAAGTAAATTTTCAGTAATTTGTATCACCCATATACCCCCAGTATTATTGCTGAACAGACCATAACATCCGACCAGTACATCCCTTAACAGAGTTTCGAACAACACCATTTCGGGCATGTTGTCTCAAGCATTCTTCAATTATATTTCGTATTTTATCAGATGCTGGTTTTGAATCCTCAGATAAAAATACAGTATAGAAATCCAGCAGTTCTTCGACAGTTTTGTTTTGTGTCCATTGAACAGGTGTGAAACTGCATTCAGGATAGAATCCTGATGTAACCAGCAGGTTAAGCGCAACCATGAAATTCCCCACAAAAGTATAAGGTCTTTCGGGTTTCACGGTCTGGACAATCTGTTCGTGAAGAGAGTTTTTGCGAGGTCCAACCCACCCACTAAACCAGCATAACTTTCTGCTTGCCTTGACAAGCTTAAAAAATGTGTCTGGAGTAATTACTGCAGGGGTCATGTTGGCAAAAACGAGATCAAATGCGGAAATGAATCTTTTTTCGACAAGGTTTAGCGAACACCAATCCGCTGCGAATGCAGTTACGCGCTCTTGAATTGATTCTGGCAATTCATCTTTTAATCTCTGGATCATTTTTTCAGAAATATCAATACACACAACATTTGCACCCCTTTCTGCAAAAGCTTTTGCATAATACCCCGGTCCGCACCCTACATCAAGTATCCTGGAATTATTGAAACAAAAGCCTGCATTTTCAAGCTTTGATATTACTTCTTTGATGCGTTTATCATTGTCATTTTTATCATTATGCTTACAGTAATTTGCAGCCATGGCATTCCATGTTGCTTTGGTACTGTATCCTGAAATTACAGTATTGGCACCATTTATCAAACTCCATTGCTCTATCCAGTATTCCGGACTCGAAATATTCATTTTTTCTTTCATAAATCAGGATTTTCTTCTGTATCTGACACACACATAACACCTGAACCGTTAAGCTGCCGTCCATCAAGAAGTATCAGAAAACGGGATTCGTCAAATCCACGTAGTGTTACACTTTTGCCTTTTCCCGAAAAAGGTGAACTTCGTTTAACATCAATACCAGCAACATTTGTTAGTAAGCCATCTATGGAATTTGATTCACTGGCACGATAAATCAGGGAAGAATCGAGACAATCATACTCTATAATGCGTTGTCTGGTTACTGTCATTGGCTGCAATTCAACAAGATCTGTGGAATCTTTAGCTGTCGAGGTTAAAATAAAAAGTCCCGTTATCATAAATGCGTAGTGTAGTTTGTGATAACAGAAAAACATAATACTCTCTTCGTTTAAGAGTGAGGTTCAAAATCCATAGTAACACGAATATAATTATTGTGTTATATACGTGGAAAAAATGTTTTATCGGTTAATGATGAACATATTCAGAGTATATGGAAATACACAAATTCGTTTTTTTTATGTGTGAAATGTATGCTCATGAATTAATTTTGATTTATTAAGCATCTTTAAACACGAAATAATCAAAAAGGAGTTGCCTGAAAGCAACACATTATAAGATAAGACCGGTCTGGTAATATCTGAACATGTAAGGATTATACTAATGAAACATCTCCTCCAGGTTTTTCCACACTCCAAACGTTACCTTTTTTCTTTTTCAGAACTTTCTTTTATCCCTTTTCTTAATGCTTCAAATCCCCAGAACAGCCATATTTTTTTTCTACAGATACAATTTCACCGGTTTGAAAATTGGTGTAATAACAGTTTTTTTGTGTATTTACTTCCTGAAATTGAAAGGAAATCAATATTATGAAAACCGTTGACGCAAAAGGGCAGGCTTGTCCTAAACCACTTATAATGACTAAAAAAGCCCTTTCCGAGATCTCACCTGGCGAACAATTGAGTATTATTATCGACAATGTAACCTCTTGTGAGAATGTAATCCGATTCCTTTCCGATAATGGCATGAAACCGGAAAGTACACAGCAGGGCGATGTTTTCACAATTACGGTCAAAAAAAAGGACCAGACGCTTGTTCAGCCAGACGCAGCTTCATACTGCACAGCACCTCCCAAAAATCATATTATCGTCTTTTCAAAAAACAAAATGGGACAGGGTTCAGATGAGCTTGGAGAGATTCTGGTTCAGGCTTTAATCAACATTATTGATGAAGTGACCCCATTGCCTTCACACCTTGTTTTCTATAATGGCGGAGTTTTCCTGACATGTGCAGACTCTCCACTTGTGGAAACATTGAAAAATCTTGAGAAAAAAGGTGTTACCATTCTTGTGTGTGGAACATGTGCAAAGCATTTCGAAAAAATGGAAGAGATAGCGGTTGGAACCGTTTCGAACATGTACACTATTCTCGAAACAATGACTGAAGCCGGACATATAATTCAACTCTGAAAAGGAAAACTGTACGATGTCATTTGACCTGCTAAAAACAGTAGAATACGGCGGTTGTTCCGCGAAACTGCCGCCAGACCAGTTAGCCGATGCACTTGCCGGACTGACGCATACAAAACATGAAAAACTTCTTGTTGATATTAACACACACGACGATGCCGGTGTATGGAAACTGACAGATGATATTGCCCTGATACAAACTACCGATTTTTTTCCTCCGATTTGCTCTGATCCATATGAGTTCGGGCAAATAGCTGCCGCAAATTCTTTAAGTGATGTGTATGCAATGGGAGGAAAACCAATTAATGCACTGAACATTGTGATGTTTCCACAGAACCGTATCGGGCTTGACGTTTTAAAAGAGATTCTGCGTGGAGGTATTGATAAAGTAAATGAATCCGGAGCAGTTATAGTTGGCGGCCACACAATTGATGATTACCCGCCAAAGTATGGTCTTGCGGTTACCGGAATAGTTCATCCTGATGATTTGACAACCAATGCCGCTGCCCGGGCTGGTGATTTTTTGATACTTACCAAAGCAATTGGAACTGGTGCAATTGTAGCCGGACACCGCATTGAAGAAGGCACCGAGAATGGATATCGCCAGGCATTGGAATCGATGAAACAACTGAACAGTGCTGGAGCTGAAGTGATGAAAAAACACGAAGTGCGATCTGCCACAGACATAACAGGATTCAGCCTGCTTGGGCATGCAATGAAAATGGCAAAGGCAAGTAATGTGAGTTTCCGGATCTTTGCTAAAGATGTACCGTTACTTGATGATGCTTACCGGCTTGTTGAAATGGGTTGTATCCC
>Ga0079223_10000492_pt1 | contig 20245 bp, 17 predicted proteins | sample Stecom2011_FD_75072 | JGI IMG/M metagenome (GOLD analysis project Ga0079223, IMG submission 75072) | Agricultural soil microbial communities from Utah to study Nitrogen management - Steer compost 2011 | ecosystem: Environmental > Terrestrial > Soil > Agricultural land | place: USA: Utah...
ACCTTTGCTCCCCAAAAAACAAGGCCGGGAAATCCCGGCCTGCTAATCCTATTCTTCGCTTTCTTCCTTTTTATGCGTTTCAATCACTTTTTCAGCAATATTAGAGGGAACTTCCTCGTAATGGGAATATTTCATGGTAAACTCGCCTCGTCCCTGGGTCATGGAGCGCAGGTCTACAGGATACCTGCTCATCTCTGCCAAGGGAACTTGGGCCCTGATGATTTGATTGCCATCATCCTGGGGATCCATTCCCATAATCTTGCCCCTGCGAGAATTCATATCTCCCATGATGTCACCCATAAAGTTCTCGGGCACCGAAACCTCCACATCATAAATTGGCTCTAATAATATGGGTTTAGCCTCCATCATGCCCTTCTTGTAGGCCAGGGAAGCTGCAACTTTAAATGCCATCTCCGAAGAGTCTACGCTGTGATAGGACCCATCCAGCAAGGTAGCCCTGATGTCCACTGCAGGGAACCCAGCCAGGACACCTTCCTCCATGGCTTCGACAAGTCCCTTTTCTACAGCAGGGATATAGTTGCGTGGAACAGCACCGCCAAAGATTTCATCGACAAACTCAAACTGTTCTCCCCGGGGCAAGGGCTCAAACTTGACAACAACATGCCCGAATTGGCCTCGTCCACCGGATTGTTTTTTATGCTTGCCCTCGACCTGGGCAGAACCCTTGATGGTCTCTTTGTAAGGAATTTTGGGTTTAATTAACTCTACATCTACCCCATATTTTTTCGCTAAACGGCTGACGATAATCTCCAAATGGGTATCTCCCATGCCATAAATCAATGTCTGCTTGGTTTCGGAATTGCGTTCAACTTGGAAGGTGGGATCCTCCTCCAAAAACCTTGTCAGGCCAGAACCCACTTTTTCTTCGTCATTTTTAGACTTAGGCTCCACCGCAAAGGACGCCATGGGGACAGGAAACTCTATACCCTTAAGTAAGTATTTATCTCCTTTGACGCCCAATGTATCGCCTGTGGATGTTTCCTGTAATTTGGCAACTGCAGCTATATCTCCAGCAGAAACCTCATTGACTGATATCTGATTCTTGCCCAGGAATAGCGAAATCTGGGCAATGCGCTCGGTTTTTTCCTTGCTAAGGTTCTCTACATGGGAATCGGAGGTGATTTTACCGCTGTATACTCGAAAAAAACTGACCTTGCCCACATAGGGGTCTGCCATGGTCTTAAAAACCAGGGCGCGGAGAGGTTCATCCGGTCCAGCCTTGATTTCTACAAGCTCTTCACCTTGGAGGGCATGGGTCTTTTCTACAGGCAACGGAGCAGCATATACTAAGAAATCTAGGAGCTGGGGAATCCCTATTCCTTTGGTGGCCGACCCGCAAAGCACTGGAAAAAATTTTCCAGACCGTACCGCTTGCTGAATGCCATTGCTAATTTCCTCCGGCGTAAGCTCTTCCCCTTCCAGGTATTTCATGGTGAGCTCATCGTCACTCTCGGCGGCTATTTCCACTAGCTGTTCCCGGTATTCCTCGGACATATCCTTAAGTTCGGCAGGAATTTCGGCTTCCTGGAATTTGTCTCCGGAAAAAGTTATTGCCTTCATCTTTAACAAATCAACTATTCCTTGGAAGCTGTCTTCTTTGCCGATGGGCAACTGGATTGGCACTATGTTTGCATCAAACATTTCTCTGGCTTGAGTTAGGACTTTATCAAAATTGGCATTTTCCCTGTCCATTTTATTGATAAAGCAAATCCTGGGCAGGTTGTTTTCTGCTGCCAACTTCCAAACCTTTTCTGTCCCAACCTCAACTCCGGATACGGCACATAGGTTGATTAAGGCGCTCTCCACAACGCGCAAGGAGCCAATAACTTCTCCCACAAAGTCAAAGTATCCAGGGGTATCAAGTATGTTCAATTTGCAATCGTTCCACTCAACCGGTGCCATGGCAGTACCAATGGTAATCTGCTTGCGAATCTCGTCGGCATCAAAGTCGGTGGTGGTAGTTCCATCTTCTACCCTACCCATACGCTGGATGGCTCCGGAGAAATACAGCATGCCTTCAGTCAAACTTGTCTTTCCGGCGCCACTGTGACCAATGATACTGATATTGCGAATCTTTTCCGTTGAATAGTTCTTCACAACAATCTCCTCCTCACAAATTGCCAGCTCCGCTCTACTGCTCTATACTTTCGACTAGAACGAATTAAATTCCTGCCGTCTGGAAAAATTATAAGATTGGTTTCAGGCCTTTTACCGCTTGGTCCAGGGTCTGCCTAGGGATATCTTCCAACCAAGCTGGAACCCGAGGATTCTGCATATACCTGTCTAGGGTATAATAGGTGGGGTCAATTTTATTTTGTAATGCATCCCATTCCAAGGGAGCGGAGAAGGAAGGCACAACTCGGGGACGCAGGCTAAATGCAGATACTATGGTTTGTTCCCGGGCATTTTGCATATAATCTAAGTATATTTTCCCTTGACGCTTATTTCTGCTCCTCTCCAAGGTGGTCCATTGGGGAAACTGGCGGTTTATAATCGTGCAACACGCAAAAACAAAATCTCGCACCTGCCTATATGTGTATGCTGTCACCAAGGGGACAAAGACCTGCAAACCGGTGGAACCAGATGTTTTTGCTCTACCCTGCAAGCCCAATTCTTGTAACAGCTCGCCAATACCCAATGCAACTTGACGCACTTCTTCTATTCCATATTTCTCCATGGGATCCAAATCAAACACTGCAAAGTCAGGGCTATCCAGTGTTTTGACACTGGATAGCCAGGGGTGGAACTCTATTACACCTAAATTAACAAGCCAAACAAGTGTTGGAATGCTGTCCACCAAAACATAGCTGGTCTCTTTGCCATCTTTTCGTTTTACTGTATAGGTCTTTACCCAATCTGGGGCATTGACAGGGCAATTTTTTTGATAGAATCCTTTATTATGAGCTCCATTGGGGAAGCGCTGCATGGAAATAAGCCGTCCCTGTAGACAAGGTAAGAGGCGAGGGGACACTTTTATATAGTATTCCAGCATTTGGCCCTTGGTGGTTCCGGTTTTGGGCCAAAATATTTTATCCAGATTGGATACTCTAACCTGTTTTCCCTGTATGTCAAGATAGCTCAAATTGGCGTCTTTCCAAGGATATTTTTTTTAACACTGGGGCCCGTAAAGTGAGGGAATCTGTCCATTCCATAAACTCAACTTCGGCCTCTATCAGAGGACGAACCCAGTACCAATTTTGCTGTTGTTTCTGGACATTTACTTGGGGTTGAGGGACAGAGATTTGTTCCAACACTTGTTGCAACCCTTTTCTCTGTTTATTTCCCAAGCCACTGCCCACTGCACCGGCCAGAGTCAAGCCTTGGCCAAAATCCTTTCCCACAAGAAGGGAAGCCAATTGACCTTGCCGGCACACATAGCCAACTATGGGAAACTCGTCTTTTTTTTTGTTTTTTATTTTTTGCCAATATGACGATTTTCCCGGGACATACGGACTGTTTTCGGCCTTGGCCACTATTCCTTCCCACTCTCTCTGTTGGGTCAAAGCCAATAATTCTTCGCCATCGATAAAATTGTCGATGATAGAGATTGGCCCCCCAGGTAATTTAAGTTGAGATAATAAGTCTTGCCGTTGTGTCAGGGGCAGGTTGCGCAGATCCTTCCCAGCTAAAGACAATATATCAAATACCACATAAAATATTGGCGGTGCATGAGGACCGGGGTGGGATGCAAAGTTTCGTTTTAATATCTGATTAAAATTGGGTTTACCATCTTTAAGGGATACTATTTCCCCATCCAGAACCAATGGTTGTGAGGGCATATTTCCCAGGCAATTTAATTCGGGAAAGGACGATGTCTTGATTCTCCCCTTTCGGTTTTGCAATACCACCCTTCCCTCCGCAACAAAGGTTAGCATTCTGACACCGTCCCACTTAACCTGGTATATAAACCCCTCTTTATTATTAACCGTATCCTCCAAAATTGGCTCCATCACCCGGGTGTTTCCTGGGTGCATCAGCCCACATGACCCCGGCGGTCTTCTTTGGCAGGAGCTGGGGTAAATTTATCCTTTTCTATGGCATCTAAGCTCTTCTTAAGGGATTCCATCAAATCCACTACGCCCTGGGCGGGAGGAGCACTAATTTGCTCAGGCTCCTGCCCTTCGATTCGGGCCTGAATTACATCCATTAGAGCTTTTCTATACTCATCGGTGTATTTTTCCGGTTCAAAGGGTGCAGTCATCCCCTCAACCAATTGTGTGGCCATATCCAGTTCCCGCTCTGATACCTCCTGCTCAAAGTCTATTCCCGGCACGTCCCGGCGAGAGCGAACTTCATCCGGGAATTTCATCGTCTCCATTACCAATACATCATTGTAAATTCTAATGGCAGCCAAGGCTTGCTTAGATCTAATAACCACCTTGGCTATGGCAACTCTATTGGTGTCCTTTAAGGAGCTGACCAAAAGATTATAAGCCTTTGCGCCTGTCTCTTCGGGACCAAGATAGTAGCTCTTCTCATAATATATGGGGTCTATTTCCTCTAATTTGCAAAAATCCATAATATCTATGGTTCTGGTTTTGTTGACGGGGATGGACTCAAAATCCTCATCCCTAATTACAACAAATTTGTCCTTTTGGTATTCATAACCCCTGACAATTTCATCCCAATCTACCTCCTGCTGACAGTGGGGACAGACCCGTTGATATTTTAGCGGGGTGTTGCACTTGCTGTGCAGGTAACGGAATTTTACTGTTTTGTTTTCGCTGGCTGTGTACATCTTTACCGGAATATTCACCAGTCCAAAGCTGACGGCACCTTTCCATACTGGTCGCAACTGAATACCTCCCTGTTTCCTTTTCAATATCTTACCCAGGCAAGTGCCAAGTAATCGAGGGAAGCAAATTTTGGACATAAATATAGCCCGGAAAAAAATCCGGGCTTTACTTTTTATGCTCTTTTTACCCACAGGTTCATATCTTCAAAGTTACCAAATATATTACAGTTGTTGATTAAGCGACCTGTGAAGGTGTAACCGAGCTTCTTAAACACAGTATTGATGCCTGGGGAAAGGGCCCTGGCCAAAGAATACAACGACTCTATACCCCTGTCATTCAATTCTTCCTCCATGGCCGCAATAATGGTAAACATCAGTCCCTTGCCCCTGTATTCCGGCATAGATGCACAATCGGTTATTTCAGCATTGGACAATTTATAGTTGATGTCCGCGGAGGCGCTGCTGATTATCTTATCCCCGTGGGTTATCACCATAAATAGGTAATCATCGTCCATCAATTGCTCTACGTATTGAGGTTGGTTCAAGGGGAGGGGATAGGTTTTAAAAACCCTCTTGTACAAGGCTGATATTTCTGGAATATCTCCTTCTCTGGCTTCCCTCAAATGAAAATCCGGGTCGAGCTTAGGTCGATCTGTTTCTGGGTTAACCTTGGATACAACCTCCATTATCTCCGTTTCCTTGTCAAAGCTCATGCTGACCCTGCGCTCTTGAGTGTAGAATTTAGATAGGCAGTAGGCATGTTCCCCGTTAAAATAGTACTTAAACACGCCTTCCAAGACAAAGCCATAGGGCAATAGTTTCTCCCAATCATCTGGCCTTGCCTTGATAAATACCTTGCCAAATTCGTTCTTTTGTGCCAGATTGTCTAGAAACTTAACCATATCCTCGGTGGCCTCGGCCTGGTAATCAATTACCCGAATCCTTTTGTTATAGATGTCCAGGTAATATTTTACGAAGTAGCCCGGACCATCCATGGAATAATCAAGCCCATAGATGTCACCGTGCAGGGTGGTTGCAGTTTCTTTATCCAAGTACAGCTCCCTTATCTCCACCAAATTCCCCCTTATTTTCCTTCCTCTGTTTTTTCTTCGCTGACAACACTGGCTACGGCCACCACATGGTCGTTGGAATCCAGTCTAATCAGCTTAAGGCCCCGGGCATTTCTGCCTAAAATAGATATTTCATCCACCTTCTGTCTAATTAAGACACCGTTGCTGGTGACCACCATTAGATCATCACCGGGCTTGACAATCTTTCCTCCGACAACTTTGCCGCTCTTTTCGTTGATACCAGCAGCGATAACTCCTTTACCACCTCGGCTTTGGGCCCGGAATTCATCGGTTTGTGTGCGCTTGCCAAAGCCCTGCTCAGTAACAATCAGGACATGGCCATCCCGCTCTAAGGTAGCCATTTCCACCAATTGATCACTGTCTTCCAGCCGTATTCCCCTTACGCCCCGGGCTGTCCGGCCCATGTCCCGAACTTGGGTCTCATCAAATCTGATGGCCAGACCATTATTGGTGAAAAGCATAATCTCTTCATCTCCACCAGTCAAGCGGACACTGACCAATTCATCTTGGGCTTCCAATTTGATGGCAATGAGACCTGAGCGCAGGTTGGTATCAAATTTATCCAGACAGGTTTTTTTAATATAACCTGTGCGGGTAGCCATGACCAAGAATTTGTCAGAGGAGAACTCTTGGACTTGAATAACAGCACTGATGGTCTCCTTGGGCCGAAGGGGTAGCAGATTTATGATGCTAGTCCCCCGGGCTTGACGGCTGGCTTCGGGAATTTCATACACCTTTTTCCTGTATACTTGGCCCATATTGGAAAAGAAAAGCATATTTTTATGGGTTGAAGTAATGAATAGGTGATGGACAAAATCATCATCCCGGCGGACCAGGGCAGAAATACCACGTCCTCCCCGATGTTGACTGCGATAAGTGGTGACGGGCATGCGCTTGATGAAGCCTTGATGGGTTATGGTGATAACCACATCTTCATCGGCGATCAAATCTTCTACCTCCAGGTCACCATCTGTATTAACAATCCGGGTGCGGCGCTCATCACCATATTTTTTGTTTATTTCCTCCAACTCATCCCTTATCAGAGCATCTATTTTATTCGGGTCGCCTAAGATTTCTTTGAGCTTGCGAACCTTATCAGTCAAATCCTTGTATTCCTCTTCTACCTTTTCCCGTTCCAGGCCAGTTAACCGGTTGAGGCGCATATCCAATATGGCCTGGGCCTGAGTTTTGCTCAGGGAGAATTTCTTCATCAAGCCCTCCCGAGCTTCCTCAGCGTCCCTGGATTTGCGAATTAAGGATATTATAGCATCCAGATTATCCAAGGCAACCCTAAAGCCTTCCAGAATGTGGAGCCTATCCTCAGCCTTGCGCAATTCAAATTTTGTCCGACGGGTTATAATATCTCGCTGGTGCTCAAGGTAATGGTAGATGGTCTCCCGCAGGGACAAGACCTTGGGATGGCCATCCACCAGGGCCAGTATATTTATGCCAAAGCTCTGCTGTAATTGGGTGAACTTGTACAACTGATTTAGCATCACATGGGGATTGATATCTTTGCGTAACTCGATGACAACCCGAATTCCATGGCGATCGGTTTCGTCCCGGAGATCAGTGATTCCCTCGATTTTCTTTTCTCTTACCAAAGTAGCTATTTTTTCAATGAGCCTTGCCTTGTTGACCTGGTAGGGAAGCTCTGTGACTATCAGGGATTGCTTTCCGTTGGAGAGGTTTTCGATGCGTACCTCACCTCGCAAGGTAATAGTTCCCTTGCCTGTCTTATATGCCTTTTTTATGCCTTCTCTACCTAAAATTATTCCAGATGTGGGGAAATCAGGCCCCTTTATATACTCCATCAGCCCATCGTTGCCGATGTCGGGATTGTCTATCATGGCCCCAATGGCATTGATAACCTCGCCCATATTGTGGGGAGGAATATTTGTAGCCATTCCCACTGCAATACCAGTAGTGCCATTAACTAGCAGATTGGGGAAGCGGGCAGGAAGTACTTTGGGCTCCTTTAGAGACTCGTCAAAGTTTGGCGCAAAATCCACAGTATCTTTATCGATATCTGTGAGAATGATTGTGGCCAGTCTCTCCATGCGCACCTCGGTATAACGCATGGCAGCAGGTGAATCACCATCTATGGATCCAAAGTTACCGTGACCATCCACCAGGGGATAGCGATAGGAGAAGTCCTGAGCCATTCGGACCATGGTTTCATATAGGGCTACATCCCCGTGGGGGTGGTACTTACCCAAAACTTCACCCACTACCCGGGCGGATTTTTTGTAGCTTCGTTGGGGACTCAAGCCTAGTTCATTCATGGCATAGAGGATACGCCGGTGAACAGGTTTCAAGCCGTCCCTAACATCGGGCAATGCCCGGCTCATAATTACACTCATGGCATAGTCCATAAAGGACTGCTTCATTTCTGAACTTACTTCTCTGGATAAAATTTTACCGTGGGTAAACTCTGTCATGCTGCTCTCTCCTAGACATCAAGATTTTTAACAATGGAAGCATGCTCTTGAATAAATTCCCGGCGGGGCTCGACCTTGTCCCCCATCAGTACAGTAAACATCTCATCGGCTTTCATTGCGTCCTCCAAGGCGACCCGAATCAAAGTTCGGGATTCCGGGTTCATTGTGGTATCACTGAGTTGCTCGGCGTTCATCTCACCCAAGCCTTTGTAGCGTTGTAGCGAAAAACCGCTACGGCCTATTTTTTCTAAGTGGTTTTCCAGCTCCTGATCAGAATATAGATACTCCTCATTTTTACCTTTTTTCACTAAATAGAGGGGAGGCTGGGCGATATAAACATAACCTGCTTCCAACAGGGGCTTCATATATCTATAGAAAAATGTCAACAGCAATGTGCGAATATGAGCTCCGTCGACATCGGCATCAGTCATTATAATGATTTTGTGATACCTTGCCTTGGTCAAGTCAAAATCTTCACCGATACCAGTGCCCATGGCAGTGATCATGGTCCTAATTTCATTATTGGCCAGAATTTTATCCAATCGGGCCTTTTCCACATTGATGATTTTGCCCCTGAGGGGGAGAATTGCTTGGTTGCGGCGATCCCGACCCTGTTTGGCACTGCCGCCAGCGGAATCACCCTCCACCAGGAATAATTCAGCCATGCTGGGATCCTTGACTGTACAATCCGACAACTTGCCCGGCAGAGCCGATACCTCCAGGGCAGATTTGCGTCGGGTCAGTTCTCTTGCCTTGCGGGCAGCTTCCCGAGCCCGGGAAGAGGCGATGGCCTTTTCCGTTATTTTTTTGGCAAGGGAAGGATTTTTCTCAAGAAAGTAGGAAAGCTCTTCGCTGGTTATGGAGTCAACGATTGCCCTGACCTCGGTGTTCCCCAGCTTGGTCTTGGTCTGGCCTTCAAATTGGGGTTCGTGGAGTTTAACGCTTATCAGAGCTGTCAATCCTTCCCGAATATCCTCGCCGGTCAGGTTGGCATTGGCATCCTTGAGAATATTATTTTTGCGAGCATAATCATTGATACAACGAGTCAAGGCTATCTTAAACCCGACTTCATGGGACCCTCCCTCGTGGGTTTTGATGTTGTTGGCAAAGGAAAATATATTCTCCTGATAACCAGTTTGATACTGAAGTGCCAGCTCCACCACAACATCATCCCTGCGTCCTTCTATATGAATTGGGGTCTTGTGTAGAGGATCCTTATTTTTATTTAAGAACTCCACATAGGATTTTAAGCCGCCTTCAAATTTATAACTGTTGTTTTCGTCGCTATTCTCGTCGATGAAATTAATATGCAGACCTTTATTAAGAAATGCCAGCTCCCTAATGCGCTGGTTGAGAACGCTGTAGTCAAATTCAATGGTTTCGAAGACCTGGGGATCTGGGCGAAAGGTTACCTTGGTTCCGGTCTTGCTGGTCTTGCCGATGACTTTTACCTCGCTAGCCTTTACTCCTCGGTTATAGCGCTGGTGATGAATCTTGCCATCACTATAAACCTCCACTTCCAACCATTCCGAAAGTGCATTGACCACTGACACCCCAACACCGTGCAGTCCTCCGGAAATTTTATATCCTTCGCCACCAAATTTGCCCCCTGCATGAAGCATGGTCATTACAACTTCCAAGGCGGGTGTTCCCGTCCGGGGGTGAATTCCCACGGGTATTCCGTGACCATTATCCATGACAGATACGACGCTGTCGGGATGTAAAGTGATGGTGATTTTATCACATCTACCAGCCAGGGCTTCATCGATGCTGTTATCCAAAACTTCATAGACAAGATGATGAAGGCCCTTGGGGCCTGTGGATCCAATATACATACCAGGTCTCTTGCGAACAGGCTCCAAACCCTCTAAAACTTGGATTTGTTCAACATTATAATTGTCTTTTTTCTTCATTAATTTTCCCTCCGTATGCCTCCAGCACTACACGTAATTATACATTAAAATCCTATACCGTGAAAAAAAGGACGATTGGACTTTTGCCAACGCCTGACTAAAGTTGTTCGAGAAACTGGAACTAAATAGACAGCCCTTTTAGTAACAACCACTGCTTTGGTTTCACCATCAATCTTTCTAATCCTGGTATCCCAGCGGGCAGCATCAATGAACTCTTTAAAAGTTACAGTACTCCTCAACTTATAGTCAAATATTCCAACAACGTCATCGGCAAAAACAGAGACATCAGAACCTAGATGCAAGTACACCTGTATCAAACTCCTTCACTGATGCTACCAGCCTCAATTCGATAGGCTTTAAATTTTGTTTGGGAAGACAAAGGCTCCGCACTAGAGATAAAGGTCTGAATTCGGCCAGATAGGTATTCAAACAATTTTGCCTTTCTGATTTCATCCAGCTCTGATAGGACATCATCCAGTAGCAGCACCGGATACTCTCCGGTCTCAGATTTAAATAGATCTAATTCTGCCAGTTTCAACGATAAAATTGCAGTTCTCTGTTGGCCTTGGGAGCCAAATGTCCGGAGATCGGCACCATTAACCAGGAAAGTAAAATCGTCCTTATGTGGTCCTAGCATGGTGGACATATATCTTTGCTCCAGTTTGCTGACCTGGGAAAACATCTCCAAAATTTCCGTAGTTGAACTTCCAGGTTTGATGGACCATTTATACTTCAGGCTGAGATTTTCTCTGTTGTCGCTGAGCTTTCTGTGCTTTAGACGGGCCAATATGCTGAGCTTATCCAGATAGTCCTGGCGCATCTTGGCGATGGGGCCAGCCAATTCGGTCAGTTTTTTTGTCAAGACCTCCAACACCAGCTTATCTTGCTTTTTGCTCTTCAGCAGAGCATTGCGCTCTCGCAGCACCTTTTTATACTCCAAACTTGCGTGTCGATAAGAAGCATTGAGTTGTCCGATTTCCATGTCTAAAAACCTTCTCCGCCGAGCGGGTCCTCCCTTTACCAGGTACAAATCCTCCGGCATAAAGAATACTGCCGTAAGCACTTGGGATAACTCAGCTAAACGCTGAACAGGAATTCCATCAATTTTAGTTATGCGTCGACCATCCCGTGCACCACCCATTTCGATAAAGGTGTTCGCTTGGTCTGTATTTACCTCTCCCTTAAGGTAAAAGTAATTTCCGGCCCAGTTTATCAACTCGTCGATTTTTGCGGTCCGAGGCGATTGGCCGCAGGACAAAAAGTATATCGCTTCCAGAAGGTTGGTCTTACCCTGACCGTTATACCCTAAAAACAGGTTAATACCGGGTGAAAAAATGGTATTTTCCCCGGTATAGTTTCTCCAGCCTGTGATTTTAAGTGTTTTTAGATGCAATGCTGCCACCTGTTATGCTGTAAGATTCGTTGTTAACCATAATTATATCCCCAGGGTAGAGCTTTTTTCCCCTCTGAATAATTGGCGTGCCGTTGACTTTAATGGTATTTGTCTCGATAAATAATTTGGCTTGGCCGCCGGAACCGATAAAATCAGCAAGTTTTAGAAACTGTCCCAAGGTTATATGCTCTGTGCGAATCTTGATCTCCACTATACACTCCCCTAATTAAGAGATTCTCACTGGAAGTACCAGGTGTAGATAGTTATGGTCCTGAACGGGCCGAATCATACAAGGACTAAAGGGTCCTGTTAAATCCATATTAACCTGTTGGTTCTTTATATTGCGGAGACAGTCCAACAACAAGCGGACGTTAAATCTAATTTCCAGAGGCTCCCCTTCCACGGTGGCAGGTGCATAATCTTCAAAACTACCTATGTCTTGGTTGACAGCAGTGATTTTTATTCCCTGCCCATCAACTTCCAACATAACTAAATTATTTCCTTCCCGAGCAATTATCTCAGCCCGCTCCAATGCAGACAGTAGGGGCTGGGTTTCAGCAACCAAGGTAGTTTTAAAGTCCGATGGGATTATCTGCTGATAGGGAGGGTATTTGCCCTCTACCAAACGAGACGAGAGGATAATACCTTTTAAATCGAAAATAATATCAGTGCTGTTGAGATATACCGTCACCTTTTTCTCAAAGTCATCGTCTAATATCTTTACCAATTCCTGAACCGCTTTGCCTGGGATTATTGCCTTGACCTGGCCTTCATCGGTGGCTGGGGCCTGACGATAGGCCAATCTGTGCCCATCGGTTGCCACCAACTTTATTTTATCTGTAATTTCCAGCAGCAAACCAGTGAGCACTGGACGTACATCATCCCTGGCCATTGCTACTTCGGTTTGAGAGAGCATCTCCCTGAGCAAACCTTCTTCCACCGTAAATACTGTGGCATCTTCTTGAATCTCCGGAAGTCTCGGAAACTCCTCGGGAGAATAACCCGAGAGATCAAACTTGATATGTTCGCTGGATATCGTCACCGCCAAGGGGTTTTCTGTGGCAGTCTGTATACTTACATTACCGTCGGGTAGTTTACGTACAAATTCTGTCAGCAGCTTTGCTGGCAGGACAATGGAACCGTGTTCTAAGACTTGGTTCTCCGTTTGGCAGCGTATGCTAAACTCCAAATCTGTAGCATTGAGGATGAGACCATTTTCTCCAGTTTCCAATAGTACTCCTTTTAGAGTTGGCAAAGGTGATTTAATGGCTACAGCCCTTTGCACTAGGCTCAAGGCAGCTGCCAACACCTTTTTTTCACAGATTACATGCAAATTAATCCCTCCAAATTGGAATATTTCTCTGGGCTAATATATATAATAATAATTTGTACTAGTAATGGTAGTAAGGGGTGTGGAATTGTGGATACCCGCGTTCAGTTCAAGCCCCTGTGGATAAAAACCTGGGCATAAACCTGTTGATAAAGAATTGATTTGTTCCACACAGTCCACATATCCACAGAAATTAGGAGTGGAGCAGCTTCTTTATGGCCTCAACTTGATGAGCTATGTTGGGGCTTTTTTCTATCTCTGCACTAATTTTTTCCTGGGCGTGCATGACGGTGGTATGATCACGACCCCCAAATTCATCACCTATCTTGGGTAGGGACAAATCCGTTAGCTCCCGGCATAAGTGCATAGCTATCTGACGGGGATGGGCCACGGCCTTGGTTCTCTTTTTGGCTTTCATATCTTCGACCCTAAGATTGTAATAGTCTGCGACTACTTGTTGAATTTTTTCCACGGTGATGGGTTCATCCTGGGAATTGGGGACCAGGTCTTTTAGTGTTTGTTCAATTAATTCCTGATTTATCTCCCGCCCGGTCATGGAGGCGTATGCCTTGATGCGGGTAAGCCCACCTTCCAGCTCTCTTATATTGGTGGTAATTCTATTAGCGACCAATAATATATCCTCATCGGTAATGTTTATTTGCTCTAGGGCGGCTTTCTTGCGTAATATGGCGGCTCGGGTTTCTAAATCCGGGGTTTGGATATCAGTAATTAGGCCCCATTCAAATCGTGACCGCAATCTGTCTTCTAAAGTTGGGATTTCCCTGGGCTGACGATCGCTGGATATTATGATTTGTTTATTGCTTTCGTGAAGTGCATTAAAGGTGTGAAAAAATTCTTCCTGAGTAGATTCTTTCCCCGCCAAGAATTGAATATCATCGATGAGGAGGACGTCCACGTTGCGGTACTTGTTACGGAACTCATCGGTCTTATTGTCCCGGATAGAGTTGATGAAATCATTGGTGAACTTTTCGGTGGAGAGGTAGACCACCCTGGAGCCCGCGTAATGTTTTATAACGAAATGACCGATGGCGTTCATCAAGTGAGTCTTGCCTAAACCTACGCCTCCGTAGATGAAGAGGGGGTTGTAGGCCTTGGCCGGAGCCTCCGCCACTGCCAGAGCCGCAGCATGAGCGAATCTGTTGCTATTCCCTATAACGAAGGTTTCAAAAGTATATTTAGGGTTTAGCTGGGTAGATATAACTTCATCACGTCTACCCTCCCTGGTTGTGGTTGGATCCTGAGCCCCCACTATAAATTTTACATCCAGGGGATTTCCCGTTACTTCCAGCAACACATCTTTGATTAATTGGGCATACCTGTTGTCAAGCCATTCCTTTACAAAATCTGAGGGTACACTGACAACCACTGTGTCGCCTTGCACATCAATGGCCTCGGTCTCTTTCAACCATGTTTCAAAGCTGGGGCCGCTGATTCTTTCCTCGATGAGGAGTAGTGTCTGGTTCCAGATATTCTTACAATTCATCATAAAAATTTACCCTCCCAAAGCAGCATATAAACACAAAAATGTGGATAACTAAAAGTTATTTAATTACCCACAGTAGATTTACCCACAGAGATATAGTTTTTGAGGAAAAAAAATTTAAAAACTGGTATAATAGGCCTAAGAAGCTGTAACCTATCCACAAGCTTATTAACAGATTGGGGATAACTCCGGTATTTTCCATGATAAAGCTATGTTCTTTCCCTAGTTTATCAGAATTATCCCCAGGCCGCAAACAGAATTAATCCACATATCCCCAGGTCTCACCGCAGTATCTTTTTCTTGACGTTGCCATGGATATAAGTTATAATTTTCGCTAGTGCAAAATAAGGGGGTGGACGTTTTGAAGAGGACTTACCAACCCAAAGTAAGAAAACATGCAAAGGTTCATGGATTTCGCGCCCGTATGGCTTCCAAAGCTGGCAGGAATATTATTAAGCGCCGCCGCCGCAAGGGCAGGAAAAAACTAACTGCGTAAAAGGCCGCGTTTGTGGCCTTTTTGCGCCCTTAGCTATGTTAAAGAAGAGAAATCGTTTACTGAAGACGGCGGATTTCCAGGCAGCGTACCAACAAGGCAAGTATGTGGTAGCCAAGCAAATGGTTATATACCGCCTGCCCAAGCCCGACAACACCAATATAAGAATTGGTTTTGTTGTCAGTAAGAAGGTGGGGCAAGCCCATGTCCGTAATCGCTGTAAGCGGCTTTTGCGTGCGGCCATGAATCAATTCTTGCCAGAGTTGGCCCCTGAATACGATTTAGTGGTGGTGGCCCGTCCGCCCCTGGCCAAGGATAATTATCAGGATGTGTACAAGACCATGGCAAAACTTTTGCGAAAGGCCAAGCTTCTTGGAGATGTATCTCGGTGAGGACTATTGCCATTTTGTTAATCCGTGGATATAGGAAGTTTATTTCTCCACTCTTGGGTCCACATTGCCGGTTCACTCCAACCTGCTCTGTTTATGCTATCCAGGCTTACGAAAAATACGGGTTTATAAAGGGTTCATATCTGACACTACGTCGTATCTTACGCTGTCATCCCTTTCATCCTGGTGGATATGATCCGTTAAAATAACAAGGGGGAAACGATAGGTGGAATTTCTGCGAACTATTGTCGCCGAGGCGCTGATTTTCTTTTACAATTTCACAACTGATTATGGTTTGGCCATAATTCTTCTCACTCTGACTGTCCGATTTGTCACATTGCCTTTAACCATGAAACAAACAAAGTCTACCAAGGCAATGCAGGCCATAGGCCCGGAACAAAAGAAGCTCCAAGAGAAGTACAAGGACAACAAGGAAAAGTTAAACCAAGAAATGATGGAACTGTACAAGAAGCACAAAATTAATCCCTTGGGTGGTTGTTTGCCCATGTTGGTTCAATTTCCTGTTTTAATAGCCGTTTTTGGCGTCCTGCGAGATCCTAATAGGATGTACAATGCCATCGAAGGATTTTCCCCATTATTTGCCAACACCATAGATTTGAATATGTCTTTTCAAGAACTGGCCAGTCAAGGAACAGGACTAGAGGCATATTTGATTCCCGCCATCATTCCCATTCTCGCCGGGGTAACAACCTATCTTCAGACTAAGCTGACCACAGCGGGGCAACCCAAAGCTGGAGGCGGTATGGGGGCAATGACCTATATGATGCCCTTTATGATTGTGTTCTTTAGCTACAGTCTTCCGCAAGGCTTGCCGTTATATTGGTTGACAGGTAATATTTTTGCCATTGTGCAGCATCTATTGCTTAACCGGACAAAACCTGATTTGGAAGGTGGCGTTTAAAAAATGAGAGAAGCCGTTGGCAACGGAAAAACTGTGGAAGAGGCCATTGCCGCTGCGCTTGAAGACTTGAAAATCGCCAGGGAAGATGCGGACATAACTGTGCTGGAACTGCCCACTCGGGGCCTGTTGGGCATACTTCCTGGTAAGGAGGCAAAGGTGCATGTGCGGGAATTGTTTGATCCCATTCTCTTTGCTTCTGACTGGATGGAAAAACTGTTGGAAAATATGCATGTAAATGCTCGGGTTCATGTTCAGGAACAGGATCAGCGAATATGCATCGATATTCAAGGTCAAAATTTGGGGGCCTTGATTGGCAGAAAGGGCCAGACCCTGGATGCCCTTCAGTATTTGACCACATTGGCCCTGAACAAAAAATGCTCAGATTTTATGCCGGTATTGGTCGATGCTGGTGACTATCGAAAAAACAGACAGCAATCCATAGAGAAGAATGCTCTTTCTGCTGCAGACAGGGTGCTAAGAACAGGGCGCAAGATTGCCCTTGGCCCCATGAACGCAGCGGAGAGACGTTATGTGCACATGGCCCTCAGCGGGAAATCTGGGATTGCGACATACAGTGTTGGCGAAGAGCCACGGCGAAAAGTTGTGGTGGACATAGAGGATGGGGAATAACCGGCCGGGGGCCGGTTATTGTTTTTCCGGGAAATTCTGTGCTAGTATACGGGAAAAGGGAGGCGTAAAGGGTGTACAAACGCAGTTCAATTGCTGCTGTTGCCACTCCCCCGGGTTCGGGGGGTGTGGGGATCATTCGTGTCAGTGGAGATAATGCTTTCCTCTTGGCCAAGGATCTATTTCGTCCCAAGAGTAAGGTGAAAAACTTGATTCCTACCAAGATGTATTATGGAGATATTATAGATGTCCAGGGTGATTTGGTGGACTCGGGTTATTTTGTCTGGTTTGAAAAGCCCCGTTCTTTCACCGGTGAAAATGTAGTGGAGTTTCATTGCCATGGCGGCATGATAATTCTTCAGACTCTGTTGAAGGCCCTCTATGCTCTGGGAGTGCACCCTGCTGAGCCGGGAGAGTTTAGCAAACGCGCATTTTTAAATGGCCAGATGGATTTGGCTCAGGCTGAGGCCATCGCGGATCTCATCGATGCGGAATCCACCAAGGCTGCAGAAATTGCTCGGGGGCATCTTCGTGGTCAATTATCCCGGCGGATTGAAGGGATTAGGGAAAATATTGCTGGCGTGCTGGCTTGGATGGAGGCAGAGATCGACTATCCAGATACCGACATCGATTCTACAGGCCGGGAACAGTCTCTGTCTCAGATAGATGAGCAGCTTAAAGCCTTGGCCAAGTTAAAGAATACATACCAAGAGGGAAAAGTATATAGGGAAGGGGTGGTTACTGTAATCTTAGGACGTCCCAATGTGGGTAAGTCTTCGCTCCTCAATACTTTGGCAGGTGAAGAGCGGGCAATTGTCACTGATGTCCCCGGTACCACCCGGGATGTTGTGGAAGTACCCGTCAACATCCGAGGGATCCCCCTGCGCCTGGCTGACACTGCTGGGATTCGGGAGTCTTTGGACAAAGTAGAGCAGATTGGTATCGAAAGGGCTCGGCAACTGGCGGCCCAAGCCCAGCTCACCCTGCTTCTAATAGACTCTTCTAATCCCCTGGAGGAGGAAGATTCTCTACTGCTCCAGGCTGCCAACCGTTCCAACACCATTGTTATTCTCAATAAGGCCGACCTTCCTGCCAAGGTGGAGGATGCGGATATCCGCGCCCTAAACTTTCAGCATGTTCATAGTGTTTCTGCCTTGGAGGAAAGGGGAATAGAGGAATTGAAGGACAGCATCGAGGCTATGTTTACCTCAGGCCAGTTCCAGCAGGACACTACTTTTGTCACCAACCAGCGGCACGCTTCTATATTAGAGCAAGCCTTTAGCCAGTTAGTAAGGGCAATCCAGAACTGGAACGAGCTTCCCTTGGATATCTTGGCCATGGATCTGCGTGATGCATGGCAGGGGTTGGGTGAGATAACCGGAGCTGTTTGGTCTGAAGATCTGCTGGACTGCATTTTTGCAAACTTTTGCCTCGGAAAGTAGGTGGAAATTTGAATCAATACGATGTGATTGTCGTCGGTGCCGGCCATGCCGGCTGTGAAGCTGCCTTGGCCGCTGCCCGTATGGACTGCAAAGTACTGCTTTTGACCATGAATATGGATTCTGTGGCCCTGATGCCCTGTAATCCCGCCATTGGCGGCCCTGCTAAAGCTCATTTGGTGCGGGAAATTGATGCCTTGGGCGGAGAAATGGGACGAAATATCAACGCCACCAAGATTCAGATTAGAATGCTCAACACCAATAAAGGCGCAGCAGTTCATTCGCTTCGCGCTCAAGCAGATAAATCCGCTTATCAACTTCGGATGAAACATGTATTGGAAAAGCAACCTAACCTCTGGGTTCGTCAGGCAGTGGTGGAAAGTCTTGAGACTGATTGTCAGGGTGTCACCGGAGTCGTCACCAAAGTGGGCACGCGTTTCACTTCCCCCAACGTGATCATTACCACTGGAACATATATGGCATCCCAGATAATTATCGGGGACAAGGCCTGGGCTGGGGGACCCAATGCTCAAGCAGGCCCCGGCAAACTATCTCAATCCCTGGAAGAGCTTGGTCTGGATCTGGTACGGTTCAAAACAGGCACACCGCCCCGGGTCAATGGTAGAAGCTTAGACTTCTCCAGAATGGAGCCTCAACCCGGGGATGAAGAATTGAGCTTTTCCTTTTGGACTAAACCGGCCAATGCTAACCTGGTTCAGTGCTGGTTGACATATACCACAGCGAAGACCCACGCTGTTATTCGAGATAACTTACAAAGGGCGCCCCTATTTACCGGAGTGATCGACGGAGTGGGACCCAGGTACTGTCCTTCCATCGAGGATAAAATTGTCCGCTTTGCCGACAAGGAAAGACACCAATTATTTGTTGAACCGGAAGGAATGAATACAGAAGAATATTATGTGCAGGGAATGTCCACCAGTTTGCCCGAGGATGTTCAGGAAGATTTTCTGCACACTATCCCTGGTCTGGAGCAGGCGGAGATAATTCGTCCGGGCTATGCAATTGAGTACGATGTAATAGTTCCCACTCAGTTGAAGTTGACCTTGGAGACCAAGGACATACCGGGTTTATTTTGCGCAGGTCAGATTAACGGGACCTCGGGGTATGAGGAGGCTGCCGCCCAGGGATTGATGGCAGGAATTAACGCTGCTCGGCGGGCTCAGGACCGGGGAGAAATTGTTTTGCAGCGTTCCCAGGCCTATATTGGTGTGCTCATCGATGATCTGGTTATTAAGGGAACTAATGAGCCTTACCGTATGCTTACTTCCCGGGCAGAATTCCGACTGTTGTTACGTCAGGATAATGCTGACCAACGTCTTTCTCCTCTGGGGCGGGACATTGGCCTACTGAGCGAGGAGGAGTATTCCCTTTTTCAGAGCCGTGTCCAGCGAGTAAAAAGGGCCAAGGAGGAGCTTCACCTCACCCGGGTAAAACCTGGAGAGGATATCAATGCTTTGCTGGTGGAAAAGAATAGCACGCCCCTCAAACAGGCTGTGACTTTGGCCGACTTGGTTCGGCGTCCAGAAATATCTTTGGCAGACTTACGGCCCTGGGCACCGGAAGTAGAGCAACTGAACGTGGAATTGGTGCACCAGTTGGAGACTGAACTGAAATATCAGGGCTATGTCCAAAAGCAAGAACAACAGGTGGAGAGGATGCGAAGATTGGAGAGGACGCCAGTGCCGGGGGGGATTCGGTATGCTGATATAAAGGGGCTTTCCGCCGAAGCAGCGGAAAAGCTACAAGCCCAACAGCCCCAGACCCTGGGTCAGGCCTCCCGAATTTCTGGGGTGTCACCGGCGGATCTTTCTCTGCTGTCCATTCATCTCAAGGGTAAGGAGGGTGGAGACAGTGCGTAATGAACTTGAAAAGATGCTGGCCCAAGGTGACTTTCCAATTGAACAGAGAGCTTTGGATGACTTGTGC
>Ga0079223_10000493_pt1 | contig 20230 bp, 19 predicted proteins | sample Stecom2011_FD_75072 | JGI IMG/M metagenome (GOLD analysis project Ga0079223, IMG submission 75072) | Agricultural soil microbial communities from Utah to study Nitrogen management - Steer compost 2011 | ecosystem: Environmental > Terrestrial > Soil > Agricultural land | place: USA: Utah...
TATTCGGATTAAATACTACGACCGCGAATGGAACTATCACGAAAAAGAATTTGACGGCTATGCGGCTCGAATTATTCAACACGAATACGATCATATAGAGGGCGTACTTTTTACTGATTTGTTAAACCCTCTAAAAAAACGCATGTTAAAGGGAAAACTTCAGGATATTTCGAAAGGGAATGTCGATGTTAACTACAAAATGAAATTTCCCCTCACAAAGATTAAAAAGCGATGAAAGTAAACAGTTTATTATTGACGATTTTGGCAGGTGCACTATTATTCGCATGTCAGTCACCGACGTCAGAACAGGTTCAGAAAGACATAATTACTAACACTGACGATCAAAGAAGGCTTAGGATTTTGATCGACAGTATGGAAAAGGTTGTTTATAACGAGAATTTTGATTTGGATGAAGGCTCCTCATCAAGTTTGATGGAAGCTTATACCGAGTACACTACCAAGTATGTAGGCGATCAAAGAACTCCGGAGTACTTATACAAATCGGCGGCAATAAGTAGGGCAGTAGGTCTACCGATTAAGGCCATCAGACTTTATGATCGAATTTTAGCTGATTATCCAAATTTTGAAAGAAATCCGGAGGTTGCATTTCTTCTTGCCTTTACCTACGACGAAGATTTAAAACAACCTGAGCGAGCGAAAGAAGCTTATCAGGACCTGCTGGATAAATATCCGGATGATATGTGGGCCGAACAAGCAACCGCCCGATTAGAAAATATCGACAAGTCTGACGACGAGCTGATTAAATCATTTATGGAACAGAATAAAACGGACTAATATCCATTGTGTTTTTGTCTATTCCTCTTCGATTTCTGAGCAGTGGTCCACTTTTTCGACTTCCAAATCATCGATTACAAATTTGAAATCAGAGTTATTAAGTTGCTCTTCAGTAAAGTTTTCGGGTATAAAGAAAATACCGTTTAATCTGCCCACGTTTGATTTCAGGGCGTCTAAGCATAGATTCTCCATTCTCCCGTTTTCGCGTAGAATACCTTCATAATATAGCAAAATATCAAAGCTATAGGCGACAGGAAAATTGTTTGTGTTTTCAAAAGCCAGGAGCAAGGCCGGTTTCCTTGTACCGGATTCGTCACGGGCTTTACCCCATTTCGTTGATACTTTAAGACCATCTACAATTTGGTATTGGGTATAACCAAATTGAGCATAACCCTGTATTCCCGCAAAGGTGAGGGCCAAAAATAATAAGAAAACATACTTCTTCATAAGACGCTGATTAAGTTGCAAACTTCGTAAATAATTTAGGATTGCGGTGTTGCTGAATCGATTCTTCGAACGATATTATTCCCAGAATGTATAAATTGACCCGGACAGCCAAAATAGCAACACTTTAAACCTTTGATAATTGAATTTGTTTTTATGGATCAATTGCAAACAGCAATGAAGTTGGGCTAAACCTGCGGAGTAACTTATTTGATTAAAATTAAAAATGCGAGCAACGTTTCGGATTTACATTCGTCACAAGGTGAGAGATAGAGTGAAATACAAATTTATTGCCATTTATGCCCGATTTTGGGTTATGCCTATCGCGGGTTTTTAATAACTTCGCTCATTTAAAATTTTTGCTTACTTTTCGTAAGATTCTAAGTTATGAAATATCTAAAGACATTTGTTTTATTATCAGTTGTTTTGTTCGGCACCGCACAGGTGATGGGTCAAAAATCTTCTGGTCAATCGTCATCCGACCAAGCGCTAAATCAAAGCGAAGGAAACTTGCTTGAAGTATTTATTCCAAATGCGTTTACACCAAACATGGATGGGATGAATGACGTTTTTAAACCTGTAATTTCGGGCGACGAAATAGAGTTCTATGAATTATTAATAATGGATCGAACCGGTAAAGAAATGTTTTCTTCTAGCGATCCTTCTGAGGTGTGGGACGGCACTGCACCCGGAACCAACTATATTTCTTCGCCCAGTATTTTTGTCTATATACTGAAAGTAAAATCAGCAAATAGTCTTGAATACCAGGTTTTTAAAGGTCATGTTGTAATGGTGAGGTAAAACCTTTACGATTTCACCATTTTGCGAACGCTAAGTTTTTTATCCAACTTTTCAACTGCATCGACTTCTTTTCCACAAGTAAAATCAATCTTCCCAATTGCATTGGCAACCTGATAGCTTTTGGCCTTAAGCTTAGGGTCTCTGCAACCAATGGATAACAGTGCTTGTTTCATAGCCTGCTTTACTACATCGGGCTCCTCGTGGATTCTTTCGGCTATGTCACGCAAATGACGCGCATAAAATTCGCGCGACAAATTGTTTTTTTGTTTTGCGACTTCTGCCAGAGTATAGTACGCATAGCATTTATAATCTCCTATTTCACAGTGGCTCCATTCATCAATAAAATGAACCGCGTGTGATGATTTTGCCATAACTTCCTGACAGAATTTTGATGCGAATGGCGAAACATATAATTGTTCAACACGCTTATTCATATCATCACGCGAATAACTTGCCGGATCATCAATATACGTAGCAAGAACTTTCAAATCGTGGTTGGCGCTTGCATAAAGCTCATCTGCCAAGCATGGATCATTCTTGATCGTTTTAGCTACATTCTGTATTTTTGTGAAATTAAGACCGAACGTTTCTTCGCCTTGGGTGTCTATTACCGACCACCCATTTCGTACTCCTTCTTTACTTTCTGATTTTAGTTTTGTAACAACTTCATCGATAGTCATAAGAACAGATATATGTTGGTTTCAAGTAATCGAAGTTAATAATAAACTTCCCGAATAAACATAATAAGCGTTAAAGAAGTAAATTCACCAAACGATTAAACGGACATGTAAATACATTAAACTACTGAAAATCCAATTCTTACCTAATCGATAAATGTTAAAAACTTAAGTTATCAACATGGCATATTTCAAATCTGACTTTAATACCTTCTTTAAGGAGCTCGCTTCGAACAACCATAAAGATTGGTTTGACGATAACCGAGCTCGATATCACGAAAACATCAAGAAGCCATTTGAAGATTTCGTAGCAGTCTTAATGAGTGAGCTACAGAAAGATGACCCCAACCTAAATGGCGATCCGCGCAAAGCAATTTTCAGAATCAATCGCGATATTCGCTTTGCAAAAGATAAAACACCCTACAAACTGAATCGTGCAGCTTTTATCTCCCGTTTCGGAAGAAAGGCGGGAGGATATCCGGGCCTTTATATTCATCTCGGACCAGAAAAAGTAATGATAGGTGGCGGAGTTTACAAACCAAATAAGCAAGAATTACAATCCATTAGGGAATATATAATGAACCACAGTCAAGAATTTGATATGGCGATAAATTCACCGGGTTTTAAGAATGCATTCGCGAATATAAAAGGAGAGGAAAATAAAAGACTTCCATCAAAGGAACTTACCGAAGCCGCACGAAAACAACCTCTACTTTATAAAAAGCAATTTTTCTATTCTGCAGATTTTCCAGCAGAGCTTGTAACTGACGAGCGATTACTGGAGTTTATAGTAGAAAAGCATCGAGAAGCTAAACCGGTTATAGAATTTTTTGAAAAGGCGCTGACTGATAGTCAATTAAGATAATGATTGTGAATCATTAACGCATAGATAGCAAGTTTTGTGTTTTTGATTTTACAACAAGGAAAAGACAATTGCTCGGAAAACATGGCCTTCCCGGTAGGTTGATTTTGAATAGCGAATTTAAAATTATCATATTCTCGAATCAAAGTACTTGGAAAGTATCGGTAAACCCTTATTTTTGCCTCGATCAATAGAATCGTCGGGCTTTGGCATTTAATTTGCACAATAGCTACCGAAGACTTAAAACCAAACGAATGAAACGTATATTATTTTTCCTATTTCTTTTTGCCACAACCGGACTGATGGCTCAAAACTCGAAAGTTGTATCTGCATACAATTCATTGAAAAGCGGTGACTACGATAAAGCTATAGAGTATATCGAGCCGGCGACAGAGCACGCAAAATCTATGTCAGATCCAAAAACCTGGCTATATCGAGGTCAAATTTATCAGTCGATAGTTACCAGCGAAGATGATTTTAAGGTTGATAAAAAAACTGCGCTTCAGGAATCCATAAAATCGTATGAAAAAGCCAAAGAGCTTGACACTAGAAACCGATGGGAAGATCAGATCTTTTTTGGCATGGCGCAAGTTAAGGAGTTGGCCCTAAATTCCGGGATCGTTGCTTACAATGAACAAAAGTTTGATGATTCACGGGATTTTTTCCTTATGCGCGTAGATATATCAGCCGCTGAAGGGGAAGTAGATACATTGGCAATATACAACGCCGGTCTCGCCGCCGAGCAGGCGGAAGATTATGAAGTTGCCATTTCTCAGTACCGAACAGCTGCCGAAACGGGATATTTAGGACCAAATCTTTATCTATATATGGCCAATCTTTACCAAAAACTTGAAATGCCTGAAGAGTATCTTAAAGTTGTGAAAGAGGGGAGGGCGGCTTATCCGGACGATGCCGATTTAATCGTGTATGAATTAAACCATTACCTTCAAAAAGGTGAGTATGAGGAAGCGGAAAACAACCTAAAACTGGCCATTTCTAAAGAGCCGGATAACAAACAACTACATTTTTCACTCGGAGTTGTATATGATAATTTAGACCGTCGCGACGATGCTAAAAAAGCCTACGAAGATGCGATTGCCTTGGATCCTGATTATTTTGACGCAACTTTTAATTTAGGTGCGATGTATTTTAACCAGGGAGTTGAAATGAACAATGCCGCCAACGATATTCAAGACAATAAAAAATACGCAGCGGCAAGGGCAGAAGCTAGAAAGGTGTTTGAGAAGGCTCAACCATTCCTTGAAAAAGCACACCAATTAGACCCAACTGATATTAGTGCAATTACTTCGTTAGCTCAGCTGTACGCGCTTACAGGCGAGAATGACAAATACACTGAAATGAAGGCGAAGGAAAAAGCGCTTAGTGATCAATAATTTATAGCAAAAAATCATTATGTTAACTAAACCCGAAAGAATTTTTCGGGTTTAGTTGTTTAATACACAAGGGATTTATAAATCATGTCTATCGATTTAAGGATTATTTTCGCATTTGCATTAGCTGCCTTTTGTTTTGGATGCGGGCCACAATCCCAAACTCAAAAGGATTTAAAAAATATCAATCGGGTTATATCGGGAATAGAAGCCCGCCAAGAAATGGAGTCACGGGTAATCCATAATGAACAAAAAGCGATAAACCTGCTGAAGGAGAATTATAAAAAAGTTAACTCGGATGGGATGCGCGAAAAAATTAGCCGTGAGATAACTATGAAGGAATCTGTAATTGAAAAGTCCAAAAAGAATAAAGTAAACCAAGAGCTTATTCTAGATCAACTTTATTCTAAGCGGGACAGTATCTTAAAAATTGAAATTCATTCGAATTAAAAACGCCTGATTTTTTAATGTAGAACAAATTTTCTAAGGGGAGATAAAATAGGAGGAAAATCGAGGGTCTTCATTTACTGGTTAACATAATATAAATTATCGGACTAAATTGTAAGTGGTTAAATTTGATTAAGTTCGTAATAACTGACTCGTATGCTTTGAACTATACTGAATCTATTATTTCGGTATTACGTTTGCGATGATAAGTACGCGCTCAAAAAAAAGTACAAATCAATATGATAAATACAAAACTACCTGTTCGTTACCTTATTTGTGTCATAATTACTTTCTGGGCTTTATCAACAACTGTAATGGCGCAGAGTACGAAAGATGAAACGTTTAACGAATATTCGTACACCAACATAAAATTCAGAAATATAGAAAATGAAAGAGTCAAGAATTGCTTTCTCGAAGTTTACCACCATTTTGATTTATCGCACGATTACGACATCACTTTAGTTCAAAAGAAATTAAAAGCTTCTACCATGCGGGCTCAACCCATTATGAGCCTCAAAACTCTTTTTACCGGGGTTAAAAAATATCGGATTACACTCGCTTTGTATGTAAAAGATAGCGATGAGTTTTTGGTTTCAGAGTTACCCGACGCTGTCTTAAAGGGCTGGTTTGCACACGAGATTGGCCACTTAGTCGACTACGAACCTCGATCAAATTTTGGAATGATGGTATATGGTTTGAGATATATCTTCTCAAAAGAGTTTAAACGTCGTGTAGAGCACGATGCGGATAGCATTGCCGTCGCCAATGGTTTTGCTGAAGAGATTCTTGCCACCAAAAGATTTATTCTTGAAAATGAATTTCTAGGCGATGATTATAAGTCAATAATCAATAAGTACTACATGTCGATAGATGCTATTGAGCTTTATTTGGAAGATGATCACGCCCCTACTTTGCCCAAAATTGAGATCTAAAATCTTCTTCTCAAATTATTGGTCGATAAATTCCATAAAACTCTTCATTTGCTCACCCTGCATTACTTTCGGCGTTTTGATTTGGCCACCTTTCTTTTTGTTTTCAGCTAGATAATTGTGATATACTTTCTTTGAAATTCCTTTAACATTTATGTTTTTCAATGCTTTACCTCGTGCTACCTGGTAGTTTTTATTAGCGCTTTGAAGCGATTTATCCAGTAATCTCCCAAATTCTCCTGCATCAAATTGGTCATCCGTCACGATCACCCATTGATGGGTGTAATTTCCCGCTTCATTTTTTATACCGGCCACAACGTATTCGTTCGCGCTAATTCTAAGTTTGTCAGAAATTTCAAGGATAGCCGCATCCATTTTTTCTTCAGAAAGTTGCGATCCTACAACGTTCAAGTAAAACTTCGTCCTTCCGGTAATTAGTATTTCATTTTCCGCCTTGTCGGTAAATTTAATGGTATCACCGATACTGTACCGCCAGGCTCCGGCGCAAGAACTTACAATCATTACATATTCCAAGTTTTCCTCTACCTCATCAATCGAGTGCGATACTGGGTTTTTAAGTAATGTACCGGTCTCATCCACTCCGCGCGAATCGAAAGGAATAAATTCATAATAATATCCGTGGTTCAATGCGAGTTTCATTGCCATCGTATTCGGTCGTGCAGTATATGCAAAGAATCCTTCGGAGGCTAAGTAAGTGTCCAGAATGGTTATAGGCTTTGAACAAAGGGCATCAAAATCCTTTCGGTATGTTTCATATGCCACTCCCCCACTGGCGTAAACTGAAAAATTGGGCCAAATTTCATGGATTGACTTTAAGTTATGCTGTTTTACTATTTCTTGTAGTAGCAATAAAACCCATGAAGGAATACCTGCAATTGCGCCAATATTCCATTCAGGTGCAGCTCTTACGATAGCCTTTACTCTTTCGTCCCAGTTTTTAATACCGGCAATCTCTTTTCCCGGTCGATAAAATAAATCGTAATACCCCGGAAAATTGCTCACATTAATTCCGCTTATTTCACCTTCCAGGAATCCATCTTTATTTTTTTCTAACTGCGATGTACTGCTCAGCATCAAAATTTCGCTCTCAAAAAGCTCTTCCCGAAAATCAAAACTCGGCAAGTCTCGAATCAGGGATCGCCCGACATCGCGCATAGTTTGTAAAAAATCACTTGTCATGGGGATTCTTTTACTCGATTTACCTGTTGTGCCGCTGCTTAACGCGAAATACTCCGGTCGTCCCGGCCAAGTAATGTCCGGATAAATCTGCTGCTTATTCCACCAGTTATTATGCATTGCGTTGTAATCGTGAATGGGCACTTCTGCTTTAAAACGTGAAATTATATCGTCACACTTTAGCATCTCGGCAAAGCCGTAATATTTTCCAAAGGAAGTGTCTTTTGCAGTATTGAGTAATTCTTTAAGCTGATTCAACTGCGGATTTTCATCTGCGGTTAGACCCATGCTTATTTTTTGATTTAACGTAATGCCTGTTTTTATAATCTTCCCTATTATCGCCATACATATTATTTAATTCGTCTCTTTTTACTACATATCCTGACTCCTTATTAATATTCGTCAAGAAATGAAGTCAATTAGGTGGAAATAACAAGGCCGGAACGAAAGTGTTTGAGCGATTTTAAAATTTGCGGAAATAAAAAAGCCATCCCAAACGGGATGGCCTAAATATTTTAAGTCAAAAGCTAAACTTCTTGAGTTCTTATTCGCTCCTTTACTTTACGATTTTCACGTTTATTGCAACCGGTCCTTTATCGCCGGGAGCTACATCGAAGCTCACAAGATTTCCTTCTTTAATTTCGTCAATATGTGATTTCACATGCGTAAACAAGCTCTCGCCTGTACCTTTAACCTTAATAAAGCCGTATCCTTTTGAATCATCGTAAAACGTAACGGTTCCTTCTTTCACTGTATCTTCATCTTCACGTTCTTCCTTAGGTGGGATACCTATGATAATATCTTCAGCTTTTATTTTTTCTTTCTTGGCATTTGGATCCGGTGGCGTATCAGTTGGATTTCCATCGGCATCTACCCATGCAATCATATCATCAAAGCTAGTAGCTCCGCCTTCTTCTTGACGCTGCTCTTTGCGCTTTAATTTTTCTTCTTTTCTCTTTTGCTTCTTTTTTTCTTTTTCCCGTTTACTCCAGGTTTCCTGAGATTTTCCCAATTCTTGTATAATATTTAAATGACTCTGCTAATTGAACCTTTCAACCAACAGCTATGAATATAATGATAAAGTCTGATTTATCAAAGCCTTATTTATATTTATACACAAAGGTAAAGGTAATTTTCAAAATAACATGATTTTAATTTGACCCTATTCATTTCAAGTTCAATGTACCCACTTAACACTCAATAATCTCCCAACGGTTTTATGCTTTTTCCATTCCTACTATAACGTACTGTAAGATTAGCCGTATTTCATCGGGTCTAGCAAGCAGTAACACTGATGGTTTACATGCTGATTATCTGATAAGTACATTGGTTAATGCTATAAACTCTAAGCAATAATACACGAAATTTAAAAATGGCAATAACGCAGATTGATTGTTAACTACTCATTACATTTGATAGGTATTTAAAGAATACCTAAAAGATTTTCAAAACCACTTAGTTAAAACCTTAGACTCATGGCAAAAGAAACCAATTCGCAGAAACCGAATCAAAAAAAGACGGCTGTGAAATCATTATTGGAAAAAAGGGCTGATAAAAAAGCAAAAGTAAAAGCTAAAAGCAAATACGATTAATCTTAAATAATAGACCTTAAATCACTGGGTTATCTAAATAACCTCACGCTATTTAAGCGTTGTACAAATTAAAAGTCGCTGCTTTTCGGAGTAGCGGCTTTTTTTCGTTCTGAAACAAAACAAATGGTTTCAACAGACAGGTAATGCATTCTTGCTTTACCACGTTTCATGTTCTAAACTTTCAACGGCTCGCAACACATCGCGTTGACTTACTTGGCCGATAAGTTCACCGTCTTTCATAACCGGAAATCTTCGCACTTTAAAAGCTAAAAACCTTTGGGCGGCCTCTAGAATATTTACATCGGCTTCGATGGTCAAAACCTTTTCTACCATGTGATCTGCTACTATCCCGGGATGAGATGGTACGTTGCTGTACTTTCCTTTTATGACTTGCTTCAGACAGTCACCTTCAGATATAATGCCGATTAACTTGCCCTCCGAGTCCAGTACCGGCCCGCCGTCTAATCTCTTGGAGAGCATTATCGAAACAACTTTTCCAATGGGTTGGTCTGGACTAAATGTCACGAGTTGATTTCGACTCGTCATATAATCCTGTACTTGTACTTCTTGAATTTGTTTTGATGGCGGAGCTGCACGCACGCCGGAGTAATTTTTTACCATTTTTGCCATGATCCAACACTATTTAATTCAATTATTTAAATGTTTACCCGCATTATCAACTATCAAAATACGAATAATTATTGAGTTGATACTTATTTCCAATATTTTAGCGCAAAACCACATGCGTCTTTTTAATATTTAATTATGGCTACCCTTTCATATTTATGAATCTTAATTTTTGAATTTTTCATGAAGTACAGTTACACGCTCGCGGCTGTTTTCTGGTTGTTTTTATTTTCATTAAATGGATTGGCACAATCGCCCAATGAAATACTTGGCTGGTGGATGAGTGAAGACGGTAAAGGGATTATTGAAATTTATAAATCCAATGAATCATCTAAGTACTTTGGAAAAATAGTTTGGCTTAAGGAACCATTAGGGCCGGACAGCAAGCCAATAAGAGATGTAAATGGAAACACCGTTATGAATATGATAAATCTTAAAGATTTCATATATAGCAACGAAAAATGGCAAGATGGGACCGTTTACGATCCCGAATCGGGAAAAACCTATTATTCCACCCTCTCGCTTTTAAACTCCGACAAATTGAAACTTCGCGGCAGTATAGACCCCATGGGTTGGATTGGAAAAACGACCTATTGGAATCGAGTTAAAAAATAACGGCTCTGTATATAAGATTATCATACAGAGCCGCTTTACAAATTATTTAATAACACTCAGTTTTTCACGGTATATCGGCGCATCGTGCTTGTCTAAAATCCACAAGGCGTATATTCCCGAGGGTAGTCGGCTAGTATTGACTATCCACTCATTTCCTGAAGTCAACTTCATTTGAACGATGGTTTTACCTCGAATATCGCGAATTAGGATTTGTGCGGGACTATCATTTCCGTTATGAGTAATCCGTATAAATTCTGTTGCGGGATTTGGATAAACCGAGATGTCAGACGAGTTATAATTCTCGATATCCGTTGTTATTAATTCAATTTCTTGCGACCATTCACAATCCCCATCAGTGGTTAGTGTTACGTTGTATATACCCGGTTGAGCATAAGTGTGATTCGGGTTTTCTTCGGTAGATGTATTCCCATCACCAAAGTCCCAATTCCATGCTATTGCATCTGACAACGCAGTAAAGCTTACGGTTAGATCAATTACTTCAACCGAAAAAGTCGATCCGCCGGTAACTTCAGCAATCACTTCTACCGGCTCGCTTAGGCATCGCATAGGTACAACCTCAAAGTCGTAGAAATAGTAATATAAATCCGGTCCTGCCGACGATCCGGTGATCGACATTAAGCCGGGAGCCGTATATGGATAATTTGTACCTGAATTATTGCGGTGTAAATTAGCTTGTGCTAATCCAAGGCTATAGGTTCCCGGAATTTGGATATCCAAATTGAGATTTATTCTTCCTGAACCTGTAAAATCAATATCCACCGGAATTTGATCAATAAGATCGCCTGTTCCGGAGTTTCCTTCCCAAAGGTTAATTACTCTTATTCCGGGGCCTCCGCTAACTACATATACAGATTGGATGTGAATCGGCTGGTAGGCTTCAAAGTCAACCGTTCCAACAAATTCGTTACCATGTATCCCACCTGCACCAATATACTGATTTACAGGCCCTACATAAGTTGGTTCTTCCGGGTTGAGCTCCACTTGTGCAAAATAGCTTGATGATTGGTTTCCTAATTCCAATTCCAGCACATTTCCGGTTGCTATTTCATTTTGGTTTTCATCACTCCACACGACTACACCTTCGGTCGAATTTGCTGAAAGGCTAACAATCTCGCCCGCGCATCCACTTGCTCCCATTGCATTTACAACTCCTTCAGGGGTTGAAAACTGGACAACATCTGTTTGAACAGACGTGTCGTCGCCTAATGTGTTGGTAACCGTAAGCGTCACAGTATAAACTCCTTCATTGTCATAAATGTGAACCGGATTTTGATCAAACGAAGTCTCGCCATCTCCAAAATCCCAAGACCATGACTGGGGAACATTCTCACTTTCGTCGTTAAACTGTACAACTCCGGTACATGTAGTAGCGTTTGTAACTGAGAAATTTGCTGTAGGGGCTTCAAAAACATCTTGACAAACAGGTGGAAGGTCGAATGCTGCGGTTCCATCTATTCTACTTTCGCTGGAGCCTTGATTGGCACTGTAACCAAGGCCGCGCTTCGCAAAAACACTCCAAATTAGACAAGTGTTTTCACCGTTATTGGTCAATTCGTCGGCAGCAAGAATTGCATCGCGACCGTCAACAAAACCGGGGCTACAGGGTTGAAGTTTTAACCCATCGGTAACCAGCTGAAGCACAATATTATTCCCGCCTGAACCATTTATAATATCGGCGTCATATCCATACTCATCCACAAACGCCCAGGTAAGATCCCAAAGCATAGTTGACCAAACAAATCCAACACCATGAGGCACAGATATTTCTGCATTTCCTAAATCGGCATAGGTATAGCTGTTTACCGCAAAACTTGTATCATAAGCAACCGGACGAATTCCGGTACCATCTATTGGTTCGCCAACTGCATATGTTCCCATGGGGCGGTATACCGGATTATCAGCATCCATATCCATTGTAAACATTATGCCATACCAGTCGCTCCACCCCTCTCCCATTTGCTCTTCATTCCACAAGCAAGAAGAGGTTGCGCTTCCACCGGTAAGTCGAATGCTCAATCCATGGACATATTCATGTGTAATAATTCCATTGTCGAAACTTCCGTCAAGGAAATTCTCTCCTGAAGCACCCGCAAGCGTGGCATTCACTACTCCTTGATTTTCAAGTTCATCAATAAAACTCTGTCCGTCCATTTGGGTAACCATAAAGGAAGGAATAGTAATTCCGGGCATAGTTCCACCGGGGTTCGTTAGTCCTGCTTGGTTGTTTACAATAATGCAGGCTAGCGCACCGGCATTTTGAGCGGCCATTACCTTGTCGGTAAAATTACATGCCCCACGTCTCACAAGCACAATTTTGCCTACGAGTTCATCTCCATTTACTGCGGGCTCACAAGCATCACTATCGCCACTTTGGTCAATTAACAATGCGAGGTCGGCAGTTATACCTCCCGCCGGAATACCGGGACCAAATGATGATAAGCTACTCGTGGTATAAGGGCCTGCTAATGAAGAAGGTGAGTTTATACTAAACATATCGCCCAATTGCCCGCTTTGCCAGAGGTACATCTGCATACGTGCATTTTGTCCATCGGGCGGAGTCGACATATTGGCATTGTTAAAGGCTTCACCATCCTGACATTCAGCCAAAACGTGGTCATTTCCAAGTCCTTCGCCGGTATAATTCGTGGTTTGAAAGTTTCCTGCGGCTTCGTCGAAGCCATAGTTGTATAGTATATCGTGTATTTTATTATTTACATAAAATAAGTTGGTTGTGGCAGCCGCAACATATTCTTCGGGAAGCTGCGAGGGGTCATAAGGATAATCGAATAAAAGCTCAGGGCCTCCATTTGGAGATAAGCCGGGTGTATTCGTGTCATTTTGGTCTTCATAAGCATACACGTTATTTCCACGAGTAAAAGTGTATTCGGCTCCGTCAACACCATCGGTGTCATGCCAACCAAAAGGCGACGCGATTGGGTCGGCAGGTTCAAAGGCAAGGCTTCGTGCACCGTGATTCGGACTTTCTATAGGAAATTCAAATACACGATACCCCGATCCATCAACAGTACCCGATTCCATTTCGCTAAAGTCGGGCGATGAGAATGTGGCGTGAGCTTGATGGGTGCGCATATCATCTACCTCACAAGTTAAAGTCCAGTTTATGTGCTTGAGCAATGAACCATCGACAGCATCTACGTAGTAGTTGTACCAATCTCCTCCATTAGGCATTAAACAGTCGAATGACCAAGCTAGTTTCAATCCGTTTTCGGCGGTCATAAAATACACCAGCTCGCTTTTGCCTTTATGCTCAAAATTTTCACCATTTATTACCAAATCAGCTTTGTGTGTCTCGGTAGAAGTTATGGAAACTCGGACGCCGGGAATCTCATTTTGGATTTGACTAGTTACAGCATCCGAAAGTGATAGAGCAGGGCTACTTATCTGCGAGGTGATTTTCGGAAAAAACCGATTCGCAACATGACGAAGGTTTCCCTCCCTATCAAAAGCTGAAGTCAATGAAGAATTTACTACTCGAATGCCATTTAGCGATTGAGAAACATATAGATGCGTTACACCATTATGCTTAGACTTGAATTGATTTGTAATGATTAGACTTTCAAAGTCCCCGCGATTTAGTTCCGGATGGTTTTCAATCAAATAATTCCGGATTTGAGAAAGTTCCGCAGTTTGAGAATGTGCCATAATCGGGAATAAGCACAACAGTACTGCTACTTTCAAATAGTGTAAAGTTTTATTCATTCTATATGAGATGGGTGAATTAACATGAGCAATAAAAGGTAAAAATATAAACTTAATCCATTAAGTCGGCACCAGCATTCTAATCACTATAGGATTTTCAACCTTCCGAATATAGAAATTGACTTTAAAGAAGATGCTTTCCTTAAAAAGTTCAGTTGATGTAGAACGGAATATATGACCGGTTAAACTGTACTATTTTTAAACACTGAATCAAACGACCCAAGAGCCGCCATCGGACAAGTGGCATTTTTTATACGGGTTTGAACCAATCCGTTACAAAAGCTCAGCCCTCCCCCCTCTCGATTTTCATACCATTTTCCGCGGTATAGTCTGTAGCAAAGATTGGCTTTCTCATCTGTATCAGCAAAGTACCCGAAATGCTTTTGTAAGGCAACCCCGGCTATTACGAGTGTCGGCAACTTATTTAATTTGATTTGGGGCACTTTAGCTGTTTTCATAAATTCATTCCAAAACCAGCTTTCGGCATACAGTGGCTTTGTGCTTTCATCTGCATATTGTGATTTTAAAGAGCACAAAAATTTTATGGTATGGGCATCAATTTGCAATTCAAAACTAAGCTCGTTCTTGCCGGGATCTTCACTTAAAAAGGTAAATAAATACCCCGTTCTTTTGTGTCCTACGGGTTTTTCATTTCGTTTTGACCAAATATCTTTACTGAATCGGTTGGGAATTAATGCAGGTAAATAAACGTATTCTTCGGCCGGTAGTACCGTTCGATTGTGAACTCGGGTGTTTTGAATGTGCCAAGCGATATTTCCATAGCTAAAATCATAAATAGGGTCATTGGGGAAAGATGACAATCCCGAGGTGAAATCGATCATTAAATTTTGCTCTTCGGCAAATAGTACAAATAGAATTCTAGCCATTCTATTTTGAACGAAGTTGTAGACGCCATACTTCACGTTAGTGATTTTCTTTCGGTTAGCCCAGTAGGGAAATGAAACCAACGCAGCTTCTACCTCTTTTTGAAGGTAACCGCGGAGTTTTTCCTCGCTATAGGGCTTGTAAAAAATTACATCTTCGGCTTTCATATACGCCAAAAAGATAAGCCTTATTAAGCTAGTTTCAAACTACCACTCTTTTCCTTCCTGTTTTTCAGCATCATCGGCCGCTTTTTTCTCGACCTCGAGTTGTTTCAGCTTTGTTTGCTTCAGGAAATCAGAATATGCCGAGTTTTTGGCAATTACAAATCCGCGCCATCCATCGCGAAATCCTCCTTTGAGCATATAGATTTTAAGAAATTTAAATCCGGGTGCTGCAAGCGTTTTAAATAGATTTGATTTTTTCCCTTTGTCAAAACTAATCTCCGCCTTTAATGTCGAGAATTTGTTGATGGTGCTCAGATGTTGCTCGATTGTATAAAACGAATAGTGCAGCAAATCGCCTTCTAGTTTTCCTATTAAGGCGTTTTTATCAATTTCGAGATATTCATGCACTTTTTCGCCGGCCCATCTCGCCTTGGTTTTATCAAAGAGGCGGTACTTGGCATCGGGGTACCACCCCCCGTGCTTTACCCAGTCGCCGCAAAAATTAGTGAGCCGATTTACTTTTAGCACATCGGCTTCGCCATCTTTTTTCCATTGTTGAATAGACTTTCGCAAATCCAAAGAAAGGGCTTCATCCGCATCAAGCGAGAGAATGTATGGGTATTTGGTAAGTGAGTTTCCGTAGTTTTTCTGAGAGGCATAATCTTCAAACACGTGCTCTACAAATGTAACTCCCAGTCGGTTACATATATCCACGGTTTTATCGGTAGAGTAACTATCGACAACGATAATTTCATCGGCCACACCTTTGAGCGAAATGATGCACCTTTCGATATTGCGCTCTTCGTTTTTGGTAATAATTACTGCCGATATTTCTTTCATGCTACCAAGGTATCTCTTCTTTGTCTCTCCAGAACTTACCGGTCTCGGTAAAATTCATATCTGTTGCCAACCATACGGGCGTTTCGGCACCTTGATCTATAGTTCGGGGTGCAGCGTCGCCGCCCATGCTGGTGCGGACCCAACCCGGATCAACTGCATTTACGTATATATCTCTTTTGAGTAATACCGGTGCCAATTGACGGGTTATTGCATTGAGAGCAATTTTGGACAACGAATATATCGGTGCCCAAGTTCCCAGTTTTTCGCGACAATAACTTCCTGAATTTGCCGAGAGCATTACCACCCGACATCCGGGGTTCATAATTGGCAACAAGGCTTTTGTGATAATCAAGGGTGCAATTGCATTGGTTTCCAAGGTAAGGTCAATCTCTTCCTTAGTGAGGTCTAAAATACCTTTGTGGTCATCCAACAATATCGCTGCATTGTTGATAAGTGCATCCACCTTTTCGCCTGCATCGTTGAGCATTTTTATAAGGCGCTCAATACTTTCCTTATCATTTACATCCATAAGGAACGGAACAACTTCGTGGCCTTCGCCGCGCAGCAATCCCGATGATTGAAGTACGCGGTTCATCATTCGGCCGCCCATATATACTTTGTAGCCCTCAAAGCATAGTTGGCGAGAGATTTCAAAACCGATGCCTTTATTGGCACCGGTTACGATTGCAATTTTCTTTTTATTGTTAGTGGCTTCTGCCATATTTTATAGTGTTTCTTTAAGCCAGCGATAAAATTCGTTTTGCCATACTATGCCATTCTGGGGCTGTAGCACCCAATGGTTTTCTTCGGGAAGATATAATAGACGACTTTTTATACCCAACATTTGTGTAGCTGTAAAAGCTTCAAGTCCCTGTCCTATTGGAATTCTAAAATCTTTTCCACCTTGTATTATCAAAATCGGAGTGTCCCAGGTATGTACATGGTTTATCGGATTGAACTCGTTGTACGTTTTCTGGGCTACTTCGTTGTCGTATTCCCAGTATGGACCGCCCGTATCCCAATTCATAAAGAAGAGTTCTTCGGTGGTTCCGTACATGCTCTTGAGATTGAATGGCCCGTCATGCGCAATAAATGTTTTAAAGCGTCCTTCGTGCATTCCTTCCAGCATAAATGCCGAGTACCCTCCATAACTTGCACCCACACAACCCAATCTGTCGGTATCTACATAGGGCTCTTTTGCGACAGCGTCTATAGCCGAGAGGTAGTCGAGCATATTCTGCCCACCCCAATCTTTTGAAATTTGCTCGTTCCACTCTACTCCGTAACCCGGCATCCCGCGTCTGTTAGGAGCCACGATTATGTAACCGTGAGCTGCCATAAGCTGAAAGTTCCATCGAAAGGAATAAAACTGGCTCAAAGCAGACTGTGGCCCTCCTTGTGTATAAAGTAGGGTTGGATATTTTTTAGTTGGATCAAAATTTGGTGGGTAAATTACCCAGGTAAGCATCGATTTGCCATCGGTAGTTTCAACCATCCGCGACTCGACCCTACCCATAGTTATTTTGCTGTAGGCCTCGTCGTTTACATGAGTGAGTTGCTTTAGCGCACCGGTTCTTAAATTGATGCTGTACAGTTCGTTGGCGTGATTCATATCGGTTTTTCCGGCTATGAGTTCACCTTGCGCAAAACCTACCAAACTAGTAATATTGTGTACACCGCTGGTTATCTGTTTAACACTTGTTTTGCTGATTGCCTTAACGGGAACATTAACCGAAAACAATTGCACAGTACCCTTTATTGCTGCTGTGAAATAAATTGTTTTGCTATCGGGCGACCAGATAAACGAATTAACCGTTCCGTCCCATTCTTTGGTGAGATTTACCGTTTCTCCGGCAAGCATTATTTTGATGTCGTTTTTATCGCTTTCGTATCCGTCGCGCGCCATTGACAACCATGCGAGCGTTCCCGTTTTCGAATACGCAGGATCGGTATCGTATCCGGGATTTGAAGCCGTTATATTTCTAGTTTTCTTGGTGATTAAATTGTATTGATAAAGGTCGGTATTTGTGCTATTTACATATTCGTTACCTTCCAATTTTTTGCATACGTAAACAACTGTTTTCCCATCGGGTCCCCAGATATAATCGCTCCCCCCGCCAAAAGGTTTGGTCGGCGAATCGTAGGGCTCACCTTCGAGCAGATCAATAGAAGTAGAACCATCGATTGATTGCAAAAACACATGGTTGTGTTCTCCTGTTTCCCATGTATCCCAATGCCTGATGTTTAGTTCATCAAAGATCATGGCATTGCTTTTATCCAATTCCGGATAATAATCTAATCCGGTTACTTGTCGGACCTTTACCGGCTTATGGGTGAGTTTCCATTTTCCGTCGGGCGAAATCTTCGCATCTTCCAAAAGTGCATTTGCACCTTCTGAGAGTGATTTCACTTTGTGGTTTGCGGTGACTTCACCTGTTTTGAGGTTGAGCACAAAAGTTTCGGAATGGAATGTGTTTTCGGCAACGCTGGGGGTAGTTACTTTGTAAACCAGGCTATTGCCATCTTTTGAAATGCCGGTGGCACTCACTCTTCCCAGGCTCCAGAGCATTTCGGCGGTCATAACTTGAGCCGATGCAAGTACGGGTAGAAGTAGAAATAAAATAAGTGATCTAAGTTTCATGTGATTGAGATTAAGTTGTCAAAATTACAAATATGCAGGAATAGAAAAATTATTTGGCAAAACTTTGGTGTTTGTATAAAATTCCGGGGCGTTAATTTATTTCGGTTTTATGCACGAAAACATGCGTGAGGTGGTAGGCCGGCATCCTTTTTACGTTTTGTGGGGTGTTGGCGCGCCGGGCGGCGAAACGTAAAAAGATATAGGCCGGAGACCGACCCCGGGCAATATTTTTTAAAAATTATCTTGTTACACAAAGGGATGCTACCGGAATTTTACGTATAAATTAATATAAAGCCCGGGGGCACGCCCAACAAAATACTCACGAAAAGTAAAAATCAAATTACAGCCACTTTTTGGTTTTAAAATACACCAACATTACGATTGTGATGATGATCAATGCGAGCCAAAAAAGTGGATATGCATAGCGATAACCGTACTCGGGCATGTATTCGAAATTTGTGCCGTACACCCCGGCGATAAAAGTAAGCGGAATAAAGACTACAGAAAAGACCGTGAGAATTCGCAAAATATCATTTAAACGTGCGCCCATGTTTAGATGAAAAATATGCAGTTCGTCGTTGAGTAGTTCCTGATAAATTTCGATTCCTTCTTTTGCATGTTTTACGTGGTCTTGCAGGTCGCGTATAAAGGGAATGGTTTTTTTGTTGAGTAGTGGCGATTCGACTTTTTCGAACTGAATGGCAAGCTCGAGAACAGGCCGAATAGTACGGCGGTAGCTGTTAATATCTCGGCGATAAATATTTACTCTGTTGAGTAACCGTTTGTTTTGAGACTTAAGCATGGCATCAACGAGGTTTTCAATTTTATTCCCGAGGTTTTCGATGGTTATGATGTAATTATCGACAATAGCATCCATTAAGGCAAAGGCGAGGTAATCGGATCCTCGATGACGGATTTTTGTGGTGGCACCAATTATTCTGTTTCGAATATTGTCGAAAACATCGCCGGGACGCTCCTGAAAACTTAAGAGAAAATTGGGGCCAATAACAATAGCAACCTGCTCGCTATCAACCAGATTTGTTTCGGGATTGAGGTTGAGCATTTTTAGAAAGAAGGCCATGCGGTCTTCGTGGTTGTCAAACTTGGAGCGCTGATCGGTATTGAGAATATCTTCGAGAATAAGCGGATGAATATTGAATATATCCCCCAAGGTCTGCATAATCGTGACATCGTGAAGTCCGGTAATATTATACCAAGTTACTGCCCCTTCGCTCAGGTAGTCGCTGGCTGTATCGGCCGGAATGTTTTTAAATGATTCGTAGGTATTTTGGCCGTATTTAATGACATCAATTTCTACATTTTCAGTTTTCTGGGTACCCACAAAGATGAGGCTTCCCGGTGCTGCGCCAATTTTTTTTGATACTTTTTTGAGAAATCTAGCCATATTTTGATCTTCGATTGATTGTGGGCGTGAAAGACCTACTCTCAAACCCGCTTTATGGTTTCGAAGATAGATAAATCAAAAGTATTATGGATTGAATTTTATGTTCGGATCACGACACTCAACGACTTTTCAATATATATTTCTGCTAAAGTTTAATTTTCATAATATTGACGTCGA